>Ga0208373_1004628_pt1 | contig 12171 bp, 8 predicted proteins | sample RifOxyC2_FD_184036 | JGI IMG/M metagenome (GOLD analysis project Ga0208373, IMG submission 184036) | Soil microbial communities from Rifle, Colorado - Rifle Oxygen_injection C2 (SPAdes) | ecosystem: Environmental > Terrestrial > Deep subsurface > Rock core/Sediment | place: Rifle, Colorado... | reverse complement strand
CGAGCGCCATTGACACCTCCCCAACTTACAAAATCAACATTAACGTATAGCAAAATCTTGTCCAAGCGCTTCTGCGTTATGTAAATAGAGCCATAACAAGATGTCTTGGCGGTTTACTACTCCAATAATCTCATCATTCTCAAGAATAGGCACCTGACCAATATTCCTCCCCATTAAGCCATTAAACAATTCTGCTGCAGAATCAGTTGATTGAAAACTATACATATCTGATCGTTTGGTCATAATGCTACTCACTGGCGTATTGTCCCATTGTTCTCTTGGAATACGCTGCAGATCTTGAATAGTTACAATACCCATCAATTTTTTTTCTTCAACAACCGGAAATGCACGATCATTTGACCCAAGCATAAATTCATAAACCAAATTGCTTATAGAAATATGCGGTGAAACAGTCACATACTCTTTTCGCATGAGTTTTTTAACTGAAATATCTTGAAGAATATACTGAATCACCACACGCTGATACGAATCTTGTGCAGCAATAAACAGAAAACCTCCAATAAAAAGTAACCAAATACCACCAAACACACCGACACCAAAAAACGGAACAGAAACACCAAAGATTATCATCACACCAGCAAGCGAAAACAATAGTGCAACTGCTTGCCCGAGTAATGCAGCAAAACGGGTTGCTTTTCGGATATTCTTCATGATTGCCCATAAAAGTGAACGTACAATCCGACCACCATCGAGCGGATAACCCGGTATCAAATTAAATAGTGCCAGAAGAATATTGATGGATCCGAGCCATAAAAATAGTGTAACAAATGGGTTTGCAAACAAAACGGTTTGTAGCTGTAATGGTGAAGAAAGTACTTGTAGATTTCCCATCATACTACCACCAATCAATAAAAAAATTATTCCAAGAACAATACTAGATAACGGCCCAACAATTGCAATAATAAATTCATTAAACGGTGAAGATGGTTCGCGTTCAATGTTGGAAACACCACCAAACAGAAATAGCGTAATGCGTTTTACTTCCATACCACGTTTTTTTGCAACGAGCGAATGCGCGAGTTCATGAAATACTATAGATGCAAAAAATAATATTGAGCCGAAAAGTGATAAAAAAATTATAGAAAAAAATGTCCTGGAAGTAAAACGAAATAATCCTGCAGCTAAGTTCCATGTAATCAGTAAAAATATGATAATCCAACTAGAATGAATTCGAATGGTAATACCAAAAATGGTCATAACTGGATATCCCTGATTCATGTATGTATAATACATTCGTTTTTTCAGCAAGTAATGTGCAAAATGTCTAAAAATACACTTACTCATTACAAAGTATCACACTCTATAACTATTTGTGTGTATATAGTATTTGTATCCTATTCTGGCTGAATTTGAACTGGGGGATTCAGTATCTCTAACGGTATTTGATCAACAGTTGAAAATGTATATGCAAGAATACTCACTATGATACCCGCAACGAGTGTTGCGCCAATGGTATACCCTACTCCTCGTACAATCGCAATAAACAAATTATGTTTCCATGATAACTGTTTTTGAATTTTTATATTGAGTTGTCGTAACTGATGTACTAATTCCTCTTTTTGTGATTCGTTATTTTCTTGATGATCTTTTTTTTGAACTACCATACATATTTGTTTACTGTTCATACTCACTACCTATGATAATAACAATATCAAAAAATCAATAAAAAACAAGAATATATTTGAATCACAACTTCTTAATAATAATGAGGTTATTTTTTATTATGCACAACGATTCGTTCGTCCGCTGTACTTACTCGAATATTCGGCGAGATCAATGATTGCAAGACTGCTGGTTCAGCAATAAATTCTCCTGTATTCACCACTCGAGCAAAGTAGGTAACTGTTGTATGCCCTTCACCAGTCATAAATGAAATACGTTGACCATCTATGCTGTATGGGTAAGAAAGCGCTGTTTCTTTTTGCGTTTGTGCATACGCATATGGACGAGTGATAATACGCAATCCTGAGGGAACAAAATCGGTTATTTGATATGAACCGTCCGGCATGGAATCTGGTACTGTTACGTTAAGCATAATTTTTACCAAATCTCCTTCCAAAATCGCAGTTGGCTCATACGTACGTGTAATAGACAATTCTGTGTTCGTAGTCAATTCTTCTTCAGTTGCTTTACGTGTATACCGAATCACCGCAGATGCTGTACCTTCAACAGATTGCACAGTAAATGTTTGCATATCTTTTGGCATCACAACGGCTCGTTCGATTTTCCCTTTTTCTAATTGAACATCGTGTGTATTGCCAGCATACTCGTATACGAGGTGCGCTGGAATCTCTGGAAGCAACGCAAGTTGCAATGCTATATAATTCAATTCTTGCACCGTAAATACTGTTTCGTTTGGTGTATTATCTTGTACATACGCAAACCATTGTGAAGCGTAGGGGTCTTGAATATATGCTGCAATGGTTGCCATGGCGAGTGTGTTTGCAATTTTATGATCTGCCGTGTCTCCCAATTCTATATATTGATATGAATCAAGTTGCTTGCCATATTGTTTTTTTAATGCAGCAAATAGTATACGCGCTTCTTCTTGATTCCCTAGTTTTGCCAATGCAAGTGTCAAATACAATCGGTCAACATCGGTGATTTTTTTAGACATAAGCACCTCTTGAACTTCAAGCAATACTGGCTCATGTAACCCTGCTAAACCATACAAACTCATCGCGTGACGGAAGGTGGTCTGTGAAGGATCGTTGAGAACTGATTCAAAATAATCTGCAAGACGCGCCTGGTCGAATTTCTCTCCCATGGTACTTGCGGCAATATGCGCACTCAGTACAACATCATTATCGCTATAGGGAAACAACGATAATCCACCATCACTAGTTTGATATGCTGCAGGATCAAATGCAGAAGTAGTTGGTACATGTTCACTAAAATACTGTTGCAACAAATCACGCGCAAACATTTTTCCAACCCGCTGATCAAGCCGATCGCTCCAGCTATAAAAATACTGATGCAAAAGTGGGTAAAATACTCCACTACTTTTATCAGAAAAAATAATTTCAAACTGCTGATCGGTTTCAATGGATGGTTTCCATCCCGATTGTACATCTTCTGTCTGTGCAAATGGAATAACAAGATTGGAAGGAAGAATGTCAATAGTACGAATTATCGTATCTTCCATATCAGTACTTTTTGCAGAAATTGTTATTTCCTGTTTTCCTTCCACCAGTTGCGGTAAAGAAAATTCAATTGGCGCAAATCCTGTTGTGGTAAATTGTTGTGGTTCCATACCCAGACTGGTAGAAGAAACAGTGATTTCAACAGAATCGTCAGATTGTACGCCAGTGCCAAGCACACGCGCTTTCCCAATTGGCTTATCATCAACAATATAGGTTGAGCTCAGTACCGCATCCACAAAAAAATCTTGTGTTACTGTTAATTTGTGGGTCGTACTTTCTGCATAGCGTGCTGCATCTAACGCGTGAGTGGTGACACGCCAGGAAGTAATATTATCCGGAAGCGTAAATTCAATATGTGCTTTGCCTTGTGCATTCGTTTTTACTGTTTTAAAGAGTGCTTTGTCTTGAAATATTTTTCGATCTCCTTTACCACCGCCACCGCCATCGCCACTCAATATTTTCGCTGGGTAACGATGTGAAGCATAGGAAGTGTATATTTCTGCACGCAAATCTCGATACAATATGTCTCTAAAATTACTTACATAATCTTGCGAAATAGAACGAACATCTTTTTCTAACACTGCATACAATGCTTCGTCAATGATATTCACATTCACGGCTGCTTCTGTGCCACTTCCATCGGGTCGCGCCACTGCAATATCCAAAGCTACTGTTTCACCAGGCGCATACGTTTCTTTATCAAATTGCATATCTATATTTAAACGTCGATCCTCTTCTTTAAACGACGCGCTCATTCCTGTACCAAATAATCCGATAAAGGAACTGGTAACCCAATACGATCGACCATCAAACCAAATGCCTTGTACAATCACATTTGGAATATCTTGTTCATCAAATGTAAATTGATAACGCGACTCGTCAACAAGAGCGGTTTCTTGAATGCCGTTTTGCGCCTGCATAAAAAGGAATGTGGCTGGTGCTGCGGGAAGCAAAGAGTTGCCGCGATAAAATTCAACCTGTACGTGTTCTCCTATGGAAAATTCTTGAATATTTCCTTGTGAATATTGTTCCGTTTGGTTTTCTTGTACAAATCGTAGATTGAAGAAATCACTATCTGCCATCATACCTGTTTCTTGCGCATAGATATATCGATTTTCTTGTACAGTTCGACCGTTGCTATCGATTGATTCTACCGTAATGCGATACCGAGTATCTTCTTGTGTTGGAAATTCTAGAGAAAATGCTCCTTGTACGTCTGTTGTGACTGTTCGTCGCATCACCTCTTCTGCTTTTTCTGTATATTCATAAACTGGCTGTTGTTTCTTTTCAATATAATTATAAGTTGTACCAGTTTGTTTTTTTTCACTCCACAATCGTGTCACCACAATCTGTACGTTATTCTCAGCAATTGGTTCACCATACGGTTCAGTATAAAAATCAACAGTTCCTTTATTGAGTGCTTCTAAATCAAGAGTATAAAGCGTGCCTTTTACTCTCCCTTGTTTATTTGTATATTCTGCAGTAACATCCATGATTTCAGAAGCTGGAAATACACGCACATGTGCCTCTGCGGTTATTTCGCCTTCTTCTGCTTGTGTTGGCCCTGCAAACAAATACTCTGTATATTCTGTAGATCTATTTCTTGAATCATTTTTTTCAGCTCCATATGTGTGAGTAAATGATGCAAGACCTATATCATCGGTCGTGAGTGTTGATTCATGGATACTCAATGGCAATGCAGCTACCGGAGTTCCATCAAACGTTCTTGCGTGAAGCGTGTGCGTCATTGTTTCACCACTAATAAGTGCGCTACTTTCTGGTGTTATGGAAAGTGTGTATGCAGGCTTGCTATAACTCATCACTGAAAAGAATTTTTCAACAACAACATTGCCATCAATAATGACAGAAGCACTATACCCTTGCGGTAATAAATTTTCTAATGGCATAGCACCTTCTATAGTTCCAAAATCGCCCACTGAAACGGCTTTTTCTAATAAAACTACACGATCATTACTCCCTGAATAACCATCTGTAATTTGAATGCTTACCTGTTTTGGTTTTTCTCCACTGCGCGCATCAATCACTCCCCAAAAATTCAACGTATCTTGAGGTTGATAATACGGCTGATCAAGATACAAGTATGACCAATAGGATTGACTGGTGGGAGAATGTAATTGCCCAAAAGTTGCATCACTGCCATCCTCTTGTGCATTTCCAGAAAGTGGCAATACCAACATTTGATTGTTTCCGGCAATACGTATTGCGTTATTTTTGTTTCTATTTTCATTTTTCAACGTTTCTGGTGTTACAATACGCATCATCCCGTTCTGATCGGTCTCTCCAAGAACTGTTCCATCAAGCAGTGTAATAGAGGCGCCTGTACATGGTTTTTTTGTTTTGGTATCGTGTGCCCACACCAACATATCTGTTGCAGAAGTAGTAACATAGGCACTCATATCACTGACTTGTAAAAATGATTGGAGAGTAGTGTTGTTTTGACCCCCTACCTCTACCAAATAATATCCAATAGGTAATGGCTCTGGTGCAGTAATGGCGTATTGCCAATAGTTTCCCACGTCTTCCAAAGGAACTTCTGTTTGTATACGTTTTGTCAATTTATTGATATCAATATGCCATTCATCGTACGTATACTGTGTCCAGTTTGGAATCTGGTTATATGACTGTACAGCATTTTCATAAGTTGTTATATCTGCAAATTGATAAATAGTCAGGGTTGTTTTTTCAACGCTATGCAGATCAAAGCCACTCACAATAAATATGGGCGCCTGTTCACTAGAAGATTCATTGGTATGCTGAATAATATTTGTAATACCAGGAGTATGTTCGAAAGTGCTAGATTCTTTTTTTGTTTCAAATTGAAATTGCACATCCTGTTGTATTGTTTCTCCCGTACTTTCTAAACGTACACTTTTCCCCAAACGAACAGTATACAGTGTCCCTTCCTGTAATTTTTGTTCTGGAACAAATACCAACGTTTTTCGATGTATTTCAAATCGCCCTGCAATTTGTGGCTCAATAGAAAATTGCTCTTCTGCTCCTTGAAAATCTGTATGACTGAATCTAATTTCAATACCGGTATCTATAGGAACATGTGTGGATGCATGACGCGGTAATGTTTCTACTACTTGAAAGATTTCTTGCACTTGATACGACCATGTATAGGTATGCTGTTTGGTATTTCCACCCTGATCAACAAATGTTGCAAGAACGCGAGCAGAAACAATATGTGCTGCTTCAAGCGGGTTTTCTGGTGTAATAATATAGGTGTTTTCTCCTGATGGTTCTATGGCATAAGCAACTGCTGGAGTAAAGCTCAAAGTTTCTTGTAATTTTTCTACAGTCGTCTGAATAGTTGTCGTTAATTGAAAACGTGTTGTCGGATGAATGCCTGCATCATTTTTATCAAGCGCAATGAGTATGAATGCTTGTTCAATTTCTTCTTGAGAAAGCGGTTGAGCCACCTGAATAGCTACAGGTGGAGCATCTGTTTTTTGCCATGGAAACATCACCCAACCAAATTGTACGTTTGCAATAGTCAGCGCAAGGAGCAAACAAAGAGCAAGCGCAGGAATAGCGAAGAATAAACGAGCATGATGCTTGGTTGTGTTCAAAACTGCCGGTGTGGATGATTTGCGCGATTCTTGTAACAGGTCAGCAAGTAATTGCTGTTTAAACTGTTGTGGTGCCTGATTGGAAGAAAACCGTGCAGCAGAAAGAAGCTTCTCTATTTGAGCATTTGAGAGTTTAGGATTTTTTTTGTGTTTTGATCGAAAAAATAACATATGAATGCAAAAGTTATGCCTCCTCAATAATTATACGCAGCTTTTTCAGGGATCGATGAATCAATGCGCTCACTGCGTTTGGGGTCATACCAACAATTGCAGCAATCTCTGTATGGGGTAAATCATCAAAAAATTTCAACTGAAGGATCGCCTGATGTCGCTTTGGAAGCTTTGATAAACAATGGTGAATCAACTCTCGATTTTCAAAATGTAATTCTATCTGCGCTCCTGCGTGTTCTATTTCCTGCTGCACTTCTTCGATATCCACTGTTTGTGGTTTTCTCTTTTGTACACGATACTGATCAATAACTGTCGTGGTGGCAATACGGTATAGCCAAGTTTGAAAGGATGCTTTCTGTGGATCAAATTGATCCAAATGTAAAAATACTTTTCGGAAAATATCTGAAACAACTTCTTCGGTGTTTTCCGGATGTCCCAGTCTTTTCATTACAAATCCGTAGATTTGATCAATATAGTGCTGGTATAATTCGGAAAACGCCCGTTCATCTGTCCGTGCCGCTATTGCAAGTGCATTTGTATCGATCATGGGATTTTCTCTATCTGTATTATTTTATACGACACCTATACCTATTATATGACACTTGTATATATACTCCTCTCTATTATTCCAAAACAACACATATGAAAGAGGAAAAGTAATTATTTCTTTTTTTTGCTGCGGTTAGCCCAAAAAGTATACAAAATGCCTCCGGTTCCCCAAATAATTGCGCCCAACTTAATCATCCAACCCAAAAATGGAATAGCAAACACAATGCTCACAAGTAAAAATCCAACAAAGAACGAAAGATACGGACCATGCTTTTTCTTAAATATCCAATCTCCCACAACTACTCCCACAAATAACGTTGAAAAACATAAAATAATACCATACAGAAGCATAAGCAGCAATGCAAACGGAATACCAATCAATGTAATCGCAAGCATTATAGCGACCATGGGAACCAAAAGTACAGTCAGCACACCCGTTAGCCACACTGTACCACTCTGCTTCTTGACCATGTTCGCCGTAACATCACGCACAAATTTTGGTACGAACGCCAGGAGAATGATTCCCAAAATAACCATCACCAAAAATGCATATATTTTAATACCAATCATCAATACAATGACAAACTGTACCCATTCTGTGGTAGGAGTCGCTCCTGATCCCTTTTTGTTATTTGATTCTTTATACTCATATGTTATATGCTCTGCGCCAGTTGCTTGCGCTGCAATAGTTGGCTTTTTCGGACCAAGAATACGAACAGCATCATTCAACACTGCATTTGAACCTACTTCTACTTGTTCTGCTTCGATATATGCAGGACTATTCAATGTGCTATTGAGTGTCACAAATGCACCCCTACTGTCTACAGATTGATCAACCGTTCCATCAATTGTTATAGATGCACCATAGGCATTCACATGTCCATGAATAACAGCGTCTTTTTCAATACGAATAGAGTTGCCAAAGGCTAACACATTTCCATCAACTTCGCCATTGATAATTATAGTACTTCCTGCAACACGCACTGAACCAGTCACATGCTGATCAATCGTTATATCACTCCCGGCCGCAAACACATCACCTTGTATTTCATTTCCAAAAGATATTTGATATCCAGCAGCATACACATCACGATCAACAACATCAGTTAATCGAATCATGTTTCCTGCGTGCAAACTCATGCCTCCGACCTCTTCATGCACACTATCTACTGAAGTTGTATCGTGTGTTGTTGCTTGTGCAGGAAGAGCAACAAAAGCAATCATAAGAAAAACAAATGAATATTTTACTAATTTTTTTAAAAGATAGTGCATAGAATCTTTCTTATTTATTAACTTATACTGTCACTTTTTTCTTTCGTGTTGTTTTTTTTATCTTTTTTTTACGCCCATGAATATTGCGTTTTTGAGCTGAAGGAACAATAGTTGAAGCCAATATTGGTTTCTGATTCCACGCAATCCATCCCAAAAGTATGACATGAACACCTACCATTGCAAAGGACATATTTCGTATAATAGGAATTGACGAAAATTTTACTGCAATACCGATCAATGCCCATACAATGACTAATCCATACACCCAATCTTTTCGTGGAATAATGACCAGAGCAGAAATAATCGTGGCAACAATGATCATTGTTGCAGACCATATTTGAGGAGCAAGCCAACCTCCTTGCCATCCCAACACATATAATACAACACTCATGTTTGATATAGTTGCAACAGTCACCCACCCTAAATACAAACTAAACGGTTTTTGAACACACCATCGATCAGATACAGAAATGATATGCGATATGCGTTGAACACGTGTATAGATAATAAGTAAACTAAATAACAATACAATCATCACCAAAATCGTTAATGTGATATACCCATAATGCCATAACAAAATCCACACAATATTTGCAAAACAACTGACCATAAAAATGATGCGACTCGTAATAATGAGGCTACGCATACGGTTACGAGGTAATGCCTGATACACCGCAAATGCAATTAACGCAACATAAATCAGGCTCCAAATAGAAAACACATATCCAGCAGGCACAAAATAAACAGGAAACTGATTTGCAATTTCACCTGTCGTTTTTCCATTCAGTCGCACGATATTTGCAAGCGCATTAATGAAAATAGTGATTCCTAAAAAGAAAATCACTCCAATTTGTTGTAACGTATATTTATTCATATCCCCCTCTCAATATCTCACTATATATATTATAACAAAAAAAATTTCATACCGCAACTTTACTTTATATTGCTGCGCGTTGCGCTTGCAAAAATGCATCAATTTGATTTTGCACTACATACAACCTGTTTTGTTTTGCTTGTTCTTCACTGTACACCTCTTGCGGTGCTGCAACATCAAGCTCAACAAATTGAAATGGCAAACCTAACCTTTTTGCAATGACATATAAAAAGGCCTCTCCACCCCACCCAATATCACCACGCAATTGTTCAATATATTGAGTCAATGAAGCAGGATGAATTTTTGGCCCGTAATAATAATCGTGCTGCATACCGATATAATCTCCAATAAAAAAATTTAAAAATTCTTCTACTCGTTGTTGAAATATCGGGTAGGTTGCGAATGATTTTTTTGCGCGTTCTGGAACGTACATTCCTTTAGTTGGCAAAGCAAAATATTCATCCATTAATACACGCACATGATTTTCGATATAGTCTTGCTTATCAATTTGTAAATAACATATGTGCTGTGCACGCCACGCTGCTTCTTTATACATAATGCGCAACTGTGCGGTTAATCCTTTTTTTGTTTGAAATAGCAACACGTGCTTCATGTGTTGTAATACAGAAACATCTTTATCAGGCGATCCTCCATCAACAATAATAATAGGAATACCAAAAGAACTCATTAATTGAGTGTTGTTGACAATCATGTCTCGCTCTTTTGGAGTACGAATCAGTGAAATGGTAGCAATAGCAATTTCTTTCATATGAAAAATCATAACAGACATATGATATTTGACAACTATAAATACTCTCAGAAATACAGACAAGATCATCTTTTTATTATCCACTTTTAAATTTCAGACAGAAAAGTAGATTTTTTCTTTTTTATTTGTACATATTTTTCCTGACACTTTTTTAAAAAAATCATATAAAAATGATACTATGCGAGCAAACTGGTCTGGGTTCATACGTTTTGGACTCATCAATATACCAATAAAACTGTATAATGCATCTGTTGAAGAAAAACAGGTAGGTTTTCGATTACTTCATCAAAAGGATCATTCCCCTATTTACTATAAACGCATCTGTGAAAAAGAAGAAAAAGTCATTCCCTATGAAGATATTGTCACTGGTTTTGAATACGCCAAAAATACATATGTCGTCATTGATGAAAAAGATTTAGAACATGTACACAAAGATCGAACGCGTACAATTCAGATTTTCTCCTTTGCCAAACAAGAAGAAATTGATCCAATGTATATTGATAAACCACACTTTTTAGAACCTGGAGCGCGAGCAGCAGTTGGATACTCACTGATTCGAGACTCACTTCAAAAAGCGCACCGTATTGCTATTGGAAAATATATATTTCGGAATAAGGAACACCTCATCATGCTGCGAACCGAAAAAGAAGCACTGCTTCTTAACCATTTGCGGTACGCAGATGAAGTAATTCGCCCTGCTTCACTGCATATTCCCAAAATAGAAATACAAGAAAAAGATGTAGCGATTGGTGTTGCATTTATACAACAAATGACAAAACCGTTTCGTGCCACACAATATCGTGATACCTATAAAGAAGAATTATTGCATATGATTCAAGAAAAAGTGAAAGGCAAAGAACAAAAAATAACGAAAAAACAAAAACCAAAACCCACAAAAAATGAAGAACTTATTCCTTTACTCGAAAAAAGCCTTCACCGAGAAAAAATTCAATAATTTTTACATTTTCTATTCATGTGCTATGATGCATAACAGTAATGAAATAATTATTAATATATCTTTGGGTGGCGTGTAATTCGCCAATCGGACGTATAGCCGTCGACTCTGCCTGTGCAGAGATGACCATGTGAAATTCATGAGCCGACCGTATAGTCGGGATCCTGCAATCATGCAGGAGTCGCATACAGCGACGAAAAAGCATATGAAACATACATCTTCTATTGGCTCTTTTGCTGTCATGGGCGCAGCAATACTCTGGAGCCTTGATGGGTTGCTTCGAAGGCAGCTCTTTACTTTGCCTTCCCCTGTGGTGGTTTTTTGGGAACACCTGTTGGGGCTTATTGTGCTGCTCCCCTTGTGTGTCATCAGTATCCGCGCATTTAAAAAGCTCACAAAAAAGCAATGGATCTCTATTATTGTAGTTTCTTTGCTTTCGGGTGCTCTTGGTACTATGTTCTATACAAAAGCTCTGGCACAAGTGCAATTCATGCCGTTTTCTGTAGTCGTTTTACTTCAACAGCTTCAGCCATTGTTTGCCATTAGTGCTGCAGGATTACTACTAAAAGAACCCATTACAAAAAAATTCCTTCTTCTGGCTATAGTAGCACTCATTGCTGCCTATTTGGTATCCTTTCCTGATATGCGCGTCAATTTTGCAACTGGCAAAGGAACAGCATTTGCCGCTCTGCTTGCTATTGGCGCTGCTGCAAGTTGGGGCGCCTCAACTGCGCTCTCAAAATATACGCTGAAAAAGACATCCTTTCTCCACGTAACTGCAGCTCGCTTCGCTTTTACTCCTCTATTTGCATTTCTCATTATTC
>Ga0208373_1004626_pt1 | contig 12172 bp, 9 predicted proteins | sample RifOxyC2_FD_184036 | JGI IMG/M metagenome (GOLD analysis project Ga0208373, IMG submission 184036) | Soil microbial communities from Rifle, Colorado - Rifle Oxygen_injection C2 (SPAdes) | ecosystem: Environmental > Terrestrial > Deep subsurface > Rock core/Sediment | place: Rifle, Colorado... | reverse complement strand
ATCCATCGTGGATACCTGCGATACCTTGTTTTCCGCGTGCCCGCGAACACGGACGACCTGATGATAAGCTTTGTGACCGCCACGGAGGATAACGCAGTTTTGCCCCTGTTGAAAGCCGCGACACCCTTCGCCTCCTCGGTCCAGTGGCTCGTTAACTCCGGACTGGCGGATGTGAGTTTCGGCAAGCAACACCAGCACCTGAAGAACCCGCACATCACGGAAAAAATCGGGCCGTTTAGTTATAAAATGGGGCCCAACACCTTCTTTCAGAACAACGGCCTGCTGTGTGAATCGCTCTTCAGCTTTGTCCGCGATCACGTGTCGGGCCCTACGCTGGACATGTTCTGCGGGGTGGGCGCAATCTCTGTTTTCATTTCAGGCGCGGCTGAAAGCATCGTTGGCGTTGAGCTTGAAGAGGCCTCTATCGCACTCGCCCAGGAGAATGCCACGTTGAACAACGTCACGAATGTTACATTTGAGGCCAGCGATGCGCGGCAATGGCTGCTTCGCAACAAGGAACGAATGGATTTCAAGACCATTGTCGTTGACCCGCCCCGGACGGGCATGGGCGGCAAGGTAGCCCGCAAGGTCATGCGGCTGCAGGCGGAAACGGTCGTGTATGTGTCGTGCAACCCGTCGAGCATGCGGGATGACTTAAAGTGGTTTGAGGGAAATTACCGGCTGGAGACAATCAGGGCCTTTGACATGTTTCCACAGACCCCCCATGTGGAAGTGATCGGGGTGTTGAGAAAGAGCTGAGTCGACGAAGGAAACATTGATTATATGCTCGTACTTTAATATTTTTATTTTATATGAGGGCAATAGGCTTTGCGATACTTATCCTTTACGCAACCGTCGCATTTTCGCAAATATTGGGAAACGATCAGGCCCTGCAGAACAAATTAAAATCCGAACAGCTTTTTCCCTCGGAAAATCCCGAGTATAATACCGCCAGTACTTCTGCCAGCACATTCCAGGAACCGGTCAGGGACTCCACCTATATCATCGGACCCGGCGATGAGCTTCGAATCGTCTTTCTGGGGAAAGTATCCGAAACAGAATACAGGATTGTTATTGACGGCGAAGGCAATCTGCACATACCGAAAATAGGGGTTCTTCCCACCAACAAATCATTTCGCGATGTCAAGCAGGATGTACTGAATCTCCTGGGCCAGAAATCCAAAGGTTCCGAGGTCCTGATTCAGCTGGTAAAAATAAAACCGATAAAAATCTCCGTTTCCGGTGAAGTGGTCTTTCCGGGAAGTTATGTCTTTTACTCCACGGTACGATTAGCCGAAGTGATTCAAAAAGCGAATACAAATCAAACAAACGTTATCAATTATCTTCAGAACGCCTCTCTCAGAAATATCGAAGTTCATTCTTTCCATGACCAGGTTGCGTCGTATGATTTTCAAGATTTTCTTTTAAACGGAACGGCTTCCCAAAATCCCATCCTAGCTTCCGGAGACAAGGTCGTCGTGCCGATCCGCATACGATCGGTGACCATCAGCGGCGCCGTTTCGCGGCCCCGTACCTATGATTACCGATCCGGCAGCATCATCGATCTGATCCGTCTGGCGGGCGGGTTTGCGCCGAATGCGGACAGCGGGTTAATCCGCGTAACCAGTTTTCAACCGGACGGAACAACTTTATCCACCAAGACACTTCGTTATCCGGAAGAATGCGCAGGTTACAGGGTGAATCCCGATGATCAAATCACGATAAGCTCCATCCCATTCTGGCATGAAGCGCTTACGATTACTATCACCGGACGCGTCCATAACCCCGGCATTTATTCTCTGAATAAGGGAAGCTCGGCAAAAGAAATCATTGAAACCGCAGGGGGGCTTCTTGAGGATGCCGACACCGCAGTTATTTATTTAAATCGAACACAATACCTTAATAATTTATCAAATAACTCGTTCCGTTCCCAGTTGAATGATTTTTCCGTGACGAATGCGTCCATCCTCGGGATTTCCGGCATTGACGGCACGGTGCGAACGGAAGACCTTTCCATAAAACTCGTTGATGGCGATATTCTGCTGGTGCCAAAAAAAATATATAATGTCAGTGTTACCGGCAGTGTTCTCCGCCCGGGTCTCGTTTTCTTTGAACCCAACAAAGGATGGAAATACTACATAACACAAGCAGGCGGGTTTGACGGCAATGCTTATGCAAAATACACAAAGGTTTTCAAGAAGAAGCAGAGCGCGTGGATCAACGCCAGCAGCGCCGTGTCGATTGACGCGGGCGACATTATTTTGGTTCCGGAAAAGCCCCCGGAATACAACTGGAACAAGTTCAAGGATGTGCTGACCATTACCAGCGGTCTCCTTTCCATCGGTGCAACATTATTGATTTTATCAAAGCAATGAGTTTTTCTGTGTTCACGAAACGCAATGTTTTCTCAGGGCGTATGTATTAGCTATGAATGAATCCCGGTTCGACCTGTTTGATCTTGCGATCGTCCTTCTTCAAAAAAAGAAGGCTTTGTTCCGCCATTTTCTTTTTATTTCTTTTGTCGCCATCATCATTTCATTGCTGCTTCCCAAATATTACAGGGCCATAACCACTTTCTTACCTCCGGATCAGGGTAGCGGTTCCGGTTTGTCGGCGCTGATGGAAAATTTTACCATCGACATATTGGGCACGAACGAAATATCCAAGCGCCAGTTGCTGACGATTTTAAACAGCCGCGAGATAAAAGAAAAAATCATCAATAAATTTGATTTAATCAGGGTTTACCGCCTTCAAAAGCGGTACAATGGCCTGGAGCTGGCCATAAAAACGTTTGAGAAAAACTCGACCATTGACATGGAAGAAGAAGGCGGGCTTGGATTTTCCGACGTGGTTTCATTCACTGTGACAATATTGGACAAAGACTCCAACCGGTGTGCGGAAATGGCGAATTATTACATCCTGGTGGTTGATGAAAAAGTCAAGGAACTGAACGGCACAAAGGCCCATAACAATAAAATATTCCTGCAGGGTGAAATCGAAAAGAGTTATCAGAAGCTCGAGATTGCCCGTAACAACCTGAAAAGCTTTCAAATCGAAAATCGTATTTTCGACGTGCCGACGCAGGTAGGACAGGCGTTGAAATCATTGGGAGAATTTAAAGCCCAGGTCATATCGCTGGAAACCCAAAAAGCCTATCTGTCCCTCGAGCACAACAGCGACTTTCAGAAAATCCGGGAGCTTTCCGCCCAAATCAGCATAATCAACCATAAAATCGAAGAGCTGGAAAGGAACCGAAAGCCGGATTTAATGCCGGGCCTTGACAACTCACTGGGACTCGCAAACCGATATGCGGATTTGTTCCTTGAGGTTGAAGCGTATACGTCGGTCATTAAACTGCTGCGGCAACAATATGAACAGGCGTGCATTCAGGAAGCGAAAAGCATTCCGAGTTTGAAAATTATCGATTATGCAAAAGTCCCTCAGAAAAAATATAAACCAAAAAGATCTATCATAGTGATTGTTCTTGTCAGCATATATATGCTTGGGTTTGTTCTGCTGATATGCGCAAAGTCCAACTTTGCTGTCGTTCGGAAGCAAAATCCGGCTCTTACCGCCCGTGTCGACGAAATCATGAGGAATTTGAGAATCCGCGTAAAAAGCTAAAGAATGTGGTTCTTTATTACCTGAAAAAACTGTTCTCTTCGGAAGTCTTCCTTTCCACATATTTATTGTTGTCTCCTTTTTTTGTTGCAACAACCTATCCATCGATAAACACGGGCAAGTGGATAATATCTTCCGTCCTTTCGATCGCAATTATTTTTACGCTTTTCAAGCGACTGTTTCTTGACTTTGAAGCTTCGTTTTCCTGGAACAAGTATTTTACATTGTCGCTTTTATTCTATTCCTGGCTTATGATCTCCACGTTGCTGCCAAGCAACCAATACAACCCCTTCCCGTTCGAAGCCGGCGACACGTCAATCCGCAGGGCGCGCGATGTCATTTCCATCGTGATTGTTTATTTCTGCTGTTTCCAGCTTCTCCAAAAGAAGGATGTTTTTAAGCTTTTGAAAATCTTTTATTACACGTTTTATATTGCGCTTCTTGGCGTGGGATGGAACCTTGCCTTTGACAAATACACGCTGGATGCAAAGGTTTCAAAGATCCACCGTCTTTGCTCTTTCATGCATGATCCTAATATTTTCGGCCTTTATCTTGTCCTGATCATTGTTTTGTCCTATTTATTTTTTCTCAAGGAAACCCGCAGGCTTGCACGAATTAAATATGTGCTGATCTGCATTACCGCAATGGGCATCTTATATTATACGTTCTCCCGTTCCGCCATGCTGACTCTGGCGTTGCTGATTATTGTTCTTTTTTTCACCATCAAGACCCGCAACAATCGCAGAACCATGATTGTCTGTCTTGCCGCAGTCGCCATCATAGGGGTCTTCCTGCTCCAGCAACGGATGCAATATCTCAACGTGACCAAGGCAAAAGTTGATTTTTCAGATTTCGGCAGGGTATCCGTGGGGTATGCCGCGCTCAATATCATCAAAGAGCACTGGCTGATCGGTGTCGGTTTTGAAAACGGCAGATTTCTTGTCCGCCGTTATGAAAACCCGCGTTATCCAATCGATTGGAATATGGTCTCCATTCACAATGTCTACCTTGCTGTCACCGCGGAACTGGGAATTATCGGACTGCTGTTTTTATTGACGCTTTATTATTTTCTTCTTACCGATAATATTCAATTGATACGGAGATATCCCTTTCCGCAAAATCTCCTCTTTATATTTTCTTTTTGCGTGACCATTACTTATTTGCTACACGGGGTGATTTATCACATATATTTTAATAACCATGAATTTTATTTTTTCATGTTATTGAATATTATGGCAATTAAATATGAAAAAGAGGTTGCCGTATCTGTTGCCGATATAAAACTTTAACAGCAACTCCCCCAAAAGCCGACATATAATGCTTGCTAAAAAGATTTTTTTATCAAACATCATCCAGGCCTTCAATACGGTTGCAAATTTCATTCTGGGCCTGCTGCTGGCGTATTATTTTGGCGCGACGAAGGAAATGGACGCCTTCGTCGCGGCAATGAATTTCGTACTTTTTCTGAACACCCTTTTCCTAACAGCGCAGGGAAGCGTTTTTATCCCTTTTATTACGAAGATAGAAACCGAAGAATCCCGGAAAATCATTATTTCCGCCATTTTGAAATGCAACTTCCTGCTATTCCTGTCGTTTACACTATTGTTTATTTTCGGGGCACCCTATATTTCGCAACTTATTACACCCGGAATGGATGATGCCAATAAAGTCAAGGTTTCCTGGCTAATCCGTATCTTTTGCGGAACCCTGCTCAGTGGAAACGTGATTTCCCTCGGTTTCGCGTTGCTGGATTTTAATTTCAAATTCGAAAGACGTTATCTGATACAATTATCCCAAATTGTCGTTTCCATCAGCATGCTGCTGCTTCTTGCGTCACATTGCGGCATTTACGGGGCCGGAGCGGCGCTTTTATCGGGCAACATCATCAGTTTTATACTGGTCTTCAAATACCTGCGGGCAAACTGGGTAGACTCCTCTAAAACAGCCTTTCCTACCGCAGAAATGAAGCTGTATTTTATCATCCTATTGCCCACGCTCATCAGCGCCTCGTTTGTTTGGGCAATCAAATACGTGGAAATCTTTGCGGCTTCCTTTCAGCAGGTTGGAAGTTTGGCATACCTGGGCTATTGTCAACGCATGGAGATTGGAACGTCTGTTATCGCGATAGTGATCTGTTCGATTTATTATCCGCTTTTTTCAAGATTGATTAAAGAAGGGAAAAGGGCGGAATATTTAAACCGTTTTTATTCCGGATTTCAACTCATCAGCACAATCGTGCTCAGTCTGGTTGCCTTTATACTCCTTTTTTCCGCAGAGATAATCCAAATATTATTCCAGCACGGCAACTTCAATTCCTCTGATACCGCCGCGCTCTCAAAAGCCCTCCGCCTGTATGGCTTCGTTTTGATTGGCGCTCCGTTTGGAACGTATATGGCCAATGTCTATTTTTCATTCTCGAAAACAAACATCGCCATGTGGTGTTCGATGGGTTCCTCGTGCATGCAAATCCTCTGTATTGCCGGTCTCGTCCCGTTGCTCGGTTTTTCAGGTATCGTCTTATCTGCATCCATAGGTTTTTTTACTGGAAATGTTTTACAGGCATTTTCCTTCAAGAGAATTATCCCCGAATACCGGCATAAGGACTTGCTGAGCGCAATTAAGTCACCCTTCATTGCGGTATTAGGAGCCACGACAATTCTATTATGCGTAAAATTCATCTTTCCTCCATTCGGGCAGGGCTTTGTCGTAAAAACCGCATTTGTCGTTACAATGTTCTGCTTATATCTGCTGATACTGCTGGCCTGTCATCTTTTTTTGAAAACTCCGTTTGTCGTCGATTATTTTAACAAATTCAAGACCCGTATTCGGATTTTGTCGCGCCGGAAATCAGTGTAGCCCATGAACATACTTTTTATCTGCAATGAGTTTCCTCCCGAGCCGCACGGCGGCATCGGCACCTTTTGTGAAACGCTTTCAACGGCATTGGTTGTCCGGGGCCATACGGTTGTTGTCGCGGGTATATATTCCCTATCTTCTTCGGACAAGGAATATATACTTCATCCAAGCGCCATTCCCCTCTACAGGGTCCGCCGAAAGAGAGGTTCCCTCGGAAACTTATGGTCCCGGCTGATGCTGTTTTTATTATTACAGCGCCTTATTAAACGGTATAAAATCCAAATTGTCGAGTTTCCCGACTATGAAGGCATGTTCGGCTATTTGCCGAGATTAGGGGTGCCAAACGTGGTTCGGTTGCACGGTACCCGGACCTATTTCAGCGCGGAAATGAAACAACCCATCAGCAAGGTTCTATATTATTTTGAAAGAAGCGCCCTGCGCAAATCTTCACACGTCGTCGGCGTGAGCGCTTATGCCGCCCAAAAGACCCGGCTGCTTTTCCATCTCAAGTCTCCCGTTGAAATCGTTTACAATTCCATTCCCATGCCGGAAGAAGAGGGTATCCGAAATGCGTGTAGGATATCCGGTAAAGTTGTTTTTACCGGAACATTGAACAGGAAGAAAGGCGTTTTACCTTTATTTGAGTCCTGGCCTTTGGTCGTCAATCAAATATCCGGGGCTAAACTATATATTATCGGACGGGATTCGATGGAGAACGGAAAGTCCTTTAAAAACATGCTTATGCATAAACTTCCCGACCGCCTGGCGGGTACCGTCATTTTTCTCGGGCATGTGGAGCGTCCTTTATTGCTCAACGAACTCCGGACGGCTTCCGTCGCCGTGTTTCCTTCTTTTTCCGAAACATTCGGTCTGGCTCCCATAGAAGCCATGGCGTGCGGTTGTCCGACCATTTTCACGAAATACTCGAGCGGACCGGAAATCATCACCGATAACGTTGACGGGAAATTGATTGACCCGCTCATGCCCCATGAAATCGCCGATGCGATTGTGACCCTCCTCAAGGATCATTCATTGGCGATGCGGCTCGGTTCCGAAGGCAGAAAGACTGTCAGGGCTCGTTTCTCCCTCGAAAAGATCATACTCCAGAACGAAGCCATGTACCAGCGCGTGCTTTCCGGATGTCAGCCATGAAGTTCTCGTTGATTCTGGCAACTCTGGAACGGACCGGGGAACCGGCTGCGTTATTAAATTCCTTGGCTGCGCAAACATATGGGAATTTTGAAGTTATCATTGTCGATCAGAACACCGACGATCGGCTGCTCCCCATGATCAAGCATTTTTCGGACAAACTTTTAATACGGCATTATCATTCCAAACCCGGCCTTTCCCGCGCTCGTAATATTGGCATAAAACAGGCGATCGGCGACATCTTTGCCTTTCCTGACGATGATTGTAAATATCCCCCGCATCTTCTGGAGCGTATCGCGGAATATTTCAGAAAAGAGAAGGAAACGGATGGCTTGACAGGTCGCGGCCAGGACCCGGAGTGCAGGACCCCGACAAGCGTATGGTCCGGCAATGCCGGGCTTGTCCGCCGATTAGACATATGGCAGAAAGGCATCTCCTTTACGATCTTCCTCAGAAAAACCGTCATCGAACAGGTGGGTGGTTTCGATGAAACATTAGGCATCGGTGCGGGAACGCCGTGGGGCTCTGGGGAGGAAACGGACTATCTCCTTCGCGCCATCGAAAAGCGTTCAAAAATATTCTACGATCCCGGATTGATTGTTTATCATCCTGAGCCGATACCCGTCTATACCGAAAAGGCTATTGAACGCGCATGCAAATACGGTAAAGGTATGGGCAAGGTATGCCGAAAGCATCATTTTCCATTCTGGTTTATGGCGTATATTCTCATCCGCTCCCTGTTCGCGGCCTTTTTCTCCTTACTCCGGTTGAAATTACTCAAGACCCGTTTCCATTTCGCATTGTTTCGCAGCAGATTGATCGGCTGGCTCGATTAATCAATCTCCGTTCTACTACGGAATGCCCTGCTGCCCGCACTTTTTTATAAGAACAGGGGGCCATAAAAAGTATATTTTATCAAGTGAATCCTTGTTTATTGGTTCCCTCCAGACTATTGAGATAAACGGCACGGCAGTATAGAATGCGTATTGATTACCTGTTGCGGTTGTATCACAAGATTAATATCCCGGCGATCAAATACCTGGGTATTATGATGCTGCGTTTTGTTGGAATGCGCTATCTGGTTGTCCGCATGGATACCAATTATTTATGCAACCTCAAATGCCGGATGTGCTATTTCAGCGGAAGCGACATTGTGACCCGGAAGCCGATGAGCCTTGACTTTTATGATAAAATCGCATTGAACATCTTCAGAAAAGTCCGTGTTTTGTATCTGTCCTGCGGCGCGGAGCCCTTTATGACAAGGGACTTTATCGAATTTATCAGAATCGCCAGGAAATACAAGGTTCCGAACATATCCTTTGTGACAAACGGAACGTTGCTTAATGAGGATAAAATCAAAGATATCGTGGAATTAGGAGTCAACGAGGTCATCATCTCCCTGGACGGCGCCACTGCGGAAACCTACGAAAAGATACGAACAGGAGCCTCTTTTGAATGTGTTGTCCGGAATCTCCGTCTTTTCAAGGATATCAAGGCAAAATACGCGACGCGACTCCCCCATATCCGGCTGAATTACCTTCTTATGAAAAGCACAATTTCTGAAATTGATTTGTTTTTTAATTTGATAAAAGATCTCAACATATCTTCTGTCAACTTTCGTGAAATCATCCCGTTTGAAACTGAGGATCCGGAATATTATTCCAGGGAAAGCATTACCAACGACATGTCAACCTACTGCCGAGTCCAGGACACCATCCGTAGAAACGCCGGAAAATATGGCATCAACGTCATTACCTCCATCAGTTGCCGGAAACAGATAAAAAAACATACCTATAAGAGGCTGGAATGTCTTTTCCCCTGGTTTTCCGTTGTGATTGAAAACAACGGAAATTTCCGGCCCTGCCTTTATCACGATCCCGTCGGCAACTTCAAAAATGATTCTTACTGGAAGGTCATGGACGGCGCAAAAATGAAAGGACTTAAAAGCAGTTTATTGTTCCGGCCGAAAAACAGCTGCCTGAATATATGCTATAATTCCACGGAACGTTTTTAGAGAACTTTTCCGTCACGGTTTTCCATCCGCGCGGCATCGTCGAATATTTCCATGATAGACCGTATGTATTTTTCTTTGGAAAAGCGTTGAACATTGGATTGCCCCAGATGAATCCACTCGGCGCGCAGGGCCTCATCGTTTAGCATTCGATGAATCTGCCCGGCAATCCGGTCGGAAGTATCACCATCGCCGACCCACAGGACGCTGTCGGCCATGTTTTCCAATAGTGCGGTGTTTTTTGCGCAAACAACCGGAATTCCGCAGGCTTGCGCTTCCAGCGGAACATAACCGAAACCTTCATAACGGGAAAGATAGAGTAAAACCTTTGCTCCCTTGACAATAAAGGGTAAGTCGTCGTCCGCAATGAAACCGGGAAGCATAATGTCGTTTTTATACTTTGAGGCTTGAATTTCGGGAATGATATTGTCTTTAAACCTGCCCGCTATTTTACCCGCGATACATAGTTTCAGGTCCCCGCTATAGTCAGACCGGTAACGGTCATATACCTCTATCACTTTTGAAGCATTTTTATACTTTCTAAATCCTCCGTAATAAAGAAGATAATCCCCTTGTAAACCATACCGGCTCTTTACTGTGTTGATACCGTCCCTGTCGCTGTTTGGGTTTTTAAATTTATCATCAATATAAATCGGCTGGACACGAATAATATCCCCCGGGATGCCCAATAGTCGCTGGATGTCCTTTCCGGAGAAATCAGAATCCGTGATGATGCGGTCCGCATTTTTCACCGTAGCGCCGATGGATATGCGCCAGCGGACCAGTTCCGAAAACGGGATGCAATCAGGATATATTCTAGGAATGATATCGTGTAAAACTGCGACATAGGCAATACCTGGAATTCTTTTATAGGGCAAGCCGGTATTGAAGGGGGCGCAATAGATGCGGGGCATCAGTTTCCGCAGCAGCGTTATGAGCGTTACGTTCTCCCACCATAACGACAGTTTCATACTCTTCGGGCCGATATAATGCAGATGTAAATTTCCATCCTGCTCTATTTCTGGTATCCGGATATCTGGGTTACTCAGTACCAGATGAATCTCGTGATCGTGTTTCAAGGCTTCAACGAGCCCTAAAGCGGCCCGTACAATCCCTTCGCGATGGAACTGTGCCATCCTGAAATCAATGGCAATCTTCACGTTACTATTCCTTCGGGTGGCGATGCGCAACAAGTATTTTCAATGTTCGCTGTGCCGTTTCGTACCAATTAAAGTTATTAGAAACGGTCGCACAACGGCTTCGGCATATTTTCATCCGTTCTGCATCATTCAACAGGAGCAGCATCTTTTCAGAAATATCGTTAATATCGTAGGGATCCGCCAGCATCCCGGCCTCTCCCACAACCTCCGGCAGAGCGGAGTTGTTTGAAGCCAGCACAGGCGTTCCGCAGCAAATGGCTTCCAGGGCCGCGATACCGAATCCTTCGTACAGACTCAGAAATGCAAGCAAATCGGCACCGGTATACAACGCCGGCAAATCCTCATCCGGAACGTACCCCGTAAATATTATCCGGTTCTTCAGATTCAGGCTTTCGGCAAGCGCATAAGTATCATCATACCACCACCCCTTCCCGCCGGCGATAACCAGGAGATGGGGGATTTTATCTTTTACCGAGGCAAACGCCCGCAACAGCCTTTCAACATTCTTCCGGGGCTCCAAAAATCCGACGTAAAGCAAATAGGGATTCCCGCCAATCTTGTACCGCTTACGAATCACGTCTGTTTCTTCCTTTGGAACAGCTTCGCGAAATCGTTCTTCCGCGGCCAGATAAATGACCGTGATCTTTTCCGAATAATCGCCCACATATTTAAGGATATCCCGTTTTGTGCATTCCGAGATGGCAATGATGTTGTCGGCCCGCAGGATGGACCAGCGGATTATCCACTGGAACAGCCTGCGCCGGACGGGGTACAGGGCTGCCAGAGGATAAAAGCTTAAATCGAAAATAGTAACCACCGTCCGGAAACCGGGCTTGAAAAAGGGAACAATATAGTTAGGGCCGAACATGACGCTGATACGATATTTCCTACACAGGTAAAACGGCAGCACTGTCTGTTCCCAAAGCAGACGCAGTGCAACATTGGTGGGGGCTGCTTTCAGGACGAGGAAATTTCCCGGAAGGCCTCCCAGAGAGGAATAACTTTTATCGCTGCAAAAAACATAATACTGATTGTCACGATCGGTCTGCGACAGGGCTTTGATGATATTGATGACATAAAAAGCGCCGCCGCCCTTCTGCCATCCCATTCCCGTGGCGTCAACGCCGATATTCACCGAATCCATCCTCTCTTTCTGAAATCCTCGACTGTTTTTTCCAGCCCTTCGTTAAGTGAAAATACCGGTTTAAATCCAAGCAGTCTTGCGGCTTTTTCCGAAGAGCATATATTCACCGACCGGGTGGTCCAAAAAACCGTTTTTCTCGAAACATACGGTTTATGGGTGATCGGCGACCGAAAAGGCCGGAATGGAAATATCATTGCAAGGATTTCTATCACGATTGCCATGGCATAGGCC
>Ga0208373_1004625_pt1 | contig 12172 bp, 15 predicted proteins | sample RifOxyC2_FD_184036 | JGI IMG/M metagenome (GOLD analysis project Ga0208373, IMG submission 184036) | Soil microbial communities from Rifle, Colorado - Rifle Oxygen_injection C2 (SPAdes) | ecosystem: Environmental > Terrestrial > Deep subsurface > Rock core/Sediment | place: Rifle, Colorado... | reverse complement strand
TACTTTCCCATTTTTCGTACAATCAGTACTGCTACAGTATTTGCAAGATATTTCCATAATTCTTCCACTTGGTTTGTTTAACATAATACAAATATAATAAAAATATCTATCTTATGTTAACACTCTCAAAATAAAAACTATAAACTGTTACAACAACAATTTCATTATCTTCTTCTATAAACACAGGTACAACCTATTTAATCGGATAATACGAATCATACCAATAATCATTATATTGAAAATTCTGCTTACATACTTCACGATTCAGTAAAGCCGGTTCTCTTACTCCATTTCTTATGGTTTCAATCACCTCTTCTTCTTTAACACCACGTTCAATACATTGAATTTTTGCATGATTTGAAAGTCTTATTGGTTTTTCCATATCTAGCAATAATTATTATTAATAATGCAAGTTAATAAAAAATCATAATTTTAAAAACCACTTGCATTTAAATCCCAAAAAGCATAATTTAATTCCATAATATAACATTATGCAATAAAATTAATATAGATTTTACCGAATCACTTTTCTTTGATAATTTGTGATATTTTAATAAATTCTGTTCTTTCAACTCAATAGGTGATTTATAATAAAAATAATTCGATAAATTGGAATACAAATGCGATCACATTTTAAGGATTGTCAATTATGAAAAAAGACCTGATAATTAAAACATTACAAGATAAATGGAAACAAAGAATTTATCATGTTAAAACTAAAGATGCAGAAAAACTTGGCCCGGAAACATCAAAAAAAGAAATTAAAATAGGAAATTTCATTTTAAAAAAGAAAGTTATCCCTCCTGGTTATAGCATAAATATAAATGATGATGATAAAGATTTAGATAATTTTCCATACAGCGAAAATATAAAAGCATTCAGACATCTTGAAGATTTGTATAAAGATAAAAAATTATGAGAGTGTTAACTAATAGATAGATATTCATAAAATCTTTGTATATTTGTAAAAATTATGTTTTATAATTTACATAAGAACTATGAAAACAATTTGTAAAAAGTGCGGCAGCAAAATAATGGCACAGTTCGTAATAAGCAACGTTATAAATGCAAAGATTGCGGATTGAATTTTGTGGAAGGAGATAAAAGAGGTAGAATTAGACCTGAAGCAAAAGCATTGGCATTAATAATGTACGGCAGTTGCAAAGCTAGCTATGGAATGATTGCCAGATTGTTAAATGTAAGCCGGACGGCAGTATTAAAATGGATAAGGGCAATTGGCAAAGAAATTCCAGAGCCGATAGTAGAAGCAGAATTACAAGAAGTACAGGTAGATGAGATGTGGCATTATATTAATAAAAAAAACAATAAATATGGAAATGGAGAGCCTTGGATTGTGTTAGAAATAGAACCATCGGATGGTGTATTGGCAATCGTGATGCTGAAACATTTAAAACCTTATTCGAGAAGCTGAATTTAAGTAAGGATGCTAAAATATATACTGATGACTGGGATGTTTATGGTAAGATTATTCCCAAAGAAATGCATGTTATTGGCAAGAAATACACAGTTAATATTGAACAAAATAATTCAAACATATGGCATTAATCGGGAAGAATGACAAGAAAGACTAAGGGTAGTATCAAAATCAGAAGAAATGATTGATATAACATTGCGTATTTCTTGGTATCTAAATGAGGCAGATGGATATAGTTATTTTCAAAATAAGACGTTATCTATCTATTAGTTAACACTCGCAAAATTATTACTTAGAGAAATAATGGCTATTGAGTAACGTGTTTTATAAATCATACATCTCAGGTCTGCGGTCAGAAAATATATCATTAAATTCGTTAAAAGATTTTTTCCTTGTTTTCGCAGGTTCAATTTCTGCAATAATAACAGATTCATCACCTTGACTTGCTTTTGCTAATACTCCTCCATTATAATCATAGATAGCCGAATCACCATTAAATGTTAAAGTTTCACCATTTCTTGTTTCGCTTCCTATTCGATTCGCAACAGCCATATAAACATTGTTTTCTAATGCACGTGTTGATAAAGCATTCTGCCAGACATTAGTAACGAGATTGGATGGACATACAATTAAATCAGCACCTTTCAATGCCAAAGTTCTTGCGACTTCAGGAAAACGCCAGTCATAGCATATCATTGTGCCAATTTTAACATCCCATTCAGGCTCGTCAATTACAAAGAAACCGGTATCCCCCGGGTCAAAACAAAAACGTTCCCTGTAAAATAGATGTGTCTTCCTGTAAATCCGGCTTTTTGCTTTATCAGGTAACGTAACTGCACATGAATTATATAGTTTTTCTCCATCCTTTTCAGGAAAGCCAATAACAACACCTTTATTCAACTTTGAACTTAAAGCTTGAATTTCCGATATTACATCACCTTTTGAATGTTCAGCAATTTCATTAACTTCTTCCCTGTTAAGAAAATAATATCCTGTCAAACATAATTCAGGAAATATTAATATCTGAGAATCAATATTGTTTATGTAGGATAAAATTTTAGAGAGGTTCTTTTCTTTATCACGAAAAACCGGCTCAAATTGAATTACTGCAATCTTCATAACTATACAATCGTAAATTTGAATTTCTCATAAATTAATCCGTCAAGGAAGCAAAATTAAAGAAATTCATATTAATTCAGAGTTTGACTTTAATTAAAAAATGAATTTACTACTTTTCATATACACCAAATACAATACAAATTTTATCCTTTATTTTTTTTATTTTATTAATGCTTAAGTACTGGCAAGTGTATGTTTAAAATACATGAACAAATATTCATTGTGTTAACAATTAATTAAAATAAATTCATAAAACAAAAAACGTTTTTTCCTTTTTGAAAAAATTTGTTTCTTGCAGAGTAGTTGATTGTGTAGGTTATTACACACTTTAATTTTTCTTAAAGTTAGCTTTACTTTTTTTTAACTTAATGGAATTAATTTTGGAGTTTTAGTGGTTCTAAAAGTGAAGAATATAATTACGAAGTTCCTGATTCTGGCAATAGCCAGTTCATTTGTGATTTTTGAAACCCCCGAAATATATTCTGCAAGCACTAAAAAAATCTCATCTGTAAAATCCAAAAGCAAAAAGAAAAAGAAGAAAAAACGCCGTAAAAGAAGACATTATAACCCAACTAAAACCAGAGCCCTATCAATTGATATCATCAGGGCTAATTCCGAAGAGATTTGTGCATTAGCAGGACTAAATCCATTGCCGGCAGATTCACTTGGTAAACTACCTCCATTAATTTCAGGTGATGCTGAAAATGTTGACCCTTATGATGACAACTATGAGGGCGAAATCGGTGAGAACATAACTGAACTCGAGAAGGAAGATGATGTTCCGGTTGATATGGAAACATTCAAAATGCTCTGGCTCTCGTATGTCGAAGAAGACGAAATTGGCGATGAAATGACAGCCGGAGGCATAAATAAAAAAGACATTATGGATGTCATAATGCACTGGCTCGGTACACCTTACAGGTTTGGCGGCAGGAATAAATCAGCAACCGATTGCTCAGGTTATATCCAAAATGTTTTCACTGAGTCGAGCAATCTTAACCTTCCGAGAACTGCAAGAAATCAATTTAATGTTGGGATGAAAGTCAAAAGAAGTGAACTTCAGTTCGGCGACTTGATTTTCTTCCACACATACACACGCCGCTATGCTTCACACGTAGGCATTTATCTCGGTGATGATTTATTTACACATGCAAGCTCCCGATACGGCGTAACCGTCTCATCACTCGAAAGTACATACTATAAAAAACGTTTCATAGGCGGACGCAGGCTTTCAGTTCAGGATATAGTCAGATACAGCAAGAATCCCGACTCATTAATAAACAGCACACAGTAGGAAAAAAATTTCAATTTAGAATTTTCAATTTTCAATAAATTTTTAATATTCAATTATTAAAAACCTTATTGTATCCAATAACCTTAGTAACAAACATTATTACACCAGCTCAAACCTTATTACTTTATTAGGAAGAACAGCAGGATATCAAGCTCTATGACGAAGTGAAAGCCCGCAAGTAAGAAAGTATTCCCATTAATGAGTATATAAAGAAACAATCAACCTTTGTTTAAATGAGTTGATTTTTTTTTTAGAATTATGCAAGTTCAAGTTCCCTTATCACTGATTTACCTATTACAAATTCTTTTCCATCTTCTTTAAGAGCTTCAAGGTGCATCTCAATCGCTTCTCTGAGAAGTTGCAAAGTTTCTTCTTCGGTCTCGCCCACAACTGCGCAACCCGGAAGGTCGGGAACATATCCTCCATAGCTGTTTTCACCTTTTTCTATTATTACTGAGAATTTCATAGTTAATGATGGAACACTAAATTTATTAATATAAAACTGAAATTTTAATTAAACATATTATGACACATTATTAAGAAATACTTTCCAAAAGTTCTTCTATACTCACATTTTCAATTAATTTCTCAATTACACAAAAACGATTCTTAATTTTTTCCCATTCGCAAAGACGTTCATTAATTGCACCTCTTGCATTGTTAAATGTATTATACTTACATTTTGTAACTAATATTATTTTTGATTCCTTGTTTTGACCGAACCAATCAATTATACGAAAATTTATAGCATTATCACCAAAACTATATCCAATTATAATAAGAATATCTGTTTGCTTTAGTAATCTGTGAAATTGATAGAATAGTTCAAGGTAAATGCCATAGTTGCATTCAAGGTATTTGTCATTTGTACCTGTTAAATATAATGGCATGTTATAAACCTTGTAATTTATTCCATCAATTTTATAATCATTCGCATCATGACAATACCATTTTTTTATTAATCCAATAAAAGCAATCTCATAACTTACTCCTGTATCTTTCATGAAATTATACCAATTTAAAGAACCATGTAACTTTAAATAAAATAATTTATCAACAATATTCCATTGCATGGGATCCCAAAGACGAACACCATTATTCTCAGAAGCAAAACCATCAATATAATCTTTCAAGTAATTATCGAGCAATAAATCATGATTAGTTGTAAAAATACTCAAAAGTTTTAAATCAGTAGAATTATTCAATTCATTAATTATATCCAAATAAGTAGTTGCAAGTGGTTCTTTATTTAATTCGATTTTAATGACATTTTTAATAAATTTTAAAGATTCATTCGATATATTTTCCAATTCTCCATATAAATCATTATTTCCTTCATTTAACGGTTTTATAGAAGGAACCAAACTATGAATTATTCTGTTAGTAATTGGATTGTCAATATCTCTTGAGAATGCATACGAAATATGATATACAAAATCATAGATTTCTTCATAATTTGTCCTTATATCAGTTTTAACAATGCTAGAATAATAATGTTCAATTTCTTTTTTAATTAAATTTAAGAAATAAGCGACCTTTTCAAGATAATTAGGATAAAGGGCGGTTTCAGAGTTGTCATATTCCTCCCGTGAATTTGATTTTAACCTATATTGAATACCATTTTTATACCATTTATCCCATCCACACAAAATTTCATTAGTAATATCATTGGTTGATGGGAAACCGGCAGGTCTTGAGAAACCAGCACCTAATAATAAACTTACTTGTTTCATATTTATACTTAAAAATTACTTACAATTTTTCTTAATTAATTCTTTAGCTTTCATATACCCTAATTCTAATGCTTTTTTCCAATCTTGACAAGCACCATTATCATCTCCAATATTAGATTTTGAAATTCCACGATTATAGTATGCTCCCGCATATTTCGGATTTATTTCTATAGCCCTTGTATAATCTTGAATTGCGCCTTTATAATCATTTAATTTAGTCTTTGAAATCCCACGATAACAGTATACATCTGCAAAATTTGGATTTATTTCTATCGCTTTTGTGCAGTCTTCAATTGCTCCTTTGATATCGGATAAATTAGTCTTAACAATACTACGATTATAATATGCTTCAGCAAAATTTGGATTTATTTCTATTGCCATTGTGTAATCTTGAATTGCTCCTTTATTGTTACCTAATTTTTTTTTCGTTACTCCACGATTGTAGTATGCTTCATAATAATTTGAATTTATTTCTATTGCCTTAGTAAAATCTTTTATTGCTTCTTTATAATTACCTAATTTTGATTTAGCAAAACCACGATTAAAATATGCATCAACATATTCTGGATTTATTTCTAATGCTTTTGTATAATCTTTTATTGCTTCTTTGAATGAATATAATTTGCATTTGATATTACCTAGGCAATAATAGACTTCAGTATAATTCGGATTTATTTCAATCGACCTATTATAGTCTTGAATAGCTTCTTTGATTTTACCTAATTTTTCTTTAACAATTCCGCAATTGTGATATGTTTCTGAGTGTTTAGGATATATCTTAATTACTCTATTATAATCCTCTAAAGCATTGATATATTTTTTATTATTATAATTTGCTTGCCCGCTACAAAAATAAATAATAAAAGGATCTTCTAGTTTTGAAATCCTTTGAAAATAATAACCATTTTTTATAGATTCTTTAGAAATATTCAAAGAATCAATATACAACTCTTTTGTCGATTCATACCCAAAAGTTGTTTCCCAATAAAAATTTACATTAATATTTTTCCATTCAATAAATATATGACTTGGTGCAAGGTTAGTATATATTGGTAATTTAAAACGTTCACCAATTGATAGATAAGTTAAAGAATAAAATTTACAATCAAATTTTCTTTCGAGTAATGCTTGCGAATATGTATGTAATGTATCATAAGTGATTTTATAATTTTTTAAAATTTTATGAAATCTTTCTAGCAAATCAATAGCTTCTTCTTTTGTGTATTTTTCTTTGAATGTAATTTCCTTCTCTGCATCATTCATTATACTATCTAAAATTAAATAAGCAGTTGTATCAATCAGAAAGCCGCCTTCTTTTTCCAAGTCAAGCATTTTATAACCGATTTCTGTTCTTTGATGTGATTGAGAAAAAGCATGGCTATTAATGAGTACAAGAGCAAGAAAAAGCAGGATGAGGGCTGGTTTATGACGGATTATATGTTTTAAGATGTTATTCATTGTTTAAATAAAAAGAAAAATTTAATTCAAATTCTTGGTTTGGATTTTTCTATACAAAACTTTATACACGGATTTTGGCAAGTCTTTTTTTCCGATATTCATCGTAATCAACGAAGTATTCAGTTTCTTCGATTGCTTTTAGAAGTTGTTCCCTGTCTTCAATAACTTCAATGACTTCACGGAAATATTCGTCAGTCCGTAACTCTTCCCAATGTTTTCTTGAAAATGTTACTTTATCTTTTGTAATTGTCATAAATTCTCCTTAATAAAGATTTTGATTTTTTTGAAATTATTTATTTTACAACTTTTAATTTATCTATAATGTACAGAGCTTCTTCAAAACCTGTTTCAATTAGTTTTATAATTGTAATACCATCATAATAGCCGTCAAGGTGGAGTATATCATAAGCACCATTAAATGATTTGAGTAATTTTTTGTCAATTTTGGTTAAATTCTCTGTGTAATAATTTACGTTTTTCCGTCCCTTTTTCTTTTTTATTCCCTTAAGCTCGAACATGCCATCCAATGCAACTAAAACAGCACTATATGCAACACCGCAAGCCGCTTTAACATACTTAGCATCTTTATAATACCTACTGTTCTTTCCTGCTTTTTTCAGTATTTCATTTGCATTGTCCATATATCGCAGGGCTTCTAAGTAGTAATTTTCTTTAATATTTTGAAGTTCAGTTTTCATATAAAATCAGATATATATAATTTTTTTGCTAAAATACAAATTTATTCAGTTTAATCATAAGAATTAATATAGTTATAAAACGAACTATATTAATTCAAATTGTGAGGCTGGAAGACAGTGTCAGACTGGGCGTATTGGCTTACCTGAATAAGATTTCCCATGAGGCAATTTGTGATAGCATCTTTGACTGACGAGCCTGGTACTGCTTTGTAAATTTTTACATTTTTCTCAGTCAGGATGTCGAATGTTTTTCTTCCGATGTTCGTCAGAATAACCGATTCAATTTTTTTATTAATTATTGTCAGTGCAAGTGATGAGCCTGCAGCGTTTTCCATCCCTGCAAAAGGATTGCGGTAGATTTCGTAGTTATCGAGAATTATATCGTAGATAATATAATACCGGCATCTTCCGAAGCGGCTGTCAATCGGACTTTCTATGCTATCACCGGATGACGGAATAAAGATTTTCATTTACTAATTATTAGCTCGGTTTACAATTATTTTATTATTACAATATTAAATAATTTTTAATTTTCAATTTTTAATTTTCAATAAATTTTCAATATTCAATTTATAATTTATAAAAGAAACCATATTGATATATTTTAAATTTTTCTTTGTTCATTTTAAATTCAATGAAAATTGAAAATTCTAAATTGAAAATTTCTTCTAAAGCCCGCACCTTTCAAAAATAAAATCCACATTCCTGAAAATTACATCATGGTTAAAGAGTGAATTCAGTTCATCATTACTAAAATGTTTCATCACTTCTTTATTTTCAAGCAATGATTGCTGGAATGGAAGTTTCTCCATCCATGTTTTCATTGCAGATGCCTGTACAAGCTCATAAGCTTCCTGACGCTTCAATCCTTTTTTTGCAAGCTCGAGAAGGACTTTCTGAGAATAAATCAATCCATTAGTCAATTCAAGATTTTTTTGCATGTTTTCAGGATAGACAACGAGATTGTCAACGAGATTAATAGCTTTATGCAATATATAATCAAGCGAAATTGTGGAGTCAGGGAAAATAACTCTTTCCACACTTGAATGGGAAATATCGCGTTCATGCCAGAGTGCATTATTTTCGAAAGCGGCTATGGCATTGGAACGCAGAAGCCTCGCCTGTCCGCATATATTTTCCGACACAATAGGATTTTTCTTATGAGGCATAGCAGAGCTGCCCTTCTGCCCTTTTGAAAAATATTCTTCTGCTTCCATTACTTCAGTTTTCTGAAGATGCCTTACTTCGGTTGCGATTTTCTCAAGCATAGAACCAATTAGAGCAATTGTGGAAATTAAATTCGCATGTCGGTCTCTCTGAATTACTTGAGTTGTTATTGGAGCTGGTTTTAATCCGAGATTTTTGCATACATATTCCTCAACCTTTGGAGAAAGATGCTCAAAAGTACCAACTGCACCATTTATTTTGCCATAAGAAATCTCCTCGATTGCTCTTGTCATTCTTTCAATATTTCTTTTGCACTCATCAAACCACAGAGCCATTTTAAGACCAAATGTTGTCGGCTCGGCATGAATGCCGTGAGTTCTTCCGACACACAATATGTGTTTAAATTCATTTGCTCGCTTATGAAGGACATCTCTGAGTTTTTCTAAGCTTTTCAGGATTAGCTCCCCTGCTTGTTTACACTGAAGGGCAAAACAAGTATCCAGAACATCGCTTGAAGTCATACCAAGATGTAAATAGCGTGAAGGCTCTCCTGCATATTCTTCTATACTTGTTAAAAAAGCAATAACATCATGCTTTGTGGTTTCTTCAATTTCCAAAATTCTTTTAACATTGACTTTAGCATTCTGTCGAATCGCAGGTGCAACATCCTTCGGAACAAGCCCCAGTTCAGCCATAGCTTCACAGGCAAGAATTTCGATTTCGAGCCAGATTTTATATTTATTTTCTTCTGACCAGATATGTCCCATTTCGGGACCTGTATAGCGTTCAATCATGAAAACTCCAAAATTAACATCCTGCAAAATTATGAAGTATTTGCTTGCATTGAAAATGTAAATGTATGTTTATTTATAAGCCAATTTCTTTAGAAATTTCTCTCATTCCTTTGATTGTCATATCAATCAAATCATCGAGAGTGATGCCAAGCATATCGGCACCCTTTTGAATGATTTCACGGTTTGCTCCGGCTGCAAAGGATTTTTCTTTCCATTTCTTTTTAACTGATTTGACTTCCAAATCCATTACACTCTTTGAAGGACGAACTAAAGCACACGCAGTAACTAATCCTGTTAATTCATCAATTGCGAATAAAGTTTTTTCTAATTCATTTGTTGGTTCGACATCTGTACAAGTTCCCCAGCCGTGAGCAAGAACAGCACGAATATACTCATCACTCCAGCCCGCTTCTTCGAGTATCTGCTTTGTCATTGTACAATGCACATCGGGATATTTTTCATAATCGAGGTCATGGACAAGCCCTATTACTCCCCACTTCTCCTCATCTTCACCTTTTATCTTAGCAGCATACCTCATCACAGCTTCAACTGAAAGAGCATGATTGAGCAATGATTGAGTCTCATTATATTTTTTCAGTAATTCAAACGCTTCTTCTCTTGTTGGTATATGTGTTGACATAATATTTTCCAGTTAAATAATAATCAATTTATCTACTTTTTGTCAGCCTGAGCTTTTCGAAGGCAAAGTTTAATAAGGTTATCACACTTCGACTTCGCTCAGTGTGACATTTTAACCTAATTATTATCTTCGGTTTCAATTTCCTTTTCCAACTTCTTTGTAATTTCAATCACCTTCAATTCAGCTTTGTTGAGGTAATTCCTCAGTTCCTTGACAAGCTCCATGCCTTCCTCGAATTGTTTTAATAATTCTTCGATTGGAGCATCACCTGCATCCAGAATATTAACAATTTCCTCAAGCCGCTTAAGCTGTTCCTCAAAAGGTTTATTTTTTTTAACTGCCATAATTTTTCCTCATCAATTGTTTTTTGGTATTACTTTATTGACAGTAACATTTGCTTTTTCATTCTGCCTGACAATATCAATATAAATATAATTTCCAAGAGTATCATCCTTCGTAATCATTTTTCCATCAGATTCGAGAAGAGCAAAACCCTTATTAAACGGTGCGACTGGGTTCAGAGATTTACAATGTCCTTCCAGCGAAGATAAACGCTGTGATAAAAATGCAATACTTCTTTTGATATTTTGAGAATTTCTTGTCTCATAATCATCCACCATTTGCCCATTCATCTTTATTTTTTCAATAATTCTTCTTGAAATGTTCGTACCTGACATATCGTCAAGCTTATCTTGTTCATCTTTAATCTTATCGGTGGTCAAAGACACCAGTGAATTAAGAGCATCACCGATAAAGTCAAATAGATAGTCTATTGTAATCGGAGTAACCAGTTCTGCGGCGGCTGTAGGAGTAGCGGCACGGATATCAGATACAAAATCCGCAATAGTGAAATCAACCTCATGCCCTACCGCTGTTATAATCGGAATTGAAGAATGAAAAATTGCATCGGCAACAATTTCGGTATTGTATGACCACAAATCTTCTATAGAACCGCCTCCCCTGCCGATTATAATTACATCAAGAGAGTAATTATTTAATTCATGGATAGCATGAACAATATCCTCTGCAGAACCATCACCCTGAACGAGTGTTGGACGGAAATATATTTCAGCTAATGGAAATCTTCTCTCGATTGTACTGAAAATATCGTGAATAGCCGCTCCGGTTGAAGAAGTTGAAACACCTATTTTCATTGGCATTGAAGGTAAATCTCTCTTTCTTTCGGACGCGAAATATCCTTTCTCATCAAGTTTTTTCTTCAAAGCTTCAAACGCTATGTATAAATCTCCTTGCCCAAGAGGAGTAATAGAACTAACATCAATTTGATATTTACCTTGCGGTGGATAAACTGAAATCCTGCCTGTTATTATAACTTTGATTCCATCGCTCATTTGAAATTTGACAGGCCTACCCTTCCAAATAGTACAACTAATCTGGGCATTTTCATCCTTCAAAGAGAAGTAACGGTGTCCTGACGAATGGTGTTTATAATTAGAAATCTCACCCTGAACAGTTACGAAGTCGAAACTGCTCTCGAGAACAAGCTGAATCCTTTTTGTCAGCTCACTTACCGATGGAATATTTTCAGCCAAATTTTATTCGTATTATTTAAAATAATTTTAAATTTTCAATTTCTATTTTTATTGAATTTTCAATGAACAAATTTTCAAAAAATTCAATTACACAAAATTCATCAATCATTAAAAAAATTATTATGGATTCTATTTATTATTTATTTATTTTAAAATTAAACCACCACCGCCATAGGCGGTGGATTTCTAAACACTCTAAAAGAGTGTAAAATTTTCCATGTATTTTTCTTGCTCCCTCTCTTCATCTTCCTGGTATTTGACATATTTCCTTATCATCTCCT
>Ga0208373_1004623_pt1 | contig 12173 bp, 11 predicted proteins | sample RifOxyC2_FD_184036 | JGI IMG/M metagenome (GOLD analysis project Ga0208373, IMG submission 184036) | Soil microbial communities from Rifle, Colorado - Rifle Oxygen_injection C2 (SPAdes) | ecosystem: Environmental > Terrestrial > Deep subsurface > Rock core/Sediment | place: Rifle, Colorado... | reverse complement strand
CTCTGATATCGTTGACCACATAGATATTTCTGAGTTTCAGGAAATTAAATTAGAAGGCCGGCCCAGGTTTGATACCCGGATGATGTTAAAGGTTCTTTTAGTTCGGGGGACACCATACCGAATTAGTCCATCATAATAATCTGCACGTTCGCTACGCTCAGTGTAAACTCTATCTGCGTCCAAAAATTCCGCGATGCCTTGCAGTTTTTTGGGGGTCTCAAACATTCATATATATAGAGAAAATCCCTATGCCCTTTAAGACAAAAACACCGCCGGAATTGCGCCTTGGTAAGAGGAGTTGCAATTATGGATGTATTATTATGCCATCCCAATTCGCCGTTCCGGGAATGCCTCGAGAAATGCGACCGCTATAACCGCCACGCCCCGAAAGACCCCATCCTGATTACCGGCGAGACCGGCACGGGTAAGGAGATGATTGCCTGGTATATCCATTCTCACGGGCCGCGCAAGTCCGGCCCCATCTTCACCGTCAATTGCGCGACTATTTGCGACACGCTTTTTGAGAGCGAGTTGTTCGGGCACGAAAAAGGCGCCTTCACCAACGCCACGGAACAGCGCCAGGGCCTGTATGAATTGGCCGACAAAGGCACGCTCTTTCTGGATGAAATCGGGGATTTGCCGCTGCACCTGCAGTCCAAACTCAACCGGGCCCTGGATGACAACGGGTTCTATCGCCTGGGCGGCTCGGAGCTTATCAAGCCGGATGTCCGGATTATCTGCGCCACCAACCGGAATCTCCTGGCCATGGTCGAGCAGGGCCGGTTCAAGAACGATTTCTACGCCCGTATCGCCATTTTATCAATCGACCTGATGCCCTTGCGGGAGCGGCCGGATGATATCCGGGTCATGGCCGTTGGGTTAGCCAAACAAAGGGGCTGCGCTATAGAGGAGCCGGCCATCGGGTTTTTGTTAAGGCATCCCTTTCCCAGCAATATCCGCCAGCTTAAGGAGATTATTATCCAGTCCAGCGTCATGGCCCTTGATAAGGATGGTCTCATCCGCCTGGCTGATGTGGAGCAGGCCAGCCGAACCGTGCCGGCATGCAGGCAGTCAGACATAGAATCCAATGCGCGCCCCCCAGTGGTCCGGTCCCTGGCCGACATAGAAAAAGGGCATATCCAGTCCGTCTATCAGGAATGTAACCATAATAAGGAACGCGCCGCCCGGATATTGCGCATCTCGGTGAATTGCCTCAGGCAAAAGTTAAAGAAGTATCATATCTCTGACCCATCAGATTCTGACGGGTACCCTGCAAATTCTGCAGGGTAGCCTGCAAATATTGCAGGGTAGTGACCGAACAGGGCACTGGTCCAATCCGGGCGCGTAATATTTTATCTTTCGGCAATCCCCGCCATATCAATAAGTTACGGCCTTTGAATGATATTTCCTCGGTTTTCCAGCCGTTCTGGCATGCTAATTGCATATTAGGTTGACCGGGGGAGTTGGAAGGCTGTTCTTCAGAGTTCAAAGGATGTCCTTCAGAGTTCAAAGGATGTCCTTCAGAGTTTAAAGGATGTCCTTCAAAGTTCAAAGGATGTCCTTCAGAGTTCAAAGGATGTCCTTTAGAGTTCAAAGGATGTCCTGCAGAGTTCAAAGGATGTCCTTTAGAGTTCAAAGGATGTCCTGCAGAGTTTAAAGGATGTCCTTTAGAGTTCAAAGGATATACTGGTAATGCCAAAGGGGCATAAAGAGACGCCCAATCTTGCGCCTCTGTGCCCGGATGGCTGAGAGGAAATGATATATGCCGAAAATACAGGACTGGTTACCGGCCGGGGTGGCTGCTTTAAATGACAAGCAGTCGATATATTTTCCCCTGGTGGTGACGAACAAGGTGGCCTGGGGCATACCGGATGCGGCTATTGCGCCGTTACTCGTTCTGCAGGCCGAGTTTGTCGGGCTCTACAACATCATCAAGGACAAGAAGAACCGGACCTCGGCCAAGGTCGGGCTGTTCAACGACTGCCGCAAGCGTTTTGTCAAGGCCTGGCGGCTGTTCCACAAGGAGTGGGTGGCATTTAATTCTGCCATTTCCAGGGATGATATGATTATCCTGGTGGGCAAGGATTACGATACCTCGCACTCGCCCCATCCGGCCATCACCGAGATACCGTACCCGCTTCTCAGGGTCATTGGAGGCGGTGATTTGGATGCCCGGTGCCGGGTAACTCAGGACCAGACCAAGGCCAGCATGTTGTCCACGGCCAACCTGGTGGAATACCGGTTTGCCCTGATTGAGGTCGGGGACATCCCGCCAGCCAACCCCGAGGATTATCCCAAAAAGGATGTCTCATCGCGGGCCCGGTTCGTCATCCATGCCGGCGCTCAAAACGATGGCAAGAAATTCTGGGCCATCTTCCGCTGGGTCAATACCCACAAGCCGGCGCAGGTCGGACCCTGGAGCGACTCCATCAACGTGACTGTGGCTTAGGCGGGGAAATATTTGCCACGGAGGCACGGAGACCACGGAGGCGAATCTCTGTGCACTCTGTGTCTCTGTGGCTAAATTAGGAGATTTTTATGAGTTTATTACCGGGCGAAGTGAAAACCATCAACATCGCCGACTCTGCGGTCAAGGCCGAGAAGATTGCCGTTGGCGCTGTGACCACTCCGAAACTGGCCGACGAGGCCGTGACAGCCGCTAAGCTGGATGAGAATTCGGTCACGACCGACAAAATCGCCTTAGGCGCTGTGTCCACAGCCAAACTGGCTGATAGCTCGGTGACTAATTCCAAAATCCGGGATGGCACGGTCCGGGCTGAGAAGATTGCATCCGGCGCTATTACCACCGCCAAGATAGCCGAGCAGGCCGTAACGGCAAGTCGCCTGGCAGATAGGGCAATCACATCAGAAAAAATTGCCGGTAATGCAATCACGACAGAGAAACTCGCCAACGGCTCTGTCACACCAGCCAAGATGTCATTCACCCCGCCGTCCGTGGCAAGACCAATAACGCCGGCAATTGTCACCAGCGAAATAGGCGACGCGCAGGTGACACCGGCGAAATTGTCGTTTACGCCTGTGACCAGACCTTTAGTCCCGCCGGTGGCGACCGATGAAATCGCCGATGCGTCAGTCACTCCGGCCAAGTTGTCGTTCTCTGTGCCGACCCGTCCGATGGTGCCGCCATTGGCAACAGACGAGATTGGGGCTGGCGCAGTAGGCAGTAGTCAGTTGGCAGTAGACAGTGTAACGAATGAAAAGATTGCGGCTAATGCCATAACTGCCGGCAAGATTGCCTCAGGCGCGGTTGGTCCGTCCGAAATCCAATCCGGCGCGGTTTCAACAGATGAAATCGCCAATGGTGCGGTAACGGCCGAGAAACTTGACCCGGCTTTATCGCTGGGCGATACCCTGACTATGTTCCCAACGCCCCAGACCGCGCTCGACCAAGGCGGGATTATTGCCACTACCCAACCGGCCAGCGTTGACCTGTCAGCTATTATCCCGGTAGGCACCAAAGGCGTGATTGTCTCAATCGCCTGCATCAATCAGAGTTATGCCAACGGCGGGATGATGGCATATATCTTTCGGCAGTTGGGAGCGGAATATGCATTGCAGGTCATGGCTCCGCCGGTTAATGCACCGGGGATATCGAACGGAGCGTCAGTGATTATGCCCGTAGCTGACGACCGAACATTGCTCTGGCAAGCTTACGTTAGCGGAAATAATTCGACTGAGTTGGTGATTTACATTTTAGGATATGTTGTGTAGATGCGAGATACAAGATACGAGTGGAATACGGGATACGAACTCCGCAGAGACTGCGAATAGCGAACCACAGATTAACGGGGCGCCTGGGAATGCCGGGTGTCCCTATTTTTTCGCGCAATAATATGACGGGATTTCTTTGCTGGGCAGGATTAGTGTCTCCAGCAGTTTGACGTCTTTTAAATTCCGGATGTCGACCAGAAAGTAATGAGTCTTGCTTTCATAGAGTATGTAAGGACCAGCCCATTCGGCTGAGAACTTCGCTTCACTTTCCTCAAGGTTACGGCGCAGTTGCTCAATATCTTTGCCAACCGGCAAGTTATTCCCAATCAATTCAGCCTCCAGTTCATTTAGCTTGCCTTCCAGCGGTCTGAAGAACGGTTCTATTTTTGTCGCATCCAGCATAATCCTGATATTATATCCTTTAACGCCAAATTTTCCGTTGGGCTGATCCTTGGTTCCAAAATCTATTGTGCAATCCGAATAACCGACCCGGGCGTTCTTATTAGGATAAAATTGTATCATAGAAAAGGCCCACTTGTTGTATCGGCAAATAAACTCTTTGTTCACAATATCGTTGGAGAAGCTTTTCAGTCTGGCCTCGTGCGGTTGTATTTTCTCGAATGGGTCCCACCTTGCAGTTCCAACCGAGGCGGTATTAAGGGGATTATTATACCACATAATCCCGGCGGCGGAAACGAGGGCACAGGCGAGGCCGATGAGAACTAAAAGAGTTCTGTTCATATTTTACTTGTCTGGCGTCTCCGGAATTTTGGGGGTGCCTATGATTTCGGGCGGGATGGCGCTTGGCCCCCAGATATATTTTCCGGTTTTGTCTATGTACCCGAATCGGTATTCCTTTTTCATCCAACTCCCTATTTCCACCTTGGCGATGCCATTGGTGAATGAATCAGCACCATCAAACTGCGGTGGAATTATGAATTTACCGGTCTGGTCAATATAGCCATACTTGAAGTTTTCATGAACCCGCACCGCGGCTAATCCTTCAGAAAAAGGGAATCCGCATTGGAAGCTGGGGTCGCTGATAATCGTCTTGCCTGATGGGTCGATATAACGAAGCTCCTCGCCTTTGAATCGCTCCGGGATAGTAAGGCCTTCAGAGAATTCGTCAGGAGGATTTAACTTATCATCAGGTTTCTCAACAAATCTGCCGGTTTTATCAATGTATTTCTGGCCGGTTGACCAGCCGTCGTTGATTGTGTCAACCAGGGCAATGCCTTTGATAAATGGGCCGGCTTCATAAAATTGCGGTTTAATCACCATCTCGCCTTTTTTATTGATGTAACCCCATTTATCTTCATAGGAATCATTTATCGGAACTCTTTCCTGGACTGCGGCTAAACCTTCTGAGAAATTCTCGTGATCAAGGTATTCAAATCGGGGAGAAATTGCCATTTTGCCGCTCTGGTTAATATAGCCGATTTTTAATTCGCCATTTTCGTTAAGGCCTCCGACCTGTGCCATCCCATCCGCAAAATCATAAGCCATCCAGAATTGAGGAACGATAACCACCTTGCCGGTATTATCAATGTAGCCCCATTTTTCATTTTCCACGATGGGGAATAGCTTGGTTTTCTGATTAACCGGCTGATGGTAGTGCATTATCCCGGCGGCGGAAACGAGGGCACAGGATATTCCAATTGCAATTAATATAGTGCGATTCATTTATCCTCCTAGACGCGTGACAATGAAATATAAAACAATAAGAAAACCCACAATAATAAGAACCCATTTAATATAATCCTTAAGTTTCTTTTTTACCATGGGCTGCTTGTCTATTTCTTTTATTTTTTTGTCACTGGCTATAAATATGTATAAACCCAGCGCACCCAGGATGGCCGGGAAAATAGCTGCTGTTAATGGTTCAGGCGGTCCGCCGCCGGGCGGCACATCCCCGAATAAAACAACTAAAGCAATGGCTGAACAAAATGCCCCAATAATCCCGCCAAAAGCTTTATATGTCACATAAGGTTGAGTGTTATCTTTCTTCATTTCTTCTCCTCATCTGTCAGTTTCTTGAATTCCTCATCCTCCCAGAGCCATTTAAAGTCGTCGTCCTTTCGGGCGTATTTTTTCCAGTTTGAGTCTCTGCTTATAGCCGTGGCTAGTTCACTGAGGGCCATTTTCTTGTCTTTCTTAAGCGCGTAACAACAAGCTCGATTGTATTGGGCTGTACTATCTTTTGCAATAACCTTGGTATAATCCGCAATACCACCGTCATAGTCGCCTTTTTCCGTTTTGTCATAACCACGGTTAAAATATACCCAGGATTCCCTATACCAGTGGCTGATGGCTTTGTTATAGCATTCTATGGCCTTGTCATATTCTTTATTAAGAGAATAATTATACCCTTCTTCAGCCAGTTCCCGGCCGGAGTCACGGTAGGCAGATAATAAACCCACTATGATAAGGGCTCCGACGGCCAGCAGAATAACCAGCGATGCCATAAAGATTACATTTGCTAATATCGGCCGGCCGACGGGTATGGGTGTTGCCTGAGCCATTTCATCAGGTAGCGGTTCTAATTCCTGGTCCTTGGTTTCCAGAAAGGCGTCTATCAGGTCATTGGCTTTGTCTTGGTCTTTTTCCAGCACCTTGAGGACGCCCCAGCCTTTTTGCGCCTGCCAAATGCCGTCATAGGCTAAGTCGTAGAATGAATGGACCATGCAGTCAATGCCGTTGTCTTCCAGCAATGCCTTGAGCGTATTGGCTTCGGCGATATTGCTGAGTTTGTAGATGGGAATAGTTTTCTCGTCAGGGTCGTGTGCTTCTTGGGGAACCGCATGGCTGATGGGATTATTAAGCAGGTCAAGCTCCTCGGGCGGCACGGCCGGCCGGTTAGCGAAGAAGCGCCGGCGGATAGCGTTTACCAGAATAGCCAGGCCGATGAGAATCGTGATGATTATGACAAACTGCATTAAGGCATCGTCCATATTACTGACTTTCTACCAAATTAGAAGGGGAGTGTCAAGAGAAACGAGATAAGCGTAGGGCACATTCGCTGGGCTCCCGCCTTTGGCGAGGCTCGCCCTCACGGGCGGCAGTGTAAACTCCGAGCGTATAGCGTAGAGAGCAAGGCGAATACTCCCGCAAAGGCGCGGAGAATCCTCAGGTTTCCATTTACTGGTCTGATAGTTGCCTCAAGGCATCCAGATAAGCATCAATTAGTTGTACCTGCTCAAGATTGTCACGATAATTTGCTATGTATTTTTCGACGGTTATAATATTTTTTCCTTTTTGTAAGACCCTAATTGCATTAATCATGTCTCCTATAGCTATAACAAAGGACACTCCCATTGGCTTATCGTTGCTGACTACTTTAATCGCGGTGTAATAGCCGTTTGCTTTGCTTTCCAGATTCTGTAGAGATTCTTCCGGTATATTCCAGACATTCTTGACAACTATTTCATATTTAATAAATCCGCCCGGAGGCAGGACCAAAGCATAATCAGTGGCCGTGGCAGTTAATTCCGCATAATACAGAGATTTTTCGACATCATATCTGATATCAAACTGTCCTTTTTCAATGACATCTTCGGGTTTGATTTCTAAAGGAAGATATACTAAGACGGGAATCTTTTGTTCCTCGGTCTTGTTCTTATTGACAACCACGATTTCTATCGCGATTCCGTAATCAGCCCAAAGGTAGAAAGAGTCAATAAAGTAATTCGTAAATTTCTGCTCGGCCAATTCAAGGATTCTTGTATTGAGAGACCTTAATGATTCCAGCGATTTACTGACTTTGCGGTCTTTTTGCATCTCTATTCTGGCCAGCATATTTTCCTTATTCTGCTTTTTAAGCTTAGACAGCTCGGTAGAGACCTTATTTAATTCAATACGTGTTGTCTCTAATGTCTTTTTTATATTATCAAGATTGCCTATTTGGCTTATAATTACAATCTGGTAAATAGAAATCATGGCGCAAAGAGCAATGCCGAAGATTAACAGGATCTTGTTTGTCATAATAATCGTTCCTTTCTCCCATACTGTGCTTTCTGCAGGTAACCCATTTTTTCTCAGCGCCCGGCGGATGTAGGTGAGTAGGGTTATAACCACGGCCATAAGGCTTATGTAATAGAACAAAAATGAAGATGGGTCTCTTCCTTCTGTAGCAAAACTGTAGAAGTTCATTACGAAGCTGAGTATACCAATCAGCCCAAGTGGGATAGAGATACTCATGAGAATGATTCTTAGCGGTTTTGTTAATCTGATGTTAAATATGACTAATGATGAAATCAGTATGATGAACAGTAGTATGGTAACGGCTATAATAAATACGGGAATAGAAGGTTCGCCTGTTGAAGCTATTCTAAACCAGCTCTTGGTAGTAATAGCAATTAAGTAGGCAGCAAAGATTATGGACAGGGCAGCCGAGGAGATGATAATGGCTTTGCGCATATACCGGCTTTTTACCAAATCAAGTTGAAAAAGTCAAGTTAATCGGTGAAGCAGGTTTGGGATAGTTCGTTACGCTACGCTCGCGGTCTCTTCGCAGTAGCTCGAGTTCCCGGGTGCGCTGTACCCGTTGCGCTCCTTCGGTGCTCACGACCAATTCCCCGATTCACATCGTGGAACAGGACGCTCAGGGCACTTAGTGCATATAGTTAGGTTTTGCTTTTTGCATAATCACTCCCGGCAAAAACTGCCGGGATTAAGAGGCTGTACGTCACTGCGTTAACCTGCGTTCACTTCGTGCACTCGGATTCACGCTCCGCTTAGTTCCTACAGACTCTAAAGGCACAGAATATTCCAATTGCAATTAATAGGGTTTTTGACATAGGTTATTTTGTTTCCTTTATCTCTTCTTCCAGCTGACTTATCTTTTTAGCCAAACTGAGCCGCTCTATCCATTTGGCCCTGTAAAAACCGGTCAGTTCGAATACGCCAAGGATGAAGAAGAACGAGATGCCGTAATTGTAGATTTCCTTGTGGTGAATCCATTCCGCCACCTCCTGAGGCATTCCCAGGACAATGGCTACCAGCAGGAAGGTTACATAGTTGACGCACCATCTCAGAACGATATTGATTAAAACCCTGGCCTCGGCGGCATTTATAAAAAAGCCCGCGTAGGTGGCAATGGTTAAGCTGATGAAGGCAAAGAAGCCCCAGGATCCGTAATAATCCCAAACCCCGGAGCAAAAAAGAAACATAAAGCCGAAGAGGAGCCCGGCCTTTATCGCCTTGAGCGCCTTTGATGCGCCGGGTTTAATCCGGCTGACAGCGACCAGTAACGGGAAGATGCCGATAGCAAAGGCCTCAATGTGTATCATGACGGCCAGGCGATGTTTTTCCATGCCCACAAACCTGACGGCCCAGGAGTCGGGATAAGCATAGGCGCCGACTATCAGAAACAACGGTATGCTCGAGATGATGTTCCGGAGAAAGCCGAGTTTGGGCCAGAGCCGTTGCCAGAAATTGGGCAAGCCCAGTTGCGGGCTGAGCGGTGATTTGGCATCCTGCATCATATCAGGGATTATAGCCGGTACGAGGATTTTGTCAAGAGAAGCATGATACGGGACGCGGATATCCCGGAGGCCAGGAGACCCAGGATGATTAGGGTGATTCGGCTCATAGGTTAACAGGTAGCAAATCAAGAGGGGGTTGTCAAGAGTTGCAACCACAGATTTCGCTATCGCGGTCTCTGCGGAGTTCACAGATGACGCAGATTAGAATCTGGATTCGCTGTTGGAGTTTATACTGTCCGATGGACTCCGAAGAGTCATACGGACTCCTTCGGAGAGGCAACGAGACCCTTCGCTACGCTCAGGGTGAGATTATTGACTTTGTCAACAATCTCAAATATTCATAATAAAAACTTGACTTACGACTAATCTTTAGTAGGGTAGGGGTCTAACCTCGATTTGTAGTTATAATAATAGAAAGCTACAGAATGAAAGTTGAAGACACACGCAATATTGCCTTCATCGGGCACGGAGATTCCGGCAAGACATCCCTGGTCGAACTGATGCTTTTCAAAGCCAAGGCCACCACCCGCTTGGGCGAGATTTCAGACGGCACCACGGTCTGCGATTCCGAGCCGGATGAGAAGGACGGCAAGCATTCCATTGACTGCGGTTTGGCCTATTGCAAATGGAAGGACCGGAGTTTTAATATCATTGATACGCCCGGATATCCTGATTTCGCGGCTGAGGCGATTTCGGGGCTGTCCGCGGCTGACGCGGCTTTTGTCACCATCAACGCCTTGTCAGGCATTATGGTTAATACCCGCAAGATGTGGGACCACGCCACTAATCTGAATATTCCAAAAGCCATCCTGATTAATAAACTGGATATCCCGAATGTTAATTTTGAGGAGATTCTGACCTCGGTCCGGGAGGTCTTCGGCGATAAGTGCCTGCTGGTTAATAATCCGGTCGGAGCCGGCGCTGATTTTAGCGCGGTCAGTAATCTTACTGAAAATCCCGAGAAGCTGGCTCCGGAATTGAAGAAGCTGAGGGACCAATTGATAGAGGCAGTGGTGGAGGTGAATGATGCCCTGCTGAATAAGTATCTGGACGGCAAGGAAATCAGCGAGGCCGAGATTACCGAGGCGTTCCGGCTGGCCATCCTGAAGGGTAAGGTTATTCCGGTCCTGGCTACGTCTATGAAAAAAGACATCGGCGTGAATGAGCTGATGGATTTTATCGTGAAATACATGCCGTCTCCGGTGGATAGGGGAGCCCGGACGGCCTTCAGCACCGCTAAGGATGATAAGACCGAAGAGAGTTTCCAGCCCATCGAGGGCGGGGTTTTCAGCGCCTATATGTTCAAGTGCGTGAGCGACCCGTTCGTCGGCCGGCTGTCATACCTGCGGATATATTCGGGCAGTTTGGACAGCACTGGTTCCTTATATAATCCGCGCACCAAAAAGTCAGAACGGTTTATGAAAATATTCAAGATCTTCGGCAAGGAGCAGCGTCCGATAGATAAGGCGTTCTGCGGCGATATCGTGGTTATTCCCAAGCTGGAGGATGTTAATATCGGAGATACGGTCTTTACCGTTGAGAAATCGTTCCGGTTCCCGGAGGTCAAGTTCCCGCAGCCGATGGTTTCCTTGGCCGCCGAGCCCAAGAGCAAGGGCGATGAGCAGCGGCTAAGTTTAGCCCTGCACAAGATGTCGCAGTCAGACCCGGCATTTAAGGTCCTGCGCGACCGGCAGACCCATGAATTGGTGATTACCGGAATGAGCAGTTTGCATATTGATGTATTGCTGAACCGGTTAAAGAGCAAGTATGACGTCCAGTTGAATACCAAGCAGCCCAAGATACCTTATAAAGAAACGATTCTGGCCAAGAGCGCGGCTTCGCATAAGCATAAGAAGCAATCCGGCGGCCGGGGCCAATACGGCGAGGTTTATATGCGCCTGGAGCCGTTGCCCAGAAGCGAGGGGTTCAAGTTTGTCGATGAGATATTCGGCGGGTCAATCCCGAGCCAGTACCTGCCGGCCATTGAAAAGGGCGTTCTGGAGGTGCTGGAAAAGGGCGTTATCGCCGGATGCCAGGTGGTGGATATCCAGGTGACAGTCTATGACGGTTCGTATCACGAGGTGGATTCGTCAGAAGCGGCCTTTAAGATAGCCGGAGGCAAGGCGTTTAAGGCGGCATTTATGCTGGGTAAGCCGGCGCTGCTGGAGCCGATTGTCAATATAGAAATAAACACGCCATCAAAATATATGGGTGATATTACCGGCGACCTGAATTCGCGGCGCGGCCGGATTACCGGAATGGATACTTCCGGCGGCCAGCAGATAATTAAAGCGACGATACCGCTGGGCGAAATCGCCAACTATTCAACGGAATTGCGCTCGATTACGGCCGGCGAGGCGAGCTATTCAATAGAATTTTCCCATTATGATGCGGTGCCGCATAAGGTGCAGGAGGCAATTGTGGCCAAGAGTAAACCCCAAGAGGAAAAGGAAGAGGAGTAGAGTCCCGGCAAAAACTGCCGGGGCCCCGCCGATGCGGGATAAGGCGCTGATAACGGCTAAAGCCGAACAGCGACTAATAAGACCCAGTAACGGTCTGCGCCGATATTCATCGGCGAATCCCTAACTGGCTCTAAAAAGAGGAGTAGAAATGGTTTCATTAGAAGAACTGCTGTTATTGCTGGTAAAAAAGGGCGGGTCTGATTTGCATATTGCGGCCGGAGTGCCTCCGCGTATCCGGGTTGACGGAGATTTAGTCCCGACCGATAATGAGCCGATGTCGCCGGATGATACCCAGAAAATAATCTACGGGCTTTTAAACACTAACCAGATTTCCAAATTCGAGAGGGAATTGGAATTGGATATGTCTTTCGGCATTGAAAGCATCGGGCGATTCAGGGTCAATGTGTTCCGCCAGCGCGGCAATGTCGGCGCGGTGATGAGAATAATTCCCTATTCGATTAAGAACTTTGAGCAATTGGGATTGTCTCGGGCAACC
>Ga0208373_1004622_pt1 | contig 12181 bp, 3 predicted proteins | sample RifOxyC2_FD_184036 | JGI IMG/M metagenome (GOLD analysis project Ga0208373, IMG submission 184036) | Soil microbial communities from Rifle, Colorado - Rifle Oxygen_injection C2 (SPAdes) | ecosystem: Environmental > Terrestrial > Deep subsurface > Rock core/Sediment | place: Rifle, Colorado... | reverse complement strand
GTCTGGGCTCGGGGACGGTGGCGGTGGAGTTTTTTCAGGGGTACCAATGGGCGGTGCAATGCGACGGCTTTGATGGATATGACCGGCTGGAGAAGTTTTCGGCCATCGTTCTTCATGGGTGTATGGCCCACGCGCGGCGCAAGTTCGTAGCGGTGGCCACGCTGGCCAACAAGAGCGGGAAGAAAAAGGGTCAGCCGACCGCCGCCGCCGAGTTCCTGCGCCTGTTCCAAAAACTCTACCGGATAGAGAAGGTGGCCAGGGAAGCTGCGATGACCCCAGACCAGCGCAAAGACCTTCGCCAACGCGAGGCCGTGCCCGTGCTCGAGGAACTGAAGAAACTCTTGCTGGACACGTATCCGAAAACCGATCCTTCGGGGCTCCTGGGCAAGGCCATTGCCTATACCGTCAATCAATGGGAACGACTGCGTCGGTATGTCGACAACGGGCACGTCGAGATCGACAACAACGCTGTGGAGCGGGCCATCAGACCCTTCGTGATCGGTCGCAACAACTGGCTCTTCTCCGGCGTCCCGCGAGGAGCCGATGCCTCCGCTGCCATCTATTCCCTGATCGAGACGGCCAAGCTCAACAGCCTAGAACCCTCTCGCTACTTGAACGTCCTGTTCTCTCGGCTGCCCTCCGCCTCGACCCTCGAAGACTACGAGCAACTCCTCCCCTTCGCTGTCAACAAGCCGTTCCTCGACACCGTCGTCGTCTGATCTCGTCGACCGTTGCACTCAGCTCTGCTCGGGGGGTGGGGGAGAATACCCGCTTACCCAAAACCGCCCTCGAAGTCGTAATAGGCGATCTTCACAGTCTCTGTTGTAAGACTGTATCCTCCCTCGGCGTACAGTGCTTACGGCCATGAAGTTCCGGATATGGATTCTTCTCATCGATGCCGAGTATCATCTTGCATTGCTGAACTATAGGATCGTCTTGGTCTGTGATGAAACGATCGTCTTGTGGAACCCGGTTCGCATCCACGAGCCAGCAGTTCGATTCCTTATCTGCAATCACAACTGGGATAGCTGCCAGGGGTTTCGCTGTACAGGCGATAGGTTCAATAGTGAAGATCTCATGGGGTAGTGGGCAGGTATCATCTTGTCGATAACGATAACCCCAGGACAGTCGGCAGTTCTTGGTCGCTATACATTCCTGGATGGTCAAGCGTGAGCAATTCTTTTTATTTACCGATGATCTTGGTTGATACATGCCATTTCTCCGTTTTTCATCACAAGTACCATGATAAATATTCAGAGGTACAACTGTTGAATTGCATCCAATATTTGTGCATTGATAAGGTTTATAAAACGACCCGATACAAGGATGAACGCACATTGGACCAGAAAAAATATTCTCTCCAAAAGAACAAGTAACACAAGACAGACATTGGTATTTATATGTATTGATATCTCTTTGTTGTTCATTAATAACATTATTTGATGTAACACAACTATCATCAATTAGGTATTGATATTGACCTGGTCCTATATCAACCAAATTACCTTCTGGTTCATTCACGCATGAAAAAAAAACCTTCTTTTCATCAACGCATGAGTTAAAATAGTCAAAAGTGTATGATGATGCATAAAGGGCTTTACATCCTAATAGTTTGCACGATGTTTCTGGTTTACCTGCACAGTCAACGAACGAACTACATGCATATTGTATGGTGAGAAATAACACAAGAACGTAAGAATATTTACTGTCATTATTAATACGGCCGAGTTTCATGGTGTTGCCTTATCGGTTGTTATGACAATGGCATCTAGAAGGCCATAGTAATCATCAGAAGAAATAGTGTCTGAGTTATTTCCAAAGATGATATCACTGATCGATGTCGGAATGGGATGATAGTCATTGTGACTTTTAACCATACCAAGCATGATGTCGTTCAAATAGACACGATACTGAGAAGACAAGGAAGAGCTGTTTTGATCGACGACTCGCACAAGGGTGATTTTTTGCCAAGATGTTGTATAAAGAATATCATTTCCAAAGTCACCCACCCAGTCACCACCAAAAAATTGTAAATACAGATGATTGTTGTTGAGAAAAAGTCGGACATTGTAGGGGTCTGTCATTTTCCCAATTGATATCAAGGTTGCTTCGTGCGGAAATTGCCCTTTTGTCACCTGCCACCAGGGATCAGGTTTTATCCAGAAGGAGATGGAATAGTTCAGTGCCCCTTGAATGATGGCACTATCGATCTCCACTGAACCACCCACGAGAGGGTCAAAGCTGACCGATTTATCGCCAGCAACACTGTCCGGTTCCCCGAAACTTTCATCCCTCCAGGTCGTATTACGAAATACCGCATTGTGATAATGATCGTTGCCGATATCGGTAACGGGCTTACCACTTCCGTTTGTGAATGGATAATAGGCGTAAATCTTTGTCTCCGGTTCGACACCCAAACCGGTATCGCGGTTATAGGATGGATAGCCACTAGAATTCCTGATGCTTGAAGACAGCAAAGCAGCATAGTACACGCGCATAGAGTTGTCTTCGCTACACCCATTGCCATCCTGTTTATCTGCGCTGACTTCTACCCCTACCATCTTAAAGCTCAGTCGCTTGCCTCCAACCCCCCGAGTATAGACGCGTTCTTTATTGTCAAACGGGGAGATACTGGAAACAAGAATTTGTTGGTCCGTGTCGGATCGCAGAAATAGATCTATATTATCGATCTTCTTGCCGTCCTGATGCCTCCGATCATACCACCATAGGACAGCCTTGGCCTCATTGATCGTAATAGGTAAGGGATTGCCCCGGTTGAGCTGAATGCTGACCGGTTTTCCTTGTTTGACACAGGTTGAGCCGAGAAGAAGTTGCGATCCTTTTGAGATATATCCTTCTTGGATCAACTGCATTTTCAGCCGACCGGCACCCCAGTGATTATCGAACCCGTATTTCATATATCCCTCATTGCTGGACATACGGTCACCCATGAGCAACAGCGAAGCAAACAGTATTCCGGGGTCATCAATGAAATCGGCATGAGAAACATTGCTAAGTTTGAATTTCGTTATAAAATCAATGGCAGCGGCAGCCACGGTTGGCGCCGAATAGGAAGTACCACATCCCGGCTTATAATAGTGGATTGTTTTATTAGGCCCGAGATTGTCTACCGGATAGGAATGACATGCCGGAGCGACGAGATCGATAATGGTACGACCATGGCCATATTTCCAATAGTTGCGATATCGATCTTGGTTTCTTGCAACATATCCACCTCGAGAAGAATAGCCATATACCTGACCATGTCGCAACAATCGCCGTAGTGCTTGTGATGACAAGGTACTATCGAGACTTGCGCCACTTGAGACCGATGGTTTTGCTGTAATATCGCCCACTCCACCTACAGTGAACGAACTGATTGCACTACCAGGTCCGCCTACTGTACACTGAAAATAATTCTTTGGTTTGTCATTCCCCGCCGACTTGACCGTCAAGACCCCGGCTTCAAATGCCTGATTGACCTTTTTCGAGACACTGTCTTTGCCCTGACAATTACCATCCTTGAAAGTACCATTATTAAATGACATATTCATCAATGAAATATCATGTTTGGAATTTAAAACACTTTCTATTGCCTCTAGCGAATCAAAGTCATTGGGGATTTTGTAGAAGACGCCATGAGCTTTCGGTGCATACCCGGTTATTTGTGTTGGAGAAATCGGAATGACGAAAACATTACGTGCATCTTCATAAGTCATGTCAAGTGTATATGTTGAACCCTGTTGATGAAGATAATCACCAAATAGTATACTTGCCACCGATGTTGCGTGACTACCATTTGTCGATGGAAACGAAGATACTTTTCGGCATTCCGATTCCCAACCGAACAACCAATACGTCTCACAACTGTACATCTCAATGATGCGAGAAACTGAATCTTTCAAATTGCCAGTAAAAAAACCTGGCACTCCTGCATTAAAATTATGCGGATCGAGCAAAGCAAACACCACACGCTTTCCCTTGGCCAAATAACCAGAATAACCTCTGTCGACATAGGAATTGATCTGCGTTGCACTACGTATTTCTGAAGAGGTGACATCATCTGGTACGACCTTTGAATTAGATTCAATGGATAGGACGCCAGGATATTGAGCTATCTGCTCAATAACGGCCTTGCTCAAGTGTGCATGAAGACAGGGTGAATAGTTACAGACACCGAGAATTGTTCCCCCAAGGCGTTCGATACGTAGTATCAGCGGAGAAAGCATTTCCTCCGTCAGTTCTTGTGTATGCGCATTTTTACCTTGGATGAATTCACGCTTCTCTGCTGCCGTGCAGATATTTTTCTGTGCAATTGCACGTTCCACCATTCTGCTCAGGCGTTCCCGGGGTATATTAGCAAGGGAAATGATGACCTCGAACCATCGATCATCGGAACTCTCGATGAGTTCTTCTGCCAAATCATCATTGATCACTGATGCCTGTTCTTCGGGAATGTCAATAGGATCAAACGGATCAACACTTGCGTCATCGTACACACGAAGCAATTCCGGCGACAAACCTTGCTCAGTCTCCAGCTCGACCACACCACTCGTCACCTGGATACCCGGGTTCGGCGAATAATAGAACTCGGTTTGGAGCGCATAGGTCTTGCCCTCGGGCGATTCTTGCCGTTCAACGAAGGGCAACAAGCCCTCGACCGGCTCGAGGTCGGCCAGGGGGTGGCGGATGGGGGTGAACTCGTCCGGGTTCTCGATGAGGTAGTCGACGTGGTCGCCGATGCCGTCGCCGTCTTTGTCCGCCCACTCGAAAGGATCCTCCGGGAAAGCATCCTCATCATCCGGTACACCGTCCCCATCGTCATCAAGGTCGGCATTATCGCCGCTGGCATCGCCGTCGGTGTCGAGCCATTCGGCGGGGTCGTTCGGGAAGGCGTCCACGGCATCGGTGTAGCCGTCGCCGTCGCTGTCGACCGGGTCCTGCACGATGAACTTGGTCTCGAGGATGATGTCACTGCGAACGTACAAGGTTTTGCCGCGATGCGATCCGGCAAGCTGCAGCGTGTAGCGCCCCGAAGGTACCAGGTCGCCGGAGGCATCGGTGCCGTCCCAGTGGACCTGGGTGATGCGACCGGCCTCGAGCGTGGGGAAGGACCAGGAGTGGACCGTGCCGCCGGAGACATCCATCAAGGCGAGCGTGGCTGCGTCGGTCTGGATTAGAGTATTAATAAGGATACGGACCTGGTTGGTCGTCCCCTCGGTGAGCTGGTAGCGCCGAGCCTCGGTGTGCAACGTGAGCAGTTCGCTCTGCTTGACCAGGGAGGAGGGTCCATCCCAGGAACACCAGTGTTCGGAAATAATCGGGTCACCGTTCTGGTCAAAATCGTCGATTCGCAGATAGCGGCGCTGGGTATGGAACCAGGATTCGATGAACATGGCCGGCTGATCATAGCTGCTCGGCCGGAGCGCAAGGTCGCCGTGAAACCAGCGGGCGCTGCAGTGGTCCTCGGTGCGTAGGATGCCGCCGAGGCCGTAGTGATTTCCGAACTGCACGATGCAGGCGATCTCGTGCCCGCAGCCTTCATTATAATAGGCCACGGTGCCGTCGGCATGGATGGTGCCGTGCAGGGAGTAGGGCACGTCGTTGAAGTTCAGCTCGCCCAGGGTGCCAAAGCTGCTGTCGGGACCTTGATAGAGGTAAAAATCCTCGGTCAGGCCGCAGGGGTAGTTCATGACCCCGAGGGTCGGGCAGGACATCAGGATGCTGCTCTCCGGTCCTTGCCACCACCAGCCGGTCAGGTCGTAGGCCACCACACCGAAGCTGGAAAACCCGTCGGTCGCCACGGTGAGGGTGTCGGCGCTCTGGTCGATACTGACCGTATCGAGGAAGCTCAGTTCGCCGGTCAAGTCATCGCGCCGCACCACCAGGAGTTGACTCACGTCCACGCTCAGATCCGTCATCGCCTGCCGGTTGAAGGGCAGGGTCAAGAGGACCTCGGGGTCCTCTTGGAGATTCCCAGCCAGATGGACCTGCGGCCCGAGGTTCTGCAGGCCGGACAGGTTGAACACGGTCTGACCCAGGCCCACCACCAGGCCCTCGCGCTGCGCAGGGTCGAGCAGGGTCAGCGCCACGCCAAAGAGTGGGTCATCCGGGTCCTGGACCGAAACGGTATTGCCGGAGAGGTCGCCGAAACGGAAGAGATAATCGTGAACCTCGCGTTGGGCCTGAAGCTGGTGGTAGAGACCAACGAGGTACAAGCGTTCGAGCTCGCTCGGCTGCAAGCCGCGCCGGTACACGTGCAGTTCGTCGAGCTTGCCGGTGAAGGGCGTTGTATCGTGGCCGCAGTCAGGTCCAAGCACCATGACCTCGTGCGCCTCAAGCGGACCGTGATACGTGGTTTGGGCCACGAGAGCGCCGTTGACCGAGAGGCTGAGCGAGGTTTCTTGCCGATTGATCACCAGGTGGTTCCAGGCCCCGGTCCAGAGCGTGCTTGGTGCGCTGAGCACGACCTGGCCGTCGACCACGAGGTCGATCAGGTCTGCCTGGCGGACGACCGTAAGGCCGTTGCCCAAGCGGAGCAGGGTTTGACGGGCCTGAGTCTCGACTGGATTCACCCACACGCTGAGGGAGAAATCGGCCGAGAGCTCGAGGGGTTGTGTGAACACGACCTCCCCGCATTGGGTGGCGAAGGAGAGCGCGCGGCGTTCCAAGCCGGACGGCGAAAGCTCGACGGCGCAGGAACGGGCCAGCAGGCCACTGTCAAGCGTATCGGCGAAGAGGCACTGGCGCAGTTCGTTGAAGGTGAAATGGGCGAGGAGGTCTGGGTCGATCGGCACCTCGTTGTCTCCCCGGCCGTTGCCGTCGCGGTCCTGCCACTCTGTCTCGTCGTCGGGGTGGCGGCAGGGATGCCGACCTCCAAGCGGGCCGCAGGGGACAGGCCCGTCGGAGAAGACGTCGGCGAAAAATTGATGCGTCAACGGCAACTCCAACCGGAACAGATCTCACTGGTGCAAGCCGAGGGGGGAAGCCTCCGACCGTACTCCTTTTTCATGGTCGCTCCTTGCCAACCATACCCTTTTTTGTAATACGACCCCGGCCATTGAAGATGATATTGGTACTTCTCCTCGAGACATTCCTTGGTCTCCGCGATCCGGTACATCCGGGTGAAACGGACATCGACAGTGAGCGGTTTTGACCATTTAGACGAATCTTCTAAGGCGAAACCGGAGTAGTGGATAGAAGTACTCTGGTCTGACGGCCACCGGGTAAAGGGCGTCATCTCCGCGAATCTGCGAGAATAGATATTTTGTTGAATTTTACTTCCTTGAAAGTTCTTCGCCTTCAACTCAGGAGGCACAACCATGGTCATCACGATATCCTTGAGCTGGCTGTGATCGGTCCAGAGACCAACCTCGATGACTACAAGATCATCTTTTTTAAACGTGGGTCCCCCAGAGGCTCGGATTGGCATTCCCCATGCATTTTCTTCAATAAGAATGAACTCTGCTCGGGTAGGGAGAGGGAGCAATACACTCCCCAAAAGAACCATTACTATGAGAAATAATCGCATACGACCTCCTTATGGTACGGGTGCGAACTGGCAGGTTTTAATTTCCTCTATGCGGCAATCCATGGTCCGGTATTGCCAATGGAAGTGGATCTCGGTCCAGAAGATCGCGCCGGCCGAACCATAACCGGCGCTCCAACCGTACTGGAGCACCGCGCCGTCCTTGATTTCCGTCAGATCCTCTTCTTGATAATCGAAGTCATACAAATCGTTGGTATAACCTCTGACCGTCACGGACTGCACGAAGATGCCCTGGTTTGTACGGATGGTCTCGATCTGCAGTTCTGTGAAGTTGAAGTCGGCGGTTCCGAGCGCGAGGTGGACGTCGCTGTATTTTCCGTCGAGAACCTCGAAATCTTTCGAGATTATTCGATGTTCATTGGGTATTTCGTTTTCAGTAAGTGTATCAATATGCGTGGTACTCGTCGGATGGCTCCCGTACCAAGCTGATATCCTTTGATTGACATTTTCAACTGGTATAGCATCCCGGAGCACGGCCCTGCTCATGGTGGCCGATTCGCTGACCAACCGTGAGGCCGAGGAATCCTCATTATAGATGAGACTCGGGATACGCGTTGTGCCATCAGCGTAGCTGAAATTGGCGCCGGCTCGCTCCGAATTCCTCTTCAAATCGTCTGGGGTGAGCCTTCTCCATTCTACCCGAGTTGGTTGGATAAGCAGAGCACCTGGTTGAGGATTATCGGGATCAATTTGATATGGGGAAAGAAATGCCGACAAGAGGGTTGAAGCAAGATCATGTCCAGCCACAACCCAGGCTTGCCAGGTCGAGATAAGGAGAGCTTGTGACATAAAGTACTGCTCTTCATTGATTACGGTAATTGGCAGGATATACTGTCCTTCACTAGCTGCCAACTCGGTATCACCATTGGTATCTCGACCGATCCACAGATCGTACCTGCCCTGACCAAAGATACCACTGACCGGTCGAAAGTGGATTTTATTCGAATTGTTCAGAATATCATAGAAATTGGTTCGTGCTATCGGTTTTGAGATAGGATAAGAATCATCGGGAGAAGTGGGAGTTTGCCAAATTTCCGCCAAAGTCTCCTGATACCGCCATGACTCACCACCAATGATGAACTGCTGAAGGGCAACACTGCCATCACTTTGTACGGTTATCACGAAGGGGGCATCGCTTTGAATGTCGGATAGATACCTACGATTTGCTGGATTATTCGGATCTCGCAGCACCACGGACCGGTTCGCCTCATCCTCGGTGAACCTCGCCATGTCTCTGGTATTGCCAGTTCCAACATGATGGGCGAGCGCATTGGCCTGGTAGAGCGCGAAGGGGAGGTTGCGTCCTGTAGTCTTTTGCAGCCCGTCGAGCGTGGGCAGCAGAGTCGTAGTGCGCCGCCAATCCTTATCAGCATCATCAGTGGACCACTGGGCATACAGCGAATCCGCGCCAAAACCCAGTTCATCGGCTTTTGCCGGGCACGGGCGTGTGCCTGGATAGCCACTCATGGAAACAGGATACTCGAAGCCTTCAGCTTCAAATTGTTGTGCTAATTTCTCTTGATGAAGATAATGTTGATCATAGGTCCATTGCAGCCAGTCTGATGGCACCTCGGATTGAGGGATTTTCTCGAAAAACTGATAGGTTTCTGGGTTCATGACAACTGATCGGGTATCATATGAACCCATATGAGATGTCATGTTATTTCGCATTTCCGCCCGCACCGCGGCTTCTTCTGTAGCGAGAACGCGCATCCCTGGTTCTCGCCCTGGTCTGCTATAAACACGAGCATCCGGTGCTTCGTCATTACCGTCATTACTAGATAATTTTGATAATACCCAACCAAGACCAGCAGCGGCACCTTGTAAAAGCAATCCTTCTCCAAATCCAACTCCATTATTTTGGGCAAAAAGACAGAGCTGGTCATCTTCTGAACAATTGATCGTACCGTCTGGATTCGGATCCCCGTCATATTCGGTCAGGAAGAACATGCGGTTCTTCAGTTCGTTGAATGGTGGCCAACTGAAGCGTTGATCTGGATCGCAAGTATAGATCATACTATTGTCAAACATATAACTAATACATCGCGGCGGCTCTGTCTTCCATAAGGCTTCCCAGCCTGTGATCAGCCACAACCTAGCCAACTCATTACGTTGCTCGGTCGGCAACTCGATCAGGTCCGGAGCATAGATGGGGTTGAGCATCATCAGCAAGTGCAGCTTCGCGGTCGCGGTCTGTTCTGCTTCCTCATCGAGGATGCGCCGGATCTCCGGATAGAGTTGGCGGACTGGGTTGCCCACGTAGACTGTCGGGTTGGTCGCGCAAATGGTCTGGAGCGATTCTGGAAGCGAGGGGCATCGGGTTATCATTTCGACCGTTTTTTCTTGGTCCATGAGCAAGGTATCGAGCCGCCCTAGATAGTCATTCGCGTTTACATTGGCAAAGACGTTGTGGGAGCTATCTTGATCGAGGTACTTGAGCAAAATATACCGCACGTGTTGTCCGGTCAACACCATGAGCACGCCGGTGTCGACGTATTCCGGCGCGGTCTTGTCGATCGCGGTATAGAAAGAACCGTCATTGGGTATCACGACGTGCGAAGAAGAACCCTTGCCCAGCGAGACTTTTAGCCAGTTCGACACTGCCAATACGTTGATGGTCTTGTCGGACTGCCGATAATGCGAGGTCACTTTGCAGCGCACCCAAGAGAATTTATCCAATTCGATAATGTCTCCCGGTTGGTAGCTCGACACAGCAGTATTGCTGGAAACTCCACTGCACTCAATCTCCGGCTTCACATCCACGAAATCGTCTTCATAGTCACAGAGCCCGTCGTGGTCGAGATCTTCAGAACCTTCAGCATCCAAGGGGCACTGATCCTCCTTGTCGTCCACGCCGTCGTTGTCGTCGTCGGGGTCGGCGTTGTCGCCGAGCCCGTCAAGGTCGCTATCCTGCCACTCGCTGGCATTGTCGAGCAGGTACTCGGGTTCGTCAGCGTCGAGCCAACCGTCGCCGTCCGCATCTGGATCCGGAGAAGGACCGAGGTTGCATTTACCATCCCGGTCGAAGTCCACTCCCCAACTCAAGGGATCCCTGGGGCAGCTATCCCAGCTTCCGCACACCAGATCCCCGTCGGGGTCGTAGCACACAGGCTCTCTGGTGACGATATAGATGGGTTGCATGACAACGTCGCGGTATGGCGACGCCTCGGCGGTGACCACCACGTAATACCAGCCCGTGGGGACGTGTTGCCCCTGACTATCGGAACCGTTCCACCAGAAGAAGTTAGAGCCAGTGCTGGCGAGGCTCGTTGTAGAATAGATTTCTTGTCCTGCTGCATTGTACAGAGAGAGGCGGAGCGCGGCTTCGGGGAAGATGCTGTTCGGCACGATGCTCAGGACCGCCGGGGAAAACACACCAGAGTAATCAAATACCTTTCTTCCCGGCAGGGTCAACATGAGCAGCGGCCTTTTCCTCAGCAGAAAGGTATTGGGATAGTACCGACAGGTATCGTAGACCATGCTGCCGCCTATCACCTTGCCGACCCGGTTGACGCGATAGCCACCCCCCACGAAGCGCAGTGGACTTCTCCCCCGGTCACAGAGGTTGCCAACGTACTCTGTAGTAGCCTCAGGGTCGAGGATATCGTCGATGCCAAAATAGTCGTAGTAGAAGTCATTGATGCTCGCACCTCCACCGGCATGGCTCAATTCCAAGCGCTTTCCTTCATGAACGAGGTGGCCGGTGATCAAAAAAGGATGCCCATTACTGTCTCGTTCACTTTCGCTCCGATACAAACCGTACCCGCGGTTGAACAAGCGGAAGGTGATGTGGTGTTCTACATTACCGAGCAGTCCCCAAGCATCACAACGGATATCGCCGATAACGCGGGTGAACCAGGCACCCTGGATGGTTTTGGCAACCACGCTGTAGACCGAGAAACGATCGATCATCACCTGCGCGGTACCGGCGCTCGGATCGATGGTCACATCCTCAAAAGCTTCCATGCGGCCGAGTTCGTCGTCGTGACGAACCACGGTGAGCTGGTCGGCGCTGATATCGAGCAAGGTCAAAAGTTGTGGGTTGAACGGCAGGGTGAGCAGTACCGGCCGTAGGAATGTCGCCTCGGGCACCGCCATGACAGCCACCTGCGGCCCCACGGGCTGATAATCTTGTTCGGCAATCCTAGCCGAACCGAAGGCCAGAAGAACATCCTGCGCAAAGGTGCCCGCCGGGAGGTCGAGGATGACTCCGTGGAGGGGGTCATCGGTGGCGTCGAAGAAAATGCGTCGAGGTTCGCCCGCCGGTAGTGAGACGGTACGATCATAGGCGTGCTCGGGGCTGCTGCGGAGCGCTTGCAAACCGACGGCATAGAGCTGTTGCTGTTCCTGCTCGGCCAAAGAACGGCGATACCATTGGATTTCATCGAGCTTGCCGTGCAGAGAGGGACTTTGGGAACAGTCCGAGCCCAAGACAAGCCGGGTGAGTACGGGGGTCGGCAACCCGCCGAGCGTTTCCTCAAGAATCCTGAAGCCATCGTGCTGCACGGTCACGTGGTCGAGATCGCGCGATAGCACGAGATGATGCCATTGTCCTTCTTCGAGGAAGGTGCGGGTGTCGAGAACACGCCCATCCGCCCAGGCGAGGAGTAGCCGCTGTTCTTCCACCAACAC
>Ga0208373_1004621_pt1 | contig 12181 bp, 6 predicted proteins | sample RifOxyC2_FD_184036 | JGI IMG/M metagenome (GOLD analysis project Ga0208373, IMG submission 184036) | Soil microbial communities from Rifle, Colorado - Rifle Oxygen_injection C2 (SPAdes) | ecosystem: Environmental > Terrestrial > Deep subsurface > Rock core/Sediment | place: Rifle, Colorado... | reverse complement strand
CCGTAACCGGATTTCCCGGCCGCGGCGAGCTGCAGCGCCCCGCTCAGGCCGCACTTTTCCTCCGCCATATCGCTCAACAGGGCGACAGCATCGTTCTGGCTCCCGTGGCCGTCGCCATCGTAATCCATCTCCAAGTCGCCACAACACGGAGTTGAACGCGCGAGACAGGTTCCGGAGGAACAAGTGGTCGCGCTCACCCCGGAACAGTTTTCTCCGGTCCAGCCATCGTCGTAACACTCGTACGCGCATGCGCTCGCGCCTTCGAACAGACAGGAGGAAGAGCAGCCGTCGCCATCGTCCGCGTCAACTTCGTCGCAGTCCTCGCCATCCTCAATGCTGCCGTTGCCGCACGTCGCGAACACGCCGCTGACCTCCCGTCCTCCCTCATACAGGCACACCGAGGAACAGCCGTCGTCGTTCGACGTGTTGCCGTCGTCGCAGTCCTCTCCACCGGTCGAGGAAGATTGGTCCGTGATGGAGTCACCGCACGTTGTTCCGGCCTTCGAGGAACCCGCGTTCAGACACACCGAGGAACAGCCGTCGGTATTCGACGTGTTTCCGTCGTCGCATTCTTCGTCTGAATCCAGGACTCCGTCGCCGCAGCAGCCGCTTGTCACGGTCGAGGAACATGCCTCGCTTCCTTCGTCCAGACATTCGTCCGTGCAGCCGCTTCCCCCGTCGCATTCCTCGCCATACGTAATGTCGCCGTCGCCGCACACGGCATCGTCGATCGTCACGCTTGAACCGGTATGCAGGCATCGTGAAGAGCACCCGTCCTCAAGCTCATAGGAAAGATGCAACGCGCCAGCACTCACCATTTCCGCGACATCGGCCGTGGTTCCGGCCACGTTCGGCGCGTCCGTTGCCGTCCATGCGTCCCAGGAATAATCCGTCGCGTCCAAAAGTTGGCCGGACGCGGAACAGTCGTCTGGAGCGCCGTACGGCATTGCTTCGAACAGGGTTTGTTCCCCGATCACGGTCGCGCTCGCTTCCGCCGGCGCAACCTCGACTCGATCGATCGCACAGGGGACGTCGGAGTCCTTTGTCTTGAACGTCCAGGAAAAATCATCGGAGTAATACCGGTTCGCGTCGGACCCGTAGTTGCTTCCTGACTCCGATAAGGCGACTCCGGATACGGACTCGACGTCACCGGACAATACGACGCGATACCAGGTATTCGCGGCAAAATCATCATGCGAAACGGTTAGGACGTACGTGTCGTCGTCCGGGTAGGAGACTGAGTATGTCCCGGAAAAATCCTCGACCTCCGAGCTGTCACACAGCGAATCCTCGCAAACGTACAGGCTCACCGTATCCCCGGCGACAAAATCCGATTCCGTCATCGCGGCGTTGAACTCCGCGCGCAGTCCGGCATTCAAACAGGCCGTCGAGCAGCTGGGTTCCCAGCTTGTCACCTCCGGGTCCGTAAAATTAATCGTCAGGTCACCGGTGTCCGTTGGGTCGTTATGAACGTCGTCGGGGCCCGCCTCAATCTCCACTGGCGTGCCCGCGCTGGTTTCTTCCAGAGCCCTCGCCGTGTTTTCACACGCGTCGGTTTCCCCGAGATCGTTTCCGATCAGCTCCGCCCGGACGGAATCGGATACGTCCCAGTTCCAAGCGTACGACGTGCATTGCAACGGGACGCATTCGTCCTCATCCGAGATCGGCGTCGCGCTGTAATCAACGCATCCCGGGTCATCGGAATCGCACGTGGTTCCGATCGCCGTAGCCGTATACTTCGAAGGACTCACGTACACCTGCCCGACCTCGCACAGATCCGTGCTGGAGGACGTCGTGAACTCCCAAGAATAATCGCGCGCCAGATACGCGCCGGCGGCCGATTTGATCCCGGTCGAGTCGAGCGTGACGCGGTAGGTGGTGCTCGACTTGAAATTCTCGTCCGGGTCCCACTCAAATGCATACTCGTCTGTCGCAGCAATCGATCCCTCGACGTCACCGTCGTTCGTATCGTCCCCGTCGTCAAGATTCGCGCACGGATCCTTCGAATCCTCGCCATCACAAGTCTGCACGGAAACGTTTCCTTCAAACGAATCCTGATCCATGATTGTCGTAAATGTCGCCGTCACGGACGCGTTCACGCAAATGTCCGAAGCGATGCTCCACCGTTCCCACGGCCCCGGCGAAACGCCGTCGTAATTTCCATCGCCATCCGTATCTCCGCAAAATACCGAAACCTTCGGCGTGGCCGGGATGTCACCGGTCGAGAACATCCAGGCGTAATGCGAAGGGGCGACCTCGGCAACGCATTCCGCGGAACACGTCCCATCGCCGCAGCACTCCTCGCCCGTTCCGCACAAGGCGGCATCTTCCCGACAGTCGCCAACCTCGAAATTCACCGTATTTGACTCGTATCCATTATTCGTCACGACGAAGACCGGGCCGGTGGAGGCGTCCGCGTCAACGACCGATTGAATTTGACTATTGTTCCAATAGTCCGCGTCGGACACGTCCTGTCCATTGTAATATTCGACGTACCCGGAGCCATGCGTATTTCCAAAGTTGTCACCATCAAGCGTAATCGTCGTTGTCCCGGCCGGACCGGAAGACGGTTCCATGCTGCAAATGCCAGGACCCGGTTCGTCGTCAAGAATTACGAACTCCACACCCTCCGACGTGGCCCCGAGCGCGGTTTCGATCGTCAGCGAGTACGTTGCCGCGTCAATCGCGTCTCCGGTCTGGTACTCCGACGGAACCTTCACCGTGATTTCGGTGTCGTCCCACATGTCATCGCCGCATGCGTCCGGAAATGTCGTGTCACCATTGGCATACCCCAAATCGCCCGTGAACACGACCGTTCCCGTCGAAGTACCGAAAGCCGACCCATAAATGGTGACGTACTGCCCTGGCGGACCCCAGTTGTCCGCGCTGTCGCACGTGCCAGATGTGCAATCGCTGTCCTCGCCGCAACGGCTGTCGTCGTTCGAGCACGCCTCCCAGCCGGTGACCACCTGGCTGATAACCGGCGTTTCGCCCGCGGACGCGTCCTCGACGGTAAACGTCACCTTATTCGAACCCTGGCGCAGCGAGACGCAGCTTTCATCCTCGCCTGAGCAATCGCCGCTTGAGTCACAATAGGCACCGGATTCCGAACACTGCTTTGTCGCGCATGATTCCCCCTCATCGGTCGCGCAGTCGTCATCGGTCGAACAGGTCGTCCCCGTGGATGCCCCGACCGAAGTGACGCACTGATAATCCCCGGCCCACACCTGGGTACGGTAGCTGCGAGCATTCAGGAGCGGGACGACCGCGGAAAGGATGTCGTTGGACCAATCGCCGTAATCGGACGCCTCGTAATTCGTGAAATACACCGTTGACGTCCCTTGGGAGGAGCCGAAATTGTTTCCCGTGATTTCCACCGGGCTGTTTCCGACGTCTGTGTCCGGATCGAGCATGCAAATGCCAGGGCGCTCGACGCCGTTCACGTCGAAATCGGAAATGGTCGGGCCGTAGTCGTCATTGGTTTGGTCGGCATAGCCGTCGGACGTTTCTACGAGAACCGGGCCGTCTGTCATGGAGCTGTCGATTTGAACGATGATCTCCTCATCCGACCACTGCGTGGAGGAATTGCATTCATACGCCGAAACAACGACGTCGTCCGCGGTCGTCGATTCGTCGCCGAGGAACGTCACCGAATCCGCAGTCGCCCCAAAGTTGCTTCCGGAAATCGTCACGAGGTTCCCTCCGGCGCCGTCGCCAGGCGAAATGTCCTCGATCTTCGGAACGCCAACGCATTCTCCGGTGTCCTCGTCGCAGTACCCGCTCGAGCAGTCGTCGTCCGAAGCACAGGATTCCCCGTCGCACGACCCGCAATCGTCTCCGCCGCAATCTTCCCCGGTTTCGTCTTCGTCTTCAATCCCATTCGCGCAGTGGGCCGGACGCAACACCACGGTCACCGACGAAGACGTATCGGAATGGCCCGCGCAATCCGAACCTTTCGCGCGAATCGCGTAAGACCCGGTTGAAAACCCGGAGGTGTCCCATTGCGTCCCGTCCGCGGTGTAAAAATAGTTGGTCGCGGCGAGCGCTCCTTCCGTGGAATCCGTCGACAACGCGGCTTGGTACACGGTGTCTCCGTCCACCGTAAAATCCACGCTCGACACGCCCGTATCGTCGGTCGCGAGCGCCTGCAAAAGTTCAATGTCATTCGCGTACACGGATGCGCCGTTGTCCGGGGCGTCCATGGACAAATCCGGCCCCTCGGTATCGACGGCCGTTCCGGTCGTGAACGCATACGAGCACGGATAATCACTTGAACAGGTCAGCGACTTGCCAGTCGTGCTTTCCAGCACGCTCGCATCAAGCGTGATCGTATACTCCGTACTCGCGTCAAAACAATATTCTCCGGCAACCGATTCGCATGCGGCCGCCGGCGTAAATGTCACTCTCTTTCCAGAAACCTCATACGTACCGTCGACTTCGACGCCGCCTTTTTTGACCAAAATGCCATCTGCTTCCACGGACGTCGAGCTTACGCGCTGGCTAAACGTGAACTGCAGCTGGAGGTTCATCATCGCCTCCGCGCAATCGGTGTTGACGGACGTAAGCGAAAACTGGCTGGACGGGTTCCCCCCGTCGACATAAATACCGCCGGGGCCCGAGCTGCCGCCAGGGCTTCCGCCGCTCAGCGCTGACGTCAGCTGCGACAAAATGAATTGCACGATCGCGAACGCGGAAAGCACGATAACGAGCCCGATGAGCGCACTCGTAAACAGACGCTTCGCCCTCTTAACCTTATCCTCACTCCCGGAAGCGGTCATGAACAAGAAGCCTCCGTAAAGCACCATCACGACCGCGATCACGCCAAGAAACGAAATCGCGGTTCGAATCAACCGCGCGATAATGAGAGTCAGGTCACCCTGCGTGGAAAATCCAGCCGCTTCCGCGAACGTATCGAGTCCCGAAGTGGGATCAACCGTCTGCGCGAACGCATGCGAGCCGAAAGCCAACCCAGCACCGACCGTGAGGACGATCCCGAGAAGGAGAAATGTAAACCGGCGGTTTTCCATAAGGGCAGTGAACAACTATTCGCTTGTATCGGGGAGATCGACGCCTTCGACGGAAGTCGGGCATGCCTCGTCGGATGACACTCCGTCGCAGCAATACGGATACGCCTCTGTCACGTCGCATACCCCCGTGCCGGACTCGTCTGGCCCATATGCCGGGAACATGCAAATCTGCGCGTTAGACTTGACCCCTCTGGTCACGACCGGAAAATACATCCAGCCCTCATCGTCGGAACTCACCATGGTTGGGTGGCTGATCTGGGCCGTCGTGTATAACGTATCGCCGTCTTCGTCGGCCACGTCGGTCTTGCGAGTCGAAAACCAAAACTCGTACCAAGGATCGGGCCAAAGCGAGACGTTGGACGTGTTGAGCGTAGAAGATCGCATGGCCACGTTGAACGTGATCTCGATGTCCGCGTCCTGGTCTGCGAACGTATCGCCGATTCCGGGGCTCATGTCCGTAATCGCCGGAACGGTATCGTCTATCTCGCTCGTGGTTTCAAACGACCACGCGTAATCGTCCGTTCCCGTGACATCGTCGGTCGAGGATCCCTGTGCCTTGCCGTCGCCGTCGCCGTCAAGCGAGTTCGCGGCCGCGTCCACAAGCCCGTCAAAGCTCACGCCAACGGCCTGCGCTTGCGGCGGCTCGTCGGTAAGCGACGCGGCATGCGCCTGCACGGTCAGGTCGTCGGACCCTGGCAAACAGTAGATGGTGTCGCCGCACGGATCCTCGCCGCAGGCGTCGACCGGAGTGAATTCCAACGTCTTGTATCCATTGCTGATCGCGAACGTTCCCTCGACGTTATTCCCGCTTCCGTCCAACACTTCTATGTTGGTCAAATTTCCGGAGCTTGCTTCCGCATAGGTTCCAGTCGATGCGACCGGATCCATCGCCTCGTTGAACGTAATGGAGACGGTCACGTTGCGCGCCGCGCTTGCGAGCGAACGCGGAATCACGGACACCACCTTTGGAGGAGTCAGATCTACTTCCGTCGAAACCTCGAACGTCCATTCGTATCCGCCGGAGTAATTTCCGGAAAATGCCGATCCGCCATCTTCCAGCTCGATGTCATTCGAAAGGGCAACCGTGTAATTCACGTCGTCAATCCCGTCGCCAAGAAGCGGAACCGGATCAAAGACGAAAATGGTGTGCTCGTCATTCGTCGTGACAAGGACTTCCGAGGCGGCGAGCTTGCTTCCGTCTCCTTCTGCCGTGGGGTAGATAAGAATGTTGTCTGCGTTCAAATCCGTTGCCGCGGAACTCGTCGCGTACCCGGAGATGATCGACGCGGGGTTGATGGCCTGCTTGAACGTCACCATGATGCGTGTATTGCGCGGAATGTCGATGGCGTTGCGTTCCGGATAGTGGGAATCGATGATGCCGGCTCCGAGCGAACCGGACAGCGGCTCGCCGTATTGGTCGGCAATGGACGAAATGGATCCTCCTGCCCCGGCCGCCGAAAGTAGCCGATTCAAAATGAACTGCGTGATGGAAAATGCCGAAAGGCAAATGATCATCCCGATCACCCCGTTCTTGATCATGTCCTTTGCCTTCTTGATCTTGTCCGGATCTCCCTGTGCCGTCATGTAGATGAATCCGGCGTACAGGACCACGATGGTAAAGATAATGCCGAGCGTCCCGAGAAAAACGCGGATGACGCGCGCGATCATGATCCCAATGTTGGCGGTTGGCAATCCGCCACCGGCGGCAACGGCCTCCAGCTGATCCGTTGCGCTCTGCGCGAGCACCGGATGCGCGACGGACAAAACGCAAAGCGAGAGCACGCACAAGGCGGCCCCGGCAAAAATTCGGTTACGCATGTTGGTTGATTTGAAACGCATCGGAAGAATATAACCAGCGTCCCCACCATTGTACACAAAAACCGCCTGCAGCGCAGCAGGCGGCTCTGTGGATATCACGCGCCTAATCGAGCTTCATGATCGTCGCGCTCGCGATCGCGATGAGACCGGCCGTCAGAATGGTTCCGAAAATGCCGACGGCGATCTGCTGAAGGCCGTGGTGGTGTCCGTGGTCGCGCCCAGAGGCGGACATGATCGAGATCGCGCCCATGATAATAAAATTCACGGAAACGATTCCCATAAGCATCAGAAATATGCGCAGGATGCGTGCGCTGGACACCACGACCTCGGCGTTCTTCGTTGCCGCGTTCGCCGGATCAGAAGAAAGGGCGAATACGGCGAGCAAGGCGAATACGGCGAGAATCGATTCCACGATCGCCTTGACGCGCGTGCCGTCGGCGCGACCGGCCACGGCCTTCATGGCGGCCCCCATTGCCCTTCCGGCATCGGCCTTCGATACGGCACCCGCCTGCGCGAGCGCGTCCTTGACGATTTCGGTCAGGGCGACGTCCTCCAGCTGCGACGGAAGATATTTTTCCAATACCATGATCTCGCGCTTTCCGGACTCCGCCATTTCCTCGCGCCCCGCCGTCTGTGCCATCTCGACTCCTTCGCGCAGCTGTTTGATCTGCGTCTTCACGACGGCCATGGCCTCATCGTCGGTCGGCGGACGCAGGAGGTCGATCTGCTTGTTCTTTAACGCGGCATGAAGCATGCGTAACGTTGAAAGCGTCGCGGCATCCTTTGACTTCATCGCCGTTTTCATGTCGGTGGAGATCTGTTCGGTAAGCATATTGCAAATAAAGATAGCATCGAAAATCAAAAGACACAAGAAACGAGATTGAACGTTTGTCTCTTGTGTCTCCTGACGTTTTGTTACCTTCGGTACGATTTCTTTTCCGGTTCCACGAATTTGCCCGCCTTGATGAGATACTCGCGCTTTTCCTTCATCTCAAGGCGTCGCAGGGCGCTGACTTGTTTCGCACGGCCGTTAGGTTCTTTTTTATGGAACCGAAGTTTGCGTGCTTCCAAAATATTCCCGCTCTGCTGGACACGACGGGTAAACCGGCGCAAGAGAGCTTCGAAGCTTTCGCCTTTGCGGCGTTTAACGTCTACCACAGGGATTTCACCTTCCTTTCTAATAATAAGATGACGGGAGCTTACCAGAAGAGGGTTGGAACGTCAAGCGTCATTGCACCACGTCCTGGCTCGGCCGGCTGACGCCTTCGGGGGCAGACAGCTTGCGCTGCATGATGGAAACGATCTTGGCGGAATCGACGATTTCCTGCGCGCCCGATTCCATGTCGCGCACAATGATGGTTCCGTCAAGCACTTCCTTCTGCCCGAGAAGGAGCGCGTAGGAAACGTCAAGCTTGTTGGCGACATCGAGCTGCGTCTTGAGCGCGTTCTTGCCGAATGCTTCCGCGACCGGAATGCCAGCCGCGCGGAATTCCTCGAACAGACGCAGGCCAACGCGACGAGCCGCGTCACCGAGTTGGGCGAAAAAGATAAGCGGCTTTTGGCGCGGCTCCGGGTTCACATTGCGGTCGGCCATGGCCTTCACGATTCGTTCCATGCCGATCGCGAACCCGCACGCGGGAGTCGGACGTCCCCCGATCAATTCAACGAGCCCGTCATACCGCCCGCCGCCGCCAAGCGCATTCTGCGACCGTTCTCCTTCGTCGCCCGCCTCCCAAATCTCGAACACGGTCCGCGTATAATAATCCAATCCGCGCACAAGGTGCGGATTCAGCTGATACGTGACCCCCACCTCGTCAAGATATTCTAGCACCTTCATGAAGTGCTGCTTTGAATCCTCATCGAGCCAGTCCACGATCTGCGGAGCGCCCCCTAGCAATTCCGCGAGCGCCGGATCCTTGCTGTCGAGCAGGCGCAACGGGTTCTTCTGCAGCCGTCGCTTGTCGTCCTCGGACAGCTTGTTTCGGTGTGGACGGAAATAGCTCGTGAGCTCCGCGAGATAGCTCTGGCGCGATTCGGGCGTTCCGATCGAATTGATCTGGATCGTCACGTCGACGCCAAGCTCCTGAAAAATGCGGGAGGCGATCAGGATAAGCTGCGCGTCCACGATTGGATCCGGAACGCCGAGCGATTCAAAGCCAAACTGGTTGAACTGACGGAACCGTCCCGCCTGCGGGCGATCGTGACGGAACATGGGACCCTCGTACCAAAGCTTGACGGGCTGCGGGAGGTTCAACATGCCGTGGTTTACGTACGCGCGGGCAACGGAGGCCGTGGCTTCCGGACGCATGGCAACCAGGTCGCCGGAAGGATCCTCAAACGCATACATTTCCTTTTCGATCACGTCAGTCTGTTTCCCGAGCGTGCGCTGGAACAAATCTGCGCGTTCCAAAATGGGCAGCTCAATGCGATCGAAGCTATAGGCTTCGGCAAGCGCCCTGACTTTATCGCGTGCCATGGCCCAACGTCCCTGTTCCTCCGGAAGCACGTCACGAAATCCGCGCAGCAACTCCGGGGGGCCCTTTCCTTTTTTGACGGGAACCTCCTGACCAGTCACGACCGGCTTTTCCTTTTCCTCTGCCTTTTTCGGTTGCGTCGGTTTCTTTGGCATATCAAAAGTTATATTCCGGAATTTCGAACGTTCCAATGCGAGAAAGCGGCAAACCGCGGACCCAGACGCGACCAATCATCTCGGAACGCATCACCGGGCCAAAGCTGCGAGAATCCAAACTTTCGTCACGATTATCCCCAAGGACGAAATATTCTTCGTCCCCGAGCGTCAGCTTCTTCTTCCCTTGCGTCAGCTCGTCGTCGAGATATACCTCTTCGTCAAGCGCCTTCCCGTTCGGATACTCGTCGTTATAAATCACGACTTGTCCTCCTGAAACCTCTACCGTTTCTCCTGGCAGCGCAACCACGCGCTTGATGAAAAACTGGCTCGGATCGCGCGGATAGCGGAACACGACGATCTCCCCGCGCATCGGATCGCGCATCCGATACGAAAGTTCATCGATGATCAGATACTCATGGTCATAAAAATTCGGCTCCATCGACGCTCCCTTCACGTAAAACGGCTGAATGAGAAAGTAGCGAATCGGGATGATAATCGCCGCCGAGATTATGACGATCTGCACGACCTCGAGAACGAAGATTGCGAACGCGCCGGCAACAGGACCGAACTTACGGTGCCAGAAGGTATCCGACGACAGGTCGTGCTGGTGGGTAAAACGGAACATGCAAAATGCGGCTAAAAATGAAATCGTCCCCACCATATCATGGATTTTGCCCCGGGGCAAGGGGTGAAGGCCGTCACTCTAACCGTGCGCCGGCGAGAAACCGGACGGCCTCCGCGGCCTTCTCAAGCCGAATCTGTTCGGCCACGTACTCGCGATACGCGTCATATATAATCTTCGCGCTGACAAACTCCGGCTCAAGCGCGAGGATCTTTTCATGCTGCATGCGAAACACCTCCAGAAATTCCATGCGACCGCGCTGCACGTGCGGCACGGCATACTGCACGTACCCGATGCGCTCGACCGCTTCGAAGAACCGCCCCTCGAGCGTGTTGCTGTTGACCAGCTCATACGCGTCCCAAAAAACGACGCGTGCCGCTTCCGGCAAATCACACAGCATGTGCTCGACCTGCTCGCGCTCAATCGCCTCGAGATGCTCGCGCACGCGCGGATCCTGCTTGACCGCGTAACGCACGTCGCCGATGCGCCCTTCGCCGATGTCATGGAGCGCCGCGGCAAGAACGACCTTGCCGTGATCCATCTTTCCTTTGTGAAGACCGTGCGCCTCCTCAAGCGCAAGCATCGCGGACGTCAACAATACCGAAATATAACTGTGTTCGAGAACCGTCTCCCGTTCCGTGGCCGGCAATGACGGAAAATGCGTCCAGCGATGCACCCTGGAGAGCATCTCGGGAAGCTGGGCAAGCAACGCGCTTAAATAGTCTGGACGACATGTGTGCATAACTACACCAGCATAACAAAAGCCCCGGTCTTCACAAGACCGGCGTTGTAGATACAATTAACGGTTACCGAAACTCCCCGGGTAGATACTAATTCGGTTACCGTGTCGCCATATGACTATGGCGACGAGACACGACATCTTCAAGGAACACCTTGCGGCCTGGCTCAAGGCCAGGGGAAACAGGAAGGCGAGGCGAGAGATCGCGAGAAACATCTGTTCGGTCGTCCCCGTGCACCCAAAGTCTGTCTCGCGCGCGTTTCGGCGCACGCAGATGCGGGACGCGTCCGCGAACCATCGACGCGGCCCGAGGACCACGTACGGTCCAGACGTGACAGCGGCTCTCAAAGAAGTCTGGAATATGGCCGGCGAGCCGTGCGGGGAGAACATCCAGCCACTCATAGCTGAATACGTGGCCGTTCTTCGGCGCGACGGCATGTGGGACCATGGCGAGGGGGCGACGGAAAAACTACTCGCCATGAGTCTCGGGACGATGAAGAAACGCCTGTCGAGGTTCGGGAGGATGTCGTTTCCGTCGCACGGGAAAAGTACGACGTCCCCGAGCTCAATCCACTCCATGGTTCCAATCCGGTCAGGGCCGTGGGACGAGGCCAGCGTCGGAACCATGCAGATCGACACCGTGGCCCACTGTGGCGGCTCAACGGCCGGGGACTACGTCTTTACGGTCAATTCCACGGATGTCGCCACTCTGTGGGGTACGCGACGAGCCCAGTGGAACAAGGGACAGGAGGCCACGGTTCGAAGCATGGAAGCCATGGACGCGGACGTCTCCTTTCCCGTCGTCGAATGGCATCCTGACTCCGGAAGCGAGTTCGTGAACTGGCACTGCCTTGGCTGGAGCGGGGAACGCAACCAGAAGCTCACGCGTTCGAGACCCAACCACAAGAACGACAACTGCTTCGTCGAGGAACGCAACGGGCACGTCGTGCGACGATGGGTCGGGTATGCGCGGTTCGACGCGCCGGAGGTCACGGACGCGCTGAACCTCGCCTACGACGTCCTGACGCCGTATCTCAATCATTTCGCCGCTTCCAGGCGCACGGTATCCAAAGAACGCATTGGGGCGAGGTGGAAAGTCACCCGTGAGAAGAAATCCATGACGCCGTACCAACGCGTGCTGCAACGGGCGGACGTCACGGACGAAGTGAAGGCGGAACTCAAACAAATTCACGACGGACTCAATCCGCTTGTTCTCAGACGGGAAATTGACCGGCGACTGAAGTTGGTGTTTGCTATCCAAAAGCGACACGTGTCACCAGCTGCGCGGAATCTCGTTCGGTAACCGTTTGCCAGTATCTACTGCGGATAGCAACGAGCGCGGTGAG
>Ga0208373_1004619_pt1 | contig 12185 bp, 8 predicted proteins | sample RifOxyC2_FD_184036 | JGI IMG/M metagenome (GOLD analysis project Ga0208373, IMG submission 184036) | Soil microbial communities from Rifle, Colorado - Rifle Oxygen_injection C2 (SPAdes) | ecosystem: Environmental > Terrestrial > Deep subsurface > Rock core/Sediment | place: Rifle, Colorado... | reverse complement strand
TTTTGTTCCCGGGCTTCTTGCACACAACTACGATACTCAGGAGTATGCATTTGAGCAGGTAAGATCTTGGGCAAGACAGGCGATTGCCGAGTTTGACAAACAGGATAAGAATGTTTATCCATCTTTGGCAACTAATGACCTTATCTATGCTGGTAATGTAGCTAAATGGAAAAAGTTTGCCTATGCAACTCTTGCAAGAAACTACATTGCAATGTCTACAAAGGATGCTAAGTATCTTGACTCTGCAATAGCTTGTGCAGATCTCTCTTTCTCAAGCGCAGCAGATGATGCTACATTCCGCTTTGATGCAACAGGTATCTCAAACAACACAAACTTCATTGGCGTACTCAGGGCTAATATGGCGTTTACCTACTCACAATCGGACTATATGGTTCAACTTATGACAGGTACCGTTCCTAACTATAATGCTTCTGGAGCAATTGAGGGTCTATTGGAGAATCAGATCATAACAGATACTGCTACACTGGATCCACGTACAATTTTGATGTTTGGTTCAAGGGACACAATGCCTGCCAATCAGAATGATATCAAAAAGGGTACCTTCAACTTTGTTGGAGTTAGACAGGGATATGGTGTTCACACTTCGTTTTGGGGAGGTACTGGTTCACCAACTGAGGCAAGTGCAGGAAAAGGGAGATGGCTCTTTAGAGATGACGCCAGATTCCCGTTGACAACCTATGCAGAGATTCAGTTTATTAAAGCTGAGGCACTATTCCGTAAGGGACAAAAAGCCCCTGCATTTGAGGCATTTAAACTTGGGGTAAGCGGTCATATGGATTGGGTTAAGAGCCTTATTGTTCCCGGCACACCGGTTAAAAACACAGCCAATAAACAGACATCTGTTATAGGTGACAAGATTAGTGTGGCAAGGTTCAATGTTCTGGCGGCAGAGTATATGAACAGCAAGTTTGTAAATGCACTTCCGCTGAATGACTTCTCGCTTTCACATATTATGATGCAAAAATATGTATCTATGTATCCTTGGAGCTTAGACACCTGGAATGATTTGAGAAGATATCACTACGACCTTGTTCTTGGTGCCGGTGGAGTTCCTGTTACAGGAACCTCATACACCACAGATGTGGTTTATCATAAACTTAACACCGACGCAACCAGAATCTACAAAGGGTTCTATCTTCCACCTTCAGATGTAATCAACAGAAGGCAGAAGTTTGCAGCGTGGAACTACGGAGCACCTTGCTACCGCCTGCGCCCTCGTTATAATTCGGAGTATATGTGGAACCTTGGCTCTCTCAAGAAACTTGAGCCGATTGCCGGTGATGCCGATAACTACCACACCTCTATAGTATGGTTTGCACAACCTGGTAATTAGTAATGAACTATTAAAACAATTGAAGATGAAAAAAATATTATCAATAATATCTGTACTCTCGTTGTTTTTACTTTACTCTTGCGAGAAAAATGTAATCACATACCCAACTACAGATCTGGACGAGAACGCATATGCACAGATAAGGCTGGTTTATGACCTCCCTTTAACAGCATCGTCAACTCACAACATTACTCGTCTAAAGTACAACGATATGCTCTACTCACAAATTGGTACAGCTCTTGGAAGTATTCTGCCAAACAGTACTGCAAAATACCACAGGGTTCCTGTCGGTTCTGTTAAGGTAGATGCCTTTAAGACTGCAACAATGGATGTTGTGGCATATACAAATACCTTTACAATTGCGAAAGGTAAATGGAGTGCCTTTATCTATCAGGATACTCAACCGCCACTATTGGTGCAGGACCCTGAGGAGTATGCAACAGGTCACCCCTGGAACGACACTCTTACCTATATCCGTTTTGTAAATCTTTTCCATAAGGCAGACGGTGTTACACCATTTGGCAGGCTTACTCTTAAAGGGGTAAGAGTTGTTGGCGGTGTTACAACCTATATAGATATAGCTACAGCCGACTATAAGCAAGCTACAGACTATATGCCTTATAAACTGGATAGAAAAGGTATTGCCGTTTGGTCAGGTACTGAGTCATCTATGGTCTTTGCTCTTTTTGATGCCAATGGAGTGCAGTTGACACACTTTGCAACTACATCTGCAACAGTTAAAACGAATCACACAGTTACCGGGTACTCTATGACAAAAGGGGTTAACTATATTTTCCACGTAAACGGGAAAGAGGGGACCAACAATGCAACACAGGCTATTCGTATAAGTACCATTGCCGTTAATTAAACTGTAAGATGAAAAGAGTACTGTTTACCATATTAATCCTGGCTTTATCACTCTCTGTTGCCACAGCTCAAAACAAAAAGGCAGAGAAGGAGGCTGCAGGGTTGGCACAGTTCGAAAAGGCGAAAGCTGCAATTGAGGCTAAAGAGTTTGTCATTGTTCCGGATAGTTATGAGAAGAGCGATGGCACACCAGAGCCTAACACAGACGATGCAAACTTCCTCTCTTTTGAAGGTGGAAATGTTTTTCTGCAAGGTATGATTATTTGCAGCAATAGTTTTACCAACAAGACAGAGACGACCAGTTTCAACATAAAAGAGGACAAAAAGGGTAATCTTTTTATTGAGATGCAGGTTAAAGGGAGTGCAATAGCAGCCAGAATCGAGATTCAGTTAAGAAAAGGGGGCGGATATGCCGAGGTCATTGTTATCCCGACCAAAGGCACCACCCGCAGATTCTCGGGCGAGGTTGTTCCTAAAGCAGAGGCTAGGTATATAAAAAGACCAAATGTAGTTTAGTCTGGTAGTTTTTAAATAAAAGGGTGACCAATATTTTTGGTCACCCTTTAGTGTAATAGGTGGTCAATAACAATGGCTAACGGTATCAGCACGGAAAATCCTCCCCACCTACGGCGGGTCCCTTCCCTCTTCGGGAGCCAATGTTTTCCTTAGCTGACACCGATATAGCCGATATTGTTATTGACCTAAAAAACAAAATAGGGCAACTATGATTTTTTCGGCAAACGCTCTTATGTTTTTATTATATGATTTATATTATACAGAGCGAGGAGAGATTGGCTTTCCTGCTGTTATAATGTCAAAATGGTTTTTCCCGGACAGGAATATTACACTATATATTGTATGAGTCTAAAGATTCCTTTTAAATGTTAAGAATATAATTACACTTTCTTATCTCGCCCAGTTTGTCTGCACTTTTGATTTGTAAGGCTATCTCATTATTTGCTTGAATTTTTACATATTATCATTAAAAAAATGGCAATTTGTCTATGGATAATTAAATATTAATACTAATTTTACATCTCACCAATTGTAGCACTGGCTTGACAAATTGTAAATGTTTTATTGAAACGGTATGCAAATGCTTTCAATATGTCATATTATTTCAAAGTTCTATTTCAGATATTAACTATTAATGACCATTTAAACAACTAATCGTTAACCTAAAAATTCTTATTTATGTATGTTTCACACAAACTAACCGTACGGTGTATGCGCTTTATGCTGTCGGTATTCGCCTTAGTTCTGTTAACCGGAACTCTGTTTGCACAGAACATAAAGGTTACCGGAAAGGTTATTGACAAAACAAATCTTCCTTTAATGGGTGTTTCCGTTATGGTGGAAGGTACCAGAACAGGTGCAGCAACCGAACTGGATGGAAGTTTTTCAATAAATGCTCCGGCTAACGCAGTTCTTGTGTTCTCTGCCATTGGTATGAAAACAGAGAGAGTTCCAATAAACAACACAACTATTATTAACCTGACAATGGAGGAGGATGCCTTGTTGCTGGACCAAATTGTAGTTACAGCTCTAGGTATTAAAAAAGAAAGAAAAGCATTGGGATATGCTGTATCCGACATCAAGTCAGAAGAATTGATGAGGAATAAGACCGCAAACCCAATTTCTTCACTTTCAGGTAAGATTGCCGGTGTTAACATAACACAATCTTCCGGGGCAGCAGGTTCTGGTGCGCAGATTATTCTTCGTGGCGGTACTTCCGGGTCCGAAGGCAAAGACAATCAACCTTTGTTCGTAGTCGATGGTGTGATTTATGATAACTCTTCAACTCTTGTAGGTAACTCTGCATTTGACGGTTCTTATAAGGCAGCAACCACTACTTCCAACCGTATTATGGATATAAATCCTGAGGATATAGATAATATGTCCATATTGAAAGGGCCGGCAGCGTCTGCACTTTATGGTTCCCGCGCAGCCAACGGCGTTGTCATTATTTCTACCAAAAAAGGTAAAGAAGGTGTGGTAGAAGTTAATATCAACTCCAAATTTTCCACATCCTGGGTGAGAAGCCTTCCTGAAGTTCAAACTGAATTCAATAGAGGTTATATGGACGATCAATACGACAACAACAGGAATTATCTCGGAACTGTTTTCAATGATTTTTCATACAATTCTTGGGGAGAAAAGTCAAATGCAAAAATTTATGACAACATTGGAAACTTCTTCCAGGGCGGAGCAATCTACGACCAGAGTGCCAGCGTTTCGGGTGGTACCAAAAACAGCAACTTCTATTTGTCCGGATCTTATTATGACCAAGTTGGTATTGTTCCTGAAACAGGGTATGACAAATATACTTTCCGTTTCAACGGTGAACAGAGAGTTGGTATTTTCACATTCAATGCAAATGCGGCTTACTCACAAGCTCATACAGACAGGACGTTGACCGGTGCGGCTCTTTATGGTTCGCAAGGAACCGGTGCTCTTTACGGAGTTTACAACTGGTCTCCATTTGACGATATGTCAAATTATTTAAATGAAGATGGTACTCGTTATAGAATGTTCGGTGATAGACTTGATCCTTGGGAAGAGCGCGATAATCCATACTGGATTGTAAATAAAAATAAAATGTTTGACGATACAGATCGTTTTACAGGCAGTTTAGGAGTAAAGGCAGATATTACAGACTGGTGGTTCGTTCAGTACAGATTGGGTATTGACTCATATACTCAAATCAACTCTAATCGTATTGCAGCCAACGGAGTTATTAAACAAGTATGGCAGAATGGTATGATGAGTGACAACACTTTGCGTTTCAAATATATGTCACACAATTTCATATCAAATATGAATAAGAAATTCGGAGATTTTGACTTTAATCTGTTACTTGGTGCTGCTTCAGATGATACTCAGACTGACAGAAACAGTATGATGGCTTGGAATTTCTCTGTTCCTGATTTCTATTCCTATGCAAATGCTTCAACAGAGAACAAGCAGTTTGCCCACTCTGCTTCTCAAAAGAGATTGGTAGGTTTATTCGGAGAATTCCGTGTAGCTTGGAAGAATATATTATATATGACAGTTACAGGACGTAATGACTGGACATCAACCCTTCCTGTCGAAAATCACTCTTACTTCTATCCATCTGTGAGTGGTTCATTTGTATTTACTGAACTTCTTCCTAAGAGTAACATTCTTACTTTCGGTAAGCTTAGAGCATCTTGGGCAAAAGTGGGTAAAGATACAGGCGCTTATGAAACAAACACCTCTCTTTGGCCTGTCGGTACATATCTTGGTGGTAAAATTGGTGTAGGTAACTCGTGGACTCGTGGTAATCCTTATCTTAAACCGGAAATGACAAAATCGACAGAAGTCGGGATTGAATTAAGTCTCCTTAAAGATCGCTTACGTGTTGACTATGCCTATTATACAAACGACTCTTACAACCAGATTTTGTCTCCTCGCGGCCCTCAATCTACCGGTTATATTTTCTGTTCAATCAATGCAGGAAACGTTTATAATAAAGGTATGGAGTTGACTATTTCAGGTACTCCTGTAGAAACAAAAGATATGAAATGGGATGTAGGTTTGAATATCGCAGGTAATCGTGGTACTTTGGACGGCCTTCCTGCCGGTATGGATGTTATGTATGTTACAGACGTTCAGTATGCAGGAGCACAAGCCGCATCATTCAATGGTGGTAATTTTATGGCTATCGCAGGTACTCAATGGAAGAGATATAAATATGATCCTGAAGATGCAAACTCTATAAAAGAACTTGATGGAAAACTTCTTCTTGATGCAAACGGAATGCCTACCTATACAACTTCATTGTCAGAAGTAGGTAATCGTGAAGCTAAGTTCTCAGGTGGCTTGAACAACACACTTACATGGAAAGGTTTTTCTTTTAATATGTTGTGGGAATTCAGAATGGGTGGTGATGTTATCAACGGAACACAATATGCTATGACTAATAGTGGTGTTAGTAAATTCTCCGGAGATATTCGTAATAAAGAACTAACAGTAACAGGTATAGATGCAAGCGGAAACGCTGTATCTAATACTTGGAGTGCAAATAACACATACACGTTTAATGGAGTAGAAACAAGTGGTCATAATATTATTAAAAATTATTATACTAATTATTATCCTAGAGAAACTGCCAATTATATTACAGATGTTAATCTTCTAAGACTTCGTACACTATCTGTAATGTATGACTTTCCTAAGAAGTGGCTCAACAAGATAGGGTTCATTAAACGTGCTTCTATTTCTGCGTCTGCTAACAATCTTCTTCTATTTACCAATTACGAGGGAGATCCTGAAGTAGCTGCATCTGGTGCAGGTGTTGGTGGTTCATCTTCTGTTGGATTTGACTATTGTGGGGTACCTGCAACTTCAGGTATGACATTCGGTTTAAATATAACTTTCTAATAAGTTTTAAATATTTAAAATTAATAATATGAAATATATTAAATCATTAATTTCTTTGTGTGTTGTATGCTTTATTACTCTCACACTGGCCTCTTGCAGCGATTGGCTGGATATTAACACTGATCCTGAGAATCCCTCATCAGAGAGTGCTACATATCAAACTCGTTTGGCACATATAGAATTTTATACCAATCACGCAACTCAATTTGCCGCTTGGCGTACAAGTATGTCCGCTGGCGATTGGACAAGATACTACAATGGGAGTACCTATTGGAGTATGTCATTTTGGAGTCCTCAAGTCGGTGCTGTTACTACACCTTACCAATGGTGGTTTGTAGGTGCTGCAAACAATATCTCCTATATGTATGACAAAGCTCTGGAAGCAGAAGCCTGGCATTATGCAGGAGTAGCTAAAATAATCCGTGCGTATGGATTTATGTTAATGACTGACCTCTATGGTGAAATGCCTTATACAGATGCAGTGGGTGCAAACGCAACTCCTTTTTATGACAATGGAAAAACCATTTACTTAGGCTGCTTAAATGAGCTAAACGAAGGTCTGGAACTTTTGGCGAAACCTCAGGATACAAAGCTTCCGGCTTTGGCAGTAGGTGACTACTGGAACAACGGGGATGTTACCAAATGGATAAAATTTGGTAATTTGCTTAAAGCTCGTTATGCTGTAAAACTAAGTAAAAAAGCTGACGGAAGCTATCTTGATGGAAAATATGATGCTGCGACCATTCTTGATGCCCTTTCAAAAGGTCCTCAAAGCAATGCAGATAACACTATAATCTATCATACAGATGATAATAGTACCACACACGACGTTCTTGGATGGAACGAACCTGTTGACTACTCTCCTATATATTCTGTTTGCGGTATGAATGCCGGTTATATGGTAACTGATATGCTTTATAAGAACCTTACCAATTTTGCAGGTAGTAGTGTTGAAGACCCTCGTGCCGACAAAATTATCCCTTGGGCTATGTCAGGCAAATCTGCAAGCACTCCATCACAAATTAAATGGAGTGGCAATTGGAGACGTTCACTTGGTGTCGATATGGTCTCTAATAACTCTCCAAGTCTTAGCGGTGGACCACTAAGAGCTGGATATACTGCAGTAAAAAAATGGTGGATAAATTCTTCTTCTCCTGCTCGCTTGGGAGATACTGTTTATGTTGAGGCTACAAGCTCATCTAAAGGTTACGCTGCAAAACAAGATCTTCTTTACAGAGTTGACGGAACTGATGCATCAAAGGAATCAGGCTCTTTCTATTCAAGAGTCTCTTCTCCTACATACCTAGGTACTTATTCAGAAGCTTGTTTTATCAAAGCAGAAGTTTTGTTTAATCAAGGTAATGCTCCAGGTGCATTTACTGCTTACAAAGAGGGTATTAAAGCAAGTATGGAACAGATGAATGTAACCCTCAATTCTTGGATAGCAGGAGATCCAAACCTTGCAAATTGTCCTTCATTTACTCCTATGAGTCAGACTGATATGAATAATTTCCTGAATAATGGTATAGGTACTGCCGGCAATCTTACTCTTGGTAAGATTCTTACTCAAAAACGAATTGCCTTACACTACTCAGTTGAAATCTGGAACGATATGCGTCGTTATGACTTTGATGCTAACTTGTTCCACAATTGGGGTGTTCCTGCATATCACGCAGTTAATGCTACCGCTCTTAAAGGAATTCCTGAAGGAAAACAATACCGTCGTTGGCGTCAATGCTCACACGAGCTTAATTACAACGCAGCGAATCTTCAGGCTATCGGTCCGGAAGTTCCGGGTGCAAATATGAGCCTTAGTGCTTGGAACAGTGCTGATGATGTTTGGACTATTCCGGTATGGTGGGATTCTAATCAACAATAATCTCATTTATTAATAATAAATTAAACAGGGCGGTCATTGTGACCGCCCTGTTACATTTTATAAATATTTGTATTAGCTTTATCACGTACGGACACCAGAGGTATCTCCAATCCAGTATGCACTACTGCTTATTCAATAAAGATTTGTAAAATAATATTGTACCTTTGTTAAGATGTCATTGTCAATAACTATTTAAAAAAATATGAGTATGTTTTCGAAAGAGGTATATGTAAACAGAAGGGCTAATTTGGCTAAAAAGGTTAAAAGCGGTGTAATGCTCTTTATGGGCAATTCAGATATTGGTATGAACTACCCGGGCAATACTTACAGGTTTAGGCAGGACTCCTCCTTCCTCTATTTCTTTGGGCTTGATGAACCGGATTTGGCAGCAGTTATAGATGCAGATAGTGGCGAAGAGATCATTTTCGGGAACGATGTAAGTATAGACGATATAATCTGGATGGGGCCTCAACCGGCTATGACAGATAAGGCAGCTCAGGTTGGTGTAAAAAAGGTACTGCCCTATTCATCTCTGGAGGAGTATATTGCAAAGATAAAATCATCTTCAAAAAAGGTGCACTATCTGCCTCCGTATAGGGATAACATCAAAATTGCAATTAATAAGATGTTGGGGATAGATTTTCCCGCTATTAAAGAGGGCGCTTCCCAAGATATGATACGCGCGGTAGTCTCTTTAAGGGAGATTAAAGAGAGGTGTGAGATTGAAGAGATGGACAACGCTGCCAACATTGGCTATATGATGCACTATACCGCAATGAAGATGGTTAAACCCGGAATTGTTGAACAAGAGCTAGTAGGAATTATGGAGGGAATCTCTATCTCAAACGGAACTATGCCATCTTTTCCAATTATTCTCTCTCAAAATGGAGAGACACTGCATAATCACTCCCATCATCAGATTCTTACAGACGGCAGACTTCTGGTTATTGACGCAGGTGCAGAGACCAACTCTCATTACGCCTCGGACTTTACGCGAACCCTACCAAGCGGAGGAAAGTTCACATCCCGCCAGAGGGACATATACACAATTGTCTCTACAGCCAATAACCTGGCGATAGATATGATTAAGCCGGGCATTACCTACAGAGAGGTTCACCTGGCTGCGGTACGAGTGCTTACACAGGGGCTTATCAATATAGGCCTTATGAAAGGAGATGTGGACGAGGCTGTTGCAGCCGGGGCACACGCTCTCTTTATGCCACACGGTTTGGGGCATCAGATGGGTCTGGATGTTCACGATATGGAGGACTTAGGTGAGAATTTTGTGGGTTACAGCGATAATTTTATAAGGGCAACCCAGTTTGGGCTCAGGTCTCTAAGAATGGGTAAAGAGCTTAAACCTGGTCACGTAATAACTGTTGAGCCGGGTTGCTACTTTATACCTGCATTAATAGAGAAGTGGAAGAGCGAAGGTACCAACAGCAACTTTATAAACTTTGATAAATTGGAAGGTTACTACAACTTTGGCGGAATACGCCTTGAAGATGATGCCCTTGTTACAGAAAAAGGTTGCCGTCTTTTGGGGTCCAAACGACTCCCGATTACAGTTGAGGATGTAGAGCTGGAGATGTCGGATAATTAGAAATTCTAAATTAAATGAAAAACCGCTCTCTCTTGGGCATTGCTGCCAGATTCGCAGCTTTTGTCTTGCTCTCTCTGTTTGTGGCATCCTGTTCAAAGGAGGATATAATAATTGTTCCCGGTAAATCTGACTATAACAACCTCACCACCTTTATCTTTAAAAAGGCAGATAACCCTTCGCTTACAGAGGATTGTACCCCATATTTTTCTGCAGCAACAGTATATATGACAGTTCCTGCAGGGACAAATCTTAGTTCGTTAAAGCCATCCTATACAATATCTCCCGGTGCCACAATCAAGATAAATGGTACGGCAGTCACCGGAGCACCACCTACATTGGACTTCACCGGTATAGTAAGAGTTGTGGTTACCTCTGAGTCGGGTATAAATCAGGAGTATCGGGTGGTAACTCAGGAGGGTGATTACCGGTTGGACAGGTTAGTTTATGCATTTATGGATAAATATTCAATTCCGGGAATATCTTTTGCACTATCTAAAAATGAGCAGATTGTCTATAAATCGGGGTTAGGATTTGCAATCAAAGAGGGAGATCTGCGCACAAAACCAAATCACCTTTTTCGCCTTGCAAGTGTCTCCAAGCAGTTTACCACACTGTGTATTATGAAACTGATGGAGCAGGGTAAACTCTCGGTAGAGAGTAAGGTATTCGGTCCCGGGGGGATTCTTGCTCAGGAGTTTCCAAATAATATTTCGGTAAAGGCAGCAAAGGTTACGGTACGGAATCTTCTTGAACACAACAGCGGCTGGACAAGTAACCCGGATCCAATGTTCACGACAAGTTTCAAAGGACAGACACTGGATGAGAGAATCAACTATATGTTAACCTCTGCCCAGAGTGAACCGGGATCTGCATATTCCTATTACAATATGGGATTTGGCGTTCTGGGAAAGATAATTGAAAAGCTCTCCGGCAAGAGTTATGAGCAGTATCTTAAAGAGGTGTTACTGCAGGCAGGAGTGACAAATGTGCACGTTGGGGGTGATCAGTCTCAGCGCAGGCCCGATGAGGTTGTCTACTACTCACAGGATGGAACAAACGGGTATGGAAACGAGATGCAGGTCATTGCTGCAGCCGGAGGGGTAATTGCATCTACAGAGGAGATGTTAAAGTTGCTCTTTCACGTAGATGGCAAGACAGGTATCCCGGATATAATCTCTCCCGCTACCCGTGCATTGATGCTAACCCAATCTGTTGTTTATGACAGATATGCGCTTGGCTGGAGAATGAACCACTCATACTACCCAAACTCCTGGTATCACGGCGGAAACCTTGCAGGAACTGCTACAATGTGGGTTATGGGGCCAAATATAAATTGTGTGGTTCTGTGTAACTCCAGATCTTACAAAACAGGATTTGATGACGAAACATACGCTTTGCTAAAAGAGCTTATCAATTTAGCTTCAACATCTTTGTAGGGGCAAAGCTCTGCCACAGCTCGGAGATAATCATAGCTGTTGCTCCCCATACGGTATGCTCCCCAATCACAAAACCGGGTGCTTCTACCCACTCATAAGAGCCTGCCTGAACTCTGCATTTCTTTGAGTAGGCTGGGTTGAATCTATTGAGGGGAACAGTGAGATACTCTGCAACCTCTCTTGGGTCTGGCTTGTAACAGATTGGTTCTGTGGAGATAGCAAGTACAGGATAGATGGTAAAGTTGCTGGGAGGTACATAAAGTTTTGAGAGCTCTCCAATAATAGTGAAACTATCCCGTGTGATACCAAGCTCTTCGAATGCCTCCCTGCACGCTGTTGCAATAAGGTCGGGATCTTCACTGTCCCGTTTACCTCCCGGGAAGGCAATTTGCCCCGAATGAACTCCGTCATAAGTGTTGCGACGGATGAGCAGCAACTCCCAATCCAGGAGTTGCTCCCTGCCTGCGAGTTTTGGCGGGGTAAGCAATACCAAAACAGCAGATTCCCTGGCCTGTGCCGGGGGAGCAAGCTCTTGAACAAGTGTAATAACTCTTGGCGACGGGGCCATCTTCAAATGCGCCTCTTTGCCGGGAAGAGTGGGAGGGAGCTTAATATCCATTCACTGTCTACTCTTTAATACCA
>Ga0208373_1004618_pt1 | contig 12190 bp, 10 predicted proteins | sample RifOxyC2_FD_184036 | JGI IMG/M metagenome (GOLD analysis project Ga0208373, IMG submission 184036) | Soil microbial communities from Rifle, Colorado - Rifle Oxygen_injection C2 (SPAdes) | ecosystem: Environmental > Terrestrial > Deep subsurface > Rock core/Sediment | place: Rifle, Colorado... | reverse complement strand
CCGAGTTGAAAATTAAATTTGTAAATTCCGAAGAAAAAATTCATGGTCGTGCTTATTATTCTTCTGATGCATCCTTGATTCAGATTATGGGGGTGAGTTCAGGATATTTATCAGTTTTGGTGCTAGCGCTTTATCTGAATAGCGAAGCAATCGAAAAGCTATATCGTTCACCGCAATGCATTTGGGGCGCTGTTCTTATTTTATTATTTTGGATTAGCTGGGTATGGATCCAAGCACATCGCGGTAAAATGCATGATGATCCTTTGATTTTTGCCCTGCAAGATAAAGCTAGTTTGTTCGCGGGCTTGCTGTTTGTTTTTGTTTTAATGCTCGGTATGGTGGCTTGGTTATGACGATCATTTTTTCTTGGGGAAGAGTTGCTGCTTGGGAGCATCATTTAAAGACTCTTTCTGATCGCCGGCATATTGCAGAAATAATTAATGAAAGTATGCCAGGGCTTGCTTATGGCATGGGTCGTAGTTATGGGGATGTTGGGCTTAACCCAAATGGTTTTTTGTGGCAGACGGCTAAGTTAGATCGTTTGATTAGTTTCGATGAAAATACCGGTCAGTTAAGCTGTGAGGCGGGCGTTCTGTTGCGCGATATTCAACGATTAATGATACCGCGTGGCTGGATCCTTCCTGTTAGTCCGGGAACACAATTAATTACTGTTGGTGGTGCGATTGCGAATGATGTGCATGGTAAAAATCAGCATCATTATGGTTCTTTCGGCAATCATATTCAGAAAATCAGTTTACTACGGACCGATGGTGAAATCATTGAATGTGGGCCGCAACTTCGTGCTGATTGGTTTTCAGCAACACTGGGTGGGTTGGGTTTGACAGGCTTTATTGTCAGTGCAGTGATTCAGTTGCGTCGAGTGGTAAATCCGTTCTTAGATATCGAAACAATCCCTTATCAAAATTTGAGTGAATTTTTTTCTTTAGCCGACGAAGCTGATTTGAATTCGGAATATGCTGTGTCTTGGGTTGATTGTCTTTCAGCTAAAGGTCGAGGAATTTTTGTTCGTGGCAATCATAGCTCGGGTGAGCATCAGCTTAAAATCAGCCAAAATTCAGTAGGACGAACTTTCCCCCTAACCCCGCCAATATCATTAATGAATGACTTTTCAATCAAGATATTTAATAAATGCTACTTTAATCTTAAAAAATGGCGAGCGGGTTCTGCTACGGTACATTATGAACCTTTTTTTTATCCGCTGGATCGTCTTTTGGAATGGAATCGTTTATACGGCAAGAAAGGTTTTTATCAGTACCAAGCTTTAGTTCCACGAGCTAATCGCCAAGAAGTGATTAAGGCTATGTTGAATGAGATTATTCGCTCAGGTGAGGGTTCTTTTTTAGCAGTGCTTAAAACATTTAGCGATAAAGCATCGCTAGGCACGTTGAGTTTTCCAAAATCAGGTGTAACATTAGCCTTGGATTTCCCGAATAAAGCTGAAAAAACACTGGGCTTATTTTTGCGTTTAGATGCTATTGTGCAAGAAGCTAGCGGACGGCTTTATCTTGCAAAAGATATGCGGATGTCACGTGATTTTTTTGAAAAATCGTATTCAAAATTTTCAGAGTTTTTATCTTATCGTGACCCGGGGATTTCTTCTTCAATGTCACGCCGTTTGATGGGATATTAGCAGATGCAGAGAAAAAAAATTGTTATTGTGGGGGCGAGTTCAGCCATTGCTGAGCAATGTGCGCGTCTATGGGCTGAGGATCCTGCGGTTGATTTTGTGCTGGTTGGACGAACACTAGCAAAGTTAGAACTCATATCGGCTGACTTGTGTGTGCGTAATCCGCAGTCTCATATTACAAATTGGCAAGTAGATTTTATTGATCCTGTTAAAATTAAAGCTGTGGTTGACGCGATTGTGCAAACGGGGAAAGTGGATATTGTTTTAATAGCACAAGGCAGCTTGCCTGATCAGAGGCAATGCCAGGAAAATTTAAGCCTTTGCAGCGAAGCATTGAGCATTAATAGCATATCACCTGTTTTATTTGCTGAAGCTTTTTTAGGGCATATGCAAAAAGAAAATTCAGGAACCCTAGCCATTATTGGCTCAGTTGCGGGTGATCGAGGTAGAAAATCAAATTATATTTATGGTGCCGCTAAAAGTTTACTGGCGTGCTACGTACAAGGGATTTCGCATAGATTAGCGAAAACTAAGGTTAAAGTAATTTTAGTTAAGCCTGGACCGACTGATACACCGATGACGACTCATTTTAAGCAACAAGGTTTGCGCCTAGCTTCTGCGAAAACTGTGGCGTGTGATATCTTAGGAGCAATTAAATCTGGCAAGTCGGTAATTTATACCCCGGCTCGTTGGTTTTTTATTATGAAAATGGTTCAATATATTCCCCAGTTTATTTTTAAAAAAATGGATGTTTGATATGATGGAAGTGTTCGGTTATCTCAAAGAAAAGTTAAATTCTTTTTTGGCTAGCCGATTTTTTTATTGGGTTTTAAGAGTTCTTCTGGTTTCTATAATTGTTTGTATTTTTGTGCCTTTTTTGCCTTTAATGCCTGGTGTTGATACGGAAGCTTGGCGGGTAGCAATTAATTTTCTTGTGGCGCAGAAGTTAGCGTTTGGCCGGGATGTTATTTATACTTTTGGCCCATATGCTTCAATTTTCACTAGAGTGTTTCATCCGGCCACTGATAATTTGATGGTGTTCGGATCTTTGTATTTAGCACTCTCGCTAAGTTTTTTTTTACTATATATCATAAAGGATAGCTCATGGAATCTTGTGTTATTGATGATATTTATTTTGGTGTCTCTGATCTTTCCAATTGATGCACTTCTTTTCTTTTATGTTTTAATAACCGGAATCATTTGCTTTAAAGTCAATAAAAATTTTTCTTATCTTGGGAATTGCTTGTCTGTTTTTTTTGTTTTCTTGGCGTTTTTTTCTTTAGGTTTGATCCTTTTGATAAAAGGATCAGCTCTAATCTTATGTACAATTTTACTTGTTTTAGTTTCAATATTCTTTACCAGCGAGAAAAAATATTTTTTGTTAGCCCCAGTATGGGGAGGTATTGCTAGTTCCTTACCGTTTTTTTGGATTTTATCAGGACAGAAACTGATTAATTTACCGAAATATTTTTCTTCTATGTTGCCGATGATTTTCGGCTACAGTGCGGCCATGTCAAGTGATGGTAGTCTATTGGAGGTGGGCTTATATCTAATAGGTTCTCTTTCCATCTTAATTTTTATTTATCTCCAAAAAAGTCTTACTCTGATTGAGAGAGGATTTTTATTTCTAGTATTTTCTACCTACTTATTTTTAGCATTTAAAGAAGGTTTTGTGCGTCATGATTTGCATGCATTAACAGCAGCTAGCTCTTTGATATTCGCGGCCCTTTTATTAACGGTTTTATTTTATTCACGTTTTATTTTATTAATTTTAATTTTTTCAGTTTTTACTTACGCATCTGTTGAATATAACAATTCTGGTTCTTTTGAGAATGTATTATTGAGCTCAGAAAATACGTATCTTTCTTCATTTCAGGGGATAAAGTTACGCCTAAAGAACAAGCAAGAGTTAAATAGTCGTTATCTAGCTGGTATGGCCAGCATAAGAAAAAATGGAGAATTTCCTAGTTTTTCGGGCACTACTGATATTTATTCTAGCCAGCAATCCGACTTAAATGCCTCAAATAACCGTTGGAGCCCCAGGCCTGTATTTCAAAGTTATGCCGCTTACTCCCCTTGGCTGGCGGAAAAAAATAAGCAATATTTATTGGGTGTTTCTGCACCGGATAATATTATTTTCAGAATCGAGCCTTTGGATGATCGTTTTCCATCATTGGAGGATGGGGCGAGTTGGCCGATACTTCTGTCACACTATAAGCCAACCGGATTAAACAACGATTTTTTATATTTAATAAAGCGAAAAAAAATCAGTGTTGCTTCAGATAAAATTAATACACTGCGGAAGGGATACTATTCTCTAGGACAAAAAATCCCAGTTCCAGTTAATGCAAATTTAATTTTTGTTAAAATAAAAATCAATCCCAGTCTTCCTGGGAAGCTTGCTAATTTATTATATAAAAGCTCCCCACTTCATATAATTGTTTATCTTAATGATGGCGAAGCAAAAGAATACCGATTAATTCCTGGAATGGCGCAGGCGGGGTTTTTGATTTCTCCTTTTATTGAAAATACCCGCGATTTTGCTTTTTTGTACGGAAATTTGAATTATTTACTATCAAAAAAAGTTAGGTATTTTTCAATATCATCTGTTGGTGAGGCTTGGCAATGGAGCAAAAATTATGAGCTTGATTTTAAAAGTCTTGCTTATTCAGAAAATCCTGGCAATTTAAAATTATATAAGATGAACACTGTTTTGAAGACTGTTTCTGCTTCTTCAAGTTCGGCTTTTGATAGCTGTGAGGGAAGTATTGATTTAATTAACAATAAAAATCCCCTGACTTTTACTGACCCCAACATCTTTGGAGTGCTCAAGGTAGATGGCTGGTTAGCAACCTCTACTAAATTAGGTTTGTTTCCTAAAGAGGTTTTTTTAACCTTGAAAAATAGTCAGGAAAAAATTTTTCTGATTAAAACCTACTCTACTATCAGACCGGACTTAGGTTTGGCCTTTCACAACCCAGCTTTAAACTTTGCTGGTTATCATGTGATGGTTGATTTGGGGAGATTTTCGGGTCCTTATAAGCTTGGTTTAGCATTTATGCAGGGTAAAAAAATAAAAACCTGTTCTCAATTTCATATTCCCGTGATTTTGCATAAGGTTCGTTAATATGAAAAATAATAAAATTATTATATTAGGCGGTGCTGGATTAGTTGGTCAGAATTTAATTTATCAATTAAAGAATAAAGGTTATTCGCATATTGTTGTTTTTGATAAACACCGTGAAAATCTAGCTGTGCTTAGAAAATTACAGCCTGATATTATTGCAGAATATGCGGATTTGGCTGAGTCAGGTTCTTGGCAGGATCATTTTAATGAAGCTGAAACAGTAATTATGCTGCAGGCCCAGATAAGTTCTATGAAAGAGGACGATTTTTTGCGAAACAATGTGCATTCTACTTCAAATGCATTGAATGCGATGAGAAAATATAAAGTTCCATATGTGATTCTTGTTAGTTCTTCAGTAATTGAATCTGTGGCCGACGATTTTTACACGCATACTAAAAAACAGCAGGAAGATCTTGTGGTGCAAAGTGGCCTTCCCTATTTGGTGTTAAGGCCGACGGTGATGTTTGGTTGGTTTGATCGCAAGCATTTTGGATGGCTCTCACGCTTCATGAAAAAATCACCGGTTTTCCCTATACCTGGTTATCATTCTTGTATTCGCCAACCTTTGTATGTGGCTGACTTCTGCAATATTATTATTAACTGTATTCAGACTCGTGTTTATGGAAAAATTTATAATATTTCTGGCCGGGAAAAAATTGATTTCATTGATATTATTCGAGAAATAAAACGAGCTACAAAATCCAATATTTTGATTTTGCGTTTGCCAATCAAATTATTTTTCGGTTTATTGTGGATGTGGAGTTTGGTTAATAAAAATCCGCCATTTACAACGCAGCAATTGACTGCTTTGATAGCGAATGATGAATTTGAAGTGATTGATTGGCCCGAAATTTTTCAAGCTCCCTGCACTCCGTTTAAAGAAGCAATTGCAGAAACATTTACAGATCCTAAACATAGCAAAGTGATTTTGGAATTTTGAGCATGAATGAGAAGCGGCGAATTGCAGTATTGGGTGCTGGTCCTATGGGTTTGGCGGTAGCTTATCAGCTTGTTCTAGATGGATATCAGCCGATTGTATTTGAAGCAGATGATCGAATTGGTGGAATGACGGCTTCTTTCGATTTTAATGGTTTGGAAATTGAGCGTTATTATCATTTTCATTGCAGCTCCGATTATGCATTTTTGGAAATACTAAAAGAGTTAAATATTGACGATAAAATGCGTTGGACAGAAACCAAAATGGCTTATTGGTACCAAGATCGGCTGCAGCCTTGGGGGAATCCATTAGCGCTATTAAAATTTCGAGGCCTTGGTTTGATGGCTAAACTTCGTTATGGTCTTCATGCTTTTTTGTCTGTCAAGCGTAAAAATTGGCAGTCTTTGGATCATGTTGAAGCAACGAGTTGGTTGCGTCGCTGGGTAGGTCAAGAAGCTTATGAAGTATTGTGGCGAAAATTATTTGACTATAAATTTTATCATCACTCAGAAAACTTATCGGCGGCCTGGATTTGGAGTCGCATTCGTCGAATTGGAAAATCCCGTTACAATCTGTTTCGCGAGAAAATGGGTTATTTGGAAGGTGGTTCAAGCACCTTGCTTCAAGCACTAAAACTTGCTATTGAAGCGAGGGGCGGTGAAATAAGGCTCAAGTCAGCCGTTCAAAAAGTAGTTGTAGAATCTGAAAGAGTCTGTGGCATTAATGTGAATGCTGAGTTTGAGCCTTTTGATGCTGTGATTAGTACGGTTCCTTTGCCATATATACCGCAATTAATTCCTGATCTCCCCGTGAGAATTCTAGAAAAATTTAAGTCAATTCAAAATATAGCCGTAGTATGCGTTATTGTGAAATTACGCAAACCGTTGACAAAAAATTTCTGGTTGAATATTAATGATGAAGAAATGGATATTCCAGGCTTAGTGGAATATACCAACCTTAGGCCTTTAAACTCGCATATTGTGTATGTGCCATTTTATTTGCCTTTTGAACATCCCAAATTTTCAGATCCTAACGAGATTTTTTTTGATAAAGTGAAAGCGTATCTTAAAAAAATTAATCCAGAATTTTCAGATGAAGATTTTATAGAATTGCGGGCAAGTCGTTACCGTTATGCTCAGCCTATTTGTGATCCTAAATATTTAACTAAACTTCCTCCGCTGGAATTATTCCCTCAAAATCTTTGGGTTGCTGATACTTCTTATTATTATCCAGAGGATCGTGGCATTTCAGAGAGTTTGCAATTTGGTCGTGATATCGCAAAAAAATTAAGTTCTTACGAGAGGGGATATGCAAAATAAAAATTTAGCTGCTCTTTATCGAAATCGTTTCCCAGAAAATGAGATGGCTAGAAAAAATGCTATTTGGAAAGTGCTTGCACATGATTATTTACAAAAATTTATCAAGTCTTCAGGTACAGTTGTTGATGTGGCATGTGGGTATGGGGAATTTATTAATAATATTCGCGCAAAAAGAAAAATTGGAATAGATTTAAATCCAGAAGCAGTGAAATTTTTAAATCAAGATGTTGAGTTTAATGAATGCGCTGCAGCAAAATTGAGTTCTGTTATTAATTCTGGTGCTGATACTATTTTCACATCAAATTTTCTTGAGCATTTACCAGATAAACAAAGTTTGGATCGATTTTTGGATCAGGTTTTGCTTTCACTCAAGCCGGGTGGGAGTTATATTATTCTCGGTCCAAATCTTCGCTATCTTCCGGGGAAGTACTGGGATTTTTATGATCATCATCTTGGTTTGACGCATTTATCATTAAGCGAAGTTTTGCGGCTTAAAGGCTTCCATATTGATCTTTGTATCGATCGTTTTCTTCCCTATACCACCCAGGGTTCTTTGCCAACCCATCCTTTTTTGGTAAAGCTCTATCTTAAATTTCCTTTCGTGTGGAAATTTTTTGGGAAGCAGTTTTTTATTGTTGCACGGAAAAATGATTCCGCGGGAGTTGTTAGCTGTTTAGAGCTTGATAATGAATGACCTAACTTTTTTGGCGCCCGTTGAAAAAAAGCGCTGTCTAGTCTTGGGTGGTACCGGTTTTATTGGTGTGAATCTGGTAAAAAAACTATTAAGCTTGGGTTATTCGGTACGGTTATTTACTCGATTTAATCTTAATCGCCAAAAGTTCCCTGATTCAGAAAAGTTAGAAATAATAGTTGGCGATATTCAAGATGAAAATTTAATTGCTAAAGCGGTTTTAGGCTGCGAGGTTTGTTTTCATCTTATTTCAACTGTTTTACCTGGTAGTTCTAATTTAGACCCTGTTTTTGATATAGAAAGTAATTTATTGTTTACTGTGAAATTATTAAATTGCCTGGCAAAGTCTAAGATAGAAAAAATTATTTTTTTATCTTCGGGTGGTACGGTTTATGGCCAGCCGACTACTTTACCTATCGTTGAAGCGCATTCAACAAATCCACGATGTTCTTATGGAATTGTAAAATTAGCGATTGAAAAATATCTTAGTTTGTACCATCAATTATATGGTCTTAATTATGTTGTTTTGAGATTATCAAATCCATTTGGTGAATATCAATCTGTAAAAGCAAGGCAGGGGGCAGTTGCTGTTTTTCTTGGCAGGGCTTTGTGTGGGCAGCCTGTCGAGATTTGGGGGGACGGCTCTGTTGTTAGGGACTATGTTTATATTTCAGATGTTATTGATGCGATGATAAAAGCGATGCATTACAGTGGGCCCGAACGGCTTTTCAATATTGGCTCAGGCTGTGGTTTAAGTGTTGATCAAGTGCTGGATTGTATTGAGTTGGTAACTCAGACTGCTGTTGAGAGATGCTATAGCGTCAGTCGATCTTTTGATGTACCCGTTAATGTGCTTTCGATTGAGCGGGCAAAAGAGCTATTAGATTGGTATCCGGTTGTGCCTTTTTTAGTTGGCTTGGAGAATATGGTTCGTTGGTTGAGTGCTGATCTTGAGGTCATAGATTTTTAGTGTATCTTCAGCCATCATTCTGGATGTTTTTTTATAATTGGTTGTTAACGATAGTTCATACAATGCGGCTGGATTTCTCAGTATGTTAATTAAAACTCGTTCTAAATCATCCACGCTGCCTCTTTCAAAAATGAAGCCATTAATATTTTCTTTAACAAACTCTGTCATACCGGCAACATTTGAAATCAGCACGGGAGTATGTGTTGCAAGTGCGCTTAATAATACCAGAGGGCTGTTCTCATACCAGCGAGAGGGCAAAACGCATAGATCGAAGCTGCTGAAAACATCCGCTGTTTTTTCTTTTTTGAAGGTCCCCAAAAATTTCACTTCATGATTTTTTGCTTGCGTGTGAAGTTTTTTGATGTATGGGCATTTTAAGTCATTTTGTCCGTAAATATGCAATTCTGCTATTCCTTTGGGTAATCGCGAAAAAGCCTCGATTAAAATATCCACTCCTTTGTGTTGGGCAATTTGGCCAATAAAGCCGATGATGGGTTTGTGATTCTGTGGGCGTTTTGGTTTTGCTGATCGATTGATGTCGATGCCGAATTCAATTTTCTTCATGGGTTGAGTGAAGCCATTTTTCCTATATGCTTCCAGTAGAAATTGAGTGGGTGCGACAGCAGCTTTATAGTTTGAATACAGTGGTAGCAGTATGTTGGGGCGAACCGTTAGGTCTTCTAGTAAAGTATTTATTTTACTGTTAGAGAAAAGAGGCCATTTTCTTAATATGTTTATTAGTTTTGCAAGCATCTGTAATTGCTGGGGAGTAATAATTTTCTTTAATAATCTGTAAGAGAGCTTGCTATTTCCGGCATCTTTCATGTAGCAGGCGGCGCAGTTGCTCCGTGATTTAGAAGGCCCTGCGCAAAGCCTGCCGTCTGCGGCGTGCAGTTTATTATTAAAGCAGATACCAAAAAAATCAGTAAAGCTTGCGTAACAGGGAATTTTTAAATCCCGGAGTAACTTTAGCAGTATGGCGCTGTGATTTAACAAATGCGTAATATGCACTAAATCAGGTTTAAGGTTGCATAATAACTTGTCCAGTACTGGGTACATCGCGGCGTGATAATAAGTTTCTTTTAAATTATTGTGGGGCAGTTTATTTTTGTCAATACAGGTAATCGGAAGCCCGTCGTAGTTATAGTGAGTGATTAATTCTGCTGCGGGTGCTTCCCCTTGTGGGATAGCGCTAATAACATGCACATCTATTCCCAGAGCTTGATAGTTTTTTGCTAATTCTAAAGTATAGGTTTCGGTGCCGTGAAAATGATTGGGAAAAAAACAATGCACAAAAAAAACTACTTTCATTTTTGATTCTCTAGCACTTCGGCATAAAGGGTCTTGTAAGCTGTGTTCATTGACTCTAAGGAAAACAGTGCTTGCGCGCGAGCCTTATTTTCTTTAGCTATTTTTTCGCGGCGCACAGGATCGTTGAGTAGCGTGATAATGATTTCCGCAAGTTGATCAGAATTTCCTGGCTCTGCAAGCAAATCAGGGTTGTTTACAATTTCAGCGAGACCGCCAACATTATATCCCACGATAGGAAGTTCCATATTCATGGCAAAAGGGCTTACTTGGCCAAAACTTTCTTTCCAAACAGGCGCAACAAAAATTTTCATTTTTTCATAAAAACTCGGTAGCGATGTGTAATCAACATAATCGGTAAATTTGAAATTAGCTGAAACATTTGCGGCATCTACCTTTTTCTTGTAAGGCGCTAAATAAGTTCCACCGCCAATAATTAACACTTTTGTTTGTGGGCGCTTTTGCGTTACTTTGATAAATACATCAATCGAGTTTTCATTGAGTTTGTCGCATTCCAATCGATAAACCATTCCTAAGTATTCTGTTGAATTTTCTTGGTTTTGTTTTTTTGTAAATAAATTAAAATCGCTGCCGGGGTAAATAGTAAGATGCTTAGGACCTTCTTCACCAAATTTTTTTTGCACGTATTTGCTGACGTAAACATAGCGAGAAATATAATCGGCTTTATAAGGTTCGATCGGGGTGTTTATATTCTGTATAACAGGGCATTTTAATTTTTTGATAGCAGAAAGCATAATTTCATACCAGGGAAGATCGCAGTCCCCCCAGTAGTGAAGGTGAATCAATTGTGGGTTTAGTTTTTCCAGTAGTGAAAGAAGATTTGTAGGTTCGGGTGTGCGCAGCTCTGTAACATCAATTCCTGGATAAGCGGGTGGCCTGGGGCAGTAAGACGTTATTACTTTGTGCTGGTATCTTTCGCCAAGGTTTTCTATTAAGTCCACCACCAAACGTGAAGACCCCCCCAACATAAAATTAGGGATTATATGTAAGACTCGAATATGGGATTTTGAGGCTGGCCATTCTTTGCTGGGCAGCAAGAGCCGGGTTTTGCTGATAAGTTGACGGATCAAAGAGTTAACTGGCATCAATTTTTTAGGCTTGAATAAGAGCTTCATAGCGGGTCCTTTTTTAGTTTGGCGCATTATAGTGAGGTATTTGCCGTAAAGCTTCAAAAAAGTATTGATGACCTTGACGCCACGTCGAATTGTACATAATATTAGCCATTTATTTAACTAAGGAGCCTCTATGCGAAAATCTTCTTTTTTTGCTGCGCTGACCAATGTTTTTGTATTATTGGCTGTTTTGCCGCAAAGAGTTGGAGCATGGCGTGATAGAACTCATGATGCGGTGGGGTCTGCTAGTGATTTTGATTTGTCTGAGATCGAGATTCGTCAGAATTGTAATTTTTTTGCTGCAAAGGATGGAAATTGCTTTGCAACATCGGATTGCCAAGAAATTACAACCGCTTATCGTAATGGCAAAACGCACGAATTAGTTGTGGAATCGAGATATGCTTGCCAAGTACCTGCCGCAAGTATTGCTACTGCTGATGCAGTTGGCTTTGCTTTAGAGCAATTGCGAATCCGTATGGAGCAAACTCTTGTTCTCGAGCGTGGTTATCATTCGCTTCGGGTTGCCCCTGAGCTTGAAAGACAAGAAGTTCTTTATTCCCATTTGCAGCAACTTGTGGAACAAATAGGAGTTTTATTTGGCCCAGATGCAAAGGCTCGGGATAGTTTTACAGATGAAATGGAACGGGTGCTAAAAAAAGCGGGGTACTATAATTTCCCCGAAGGTACACATCCTTTGCGCTGGAAGACTGATCTAGAGTTTCCTGTCAGAATAGTGCCGATGTCTGGTGTTTTTGCTAGAAATGGCGCGGAGATTCATGAAGAATTTAGAGCTGAGCAAATAGCGGTAGCTTCAATGTCAAGTTCGCGGCCTTCTTCTTGCGCAGCCTAACATGGATGATATTGTGAACGGGTGTATCTCTTTAGACTCTATGGTGGGGCCTGGCTTCACGATCCTTGACGCCTCTTGAACAAGATTTCCCACGGGCTCCGGCTAACTTGCTTGACACCGCAATTTGCTGCTTGGTATAACAGCTTAGTCAAGGAGGCGATTGGGCTACATGCCCATGCGGTTCCAAACCTTTTTTTAAATTTTTAG
>Ga0208373_1004617_pt1 | contig 12190 bp, 15 predicted proteins | sample RifOxyC2_FD_184036 | JGI IMG/M metagenome (GOLD analysis project Ga0208373, IMG submission 184036) | Soil microbial communities from Rifle, Colorado - Rifle Oxygen_injection C2 (SPAdes) | ecosystem: Environmental > Terrestrial > Deep subsurface > Rock core/Sediment | place: Rifle, Colorado... | reverse complement strand
AGTTTCGTAATTCAGAGTTTAAAATACTTGTACATTACATAGATGGTGCTCCCAACCCTTTGTCCGATATTGAGCCAAATCTAGAAACCTTATTCTTGCGTGAGTATGAAACTGTAGTTAAGTTTTGTTAGCTAAACTGGTTCCAACTTCGCACCAAACACCCAGCACTTCGGCAAGCTCAGTGTAAACAAAAATATTTACATGGAAAAACATTACGTATACATGCTTCTTTGCGACCAGAAAACTTTTTATTTAGGTATAACTTTTAATATACAAAAAAGATTGAAAGAACATGTTTCAAAAGAATCTTTTTTCACTAAAAAGTTTTCTGAGATTAAACTTGTTTATTATGAGGAATATCAAAATAAAAACGAGGCTGCAAAAAGAGAAAGACAGTTAAAGGGTTGGAGTCGCGCAAAGAAGCAAATGTTGATTGATGGAAAAGTAGGCATAAACTACATTGAGCTTGGGGAAGTGCTGTAGTAGAATTGAGATGAGATGTTTACCTTGAGCCTGTCGAAAGGAATCCAAGTCTCCCAGCCAGTAAGTTTGATATAATAAAAACATGCAGTGCCAATTATGCGAAAATCCGGAACGTTATGTTGATTGGGAAATAAAAAAATTTCCATTTTGGACTATCTATATTCATCCAAATCAGTGTTACTTAGGAAGATGTTTCGTAACTCTTAATCGCCATCTTGATGATTTTTTTGATATAACAAAAGAAGAAGGTGATGAATATTTTTCTGTTATAAGGAAATTAAGAGATGTCACAAATGAATTGTTTGAACCTAATTTATTCAACTATGCTGTTCTCCAAAATAATTTAAATCACGTTCACCTTAATTTTATACCACGTTACAAAGAAATAAAAACTGTAAATGGTACACAGTTCATTGACGAAAGGTGGGGGAATAATTATTCTCCTTATAACAAAAATTACCAAATTTCAGATGTATTACTTTTTGAAATTCGAGATAAAATTAAACATCAACTGAATCAGAAATGCTAAGAAAAGTTCCAACGTCGCACCAGACACCCAGCATTTCGGCTCGCTTTGCTCGCTCAGTGCAGGCCAGCGTTTTTAACTAAGTTTGATATAATAAAATTATGGGAAATAAATCAAATTGCATAATTATTCATGGGTGCCCCAAAAATGAAGCTGAGTTCATGACCCCAGACAAGCATACGTATTGCAAACACTGGATTCAGTGGGCAAGAAATCAATTAATTTCAAAAGGAGTTCCAACAGAAGCGCCCTTAATGCCACATCCTTGGGCTCCGGATTATGAGACTTTTAAAGAAGAGTTTGAAAAATATCCTGTTTCAGAAAATACCATTTTAATCGGACACAGTTGCGGATGTGCTTTTTTGGTACGTTGGTTAGGTGAATCAAAGAAAAAAATCAAAAAACTGATACTTGTGGCACCTTGGAAAATTCCAAAAGATAATAACCCTTTTAAGGAAAAATTTTATACATTTCCAATTGATGAAACAATCAAATCTAGGATTGGTGAAATCATTATGTTCACGTCTGACAACGAAAGAGAAGATGGTAAAAAAAGTTTAGAAATTTATAAAAAGAGTATTGGTGGTAAAATAATAGAACTTAAAGGAAAAGGACATTATATATTTAGAGATATGGGAACAGAACAATTTCCAGAATTATTGAGCGAAATTACTTAAATAGGTTCCAATTTCACATTAGACTCCTAGCTAAAATTATTAACATATATTTGATATAATAGAGTTATGGAAAAATACAACAAATTAGTAAGGGATAAAATTCCAAACATTTTAGACGCACAAGGAATTTCTTACGAAAAGAGAGTTGCTACATCAGAAGAATATAAAGCAGAGTTAATTAAAAAACTTGAAGAAGAAACAAAAGAATTTTCTGAAGTAGGTAGCCCAGAAGAATTAGCTGATGTAATAGAAGTGATTGAAGTGTTAAAAAAGTTGCCTGATTATGCAAATGTAGAAGAACTGCGAAAGAAAAAATCTGAAGATAAGGGAGCTTTTGACCAAGGGATAATTATTAAAGGTGAAAAAAAGTAATTCAACCCTTATTTTGTGTTAAATAGGTTCCCACGTCATCCCAAACACCCAGCCAGTAAAAATGTTAAGAAAAAATTTAAAAAAATTTAACCCAGACAAAATCGCAAAGTTAGATTTAAATATGTGGCAGGCATATTATGATCATAATTTTTTTAAATTATTTATTTTACTATTGCGGCTTAACCATGAATTTTTTGGGTTAGATTATTTACATACTTTACAAGCAGCATATTATACTGCTTCTGCAGCAATTAATTTTCGGCTGAGTAAAGGAAATGAAAGACCCGAAATTATTATTGGTAAGTTGACGAAGCTCTTTGGAATAATATCAGATAATAATGTTGAAAAATTTGATTACAAAAAAGTGGCTGAGTTAGAATTTGGGTGGTGGATGACTGACCGTTATCCAAAACTTTATCAAGCCTCACGAGAAGATGGACTTGCGCATGCTATGGCTACAATTTACAACACTGATTATTTAAAACTAAAAGAATACGCAGATTATCGAGCTCAAGCCATGGTATTACAAGATGAAGCAACAGCTATGGGTAAAGAGGCAAATTGGGATAGAATTGAGTCTTTGTTGAAAAAGTCTTTTAATTCGCTTTATAAAAATATTCAATAGTGGTTCCAACTTCGCCCCAAACACTCAACCCTTCGACCGAAATATAAGTGACGAAGGTCCCGAACGAATGTGAGGAATGTATCAGTGTCTGTGGCCAGCAATATAAAAGAGACTCACAAAGACTGTCCTTACGAAAACAAAAATTGATTCAAATTCAAGGTTGTTTTTATGATATAATTGAATTATGAAATACTTTCACACAGCAATATCAGTTAGTAATTTAGAAAAATCTCAAGCATTTTATGAAAAAGTTTTTGATTTGGAATTTGATTCAAAAGGAGAAAGACCAGATTTAAAAATTAAAATAATTAATCTTAAAGATAAAAATGGTAATGTAATTGAATTATTTAAACATGAAAAACCAGTGCCATTACAAGATGATCTTATGGATTTCCAAAAAGTGGGCATTAAACATATTGCCTTTATCGTTGATAATCTTGAAGAAGCAGTAGAAAAAGCAGTATCGCATGGTGCAAAAATTATCTGGCCTATAAAAGAAGGAATAACGGTAAAAAGATTAGCTTTTGTTTCTGATCCTAATGGAATACCAATTGAGCTAATTGAGTTAAGAAAATAATGAAAACCATACAGGAATGGCAAAAAATAATATCGGAAGCTACTAACCGAAAATTTCCCAATAATGTCAACAAGTCTCAGATGGATCGCGTAAAATCAATCAAGGAGCAACTAGAAGACGTAGAAAATTCTTTAAAAGTAGAACAAGGATTGCTGAAGAACGATGATCATGCCCACCAGGATCCAGACCATCGTATAGCCGCGCTTATCGCTAATATCTTCATTCTCGCTGAAATGAGAGGGTCGAAAATAGAAAAAGAGCTAGAAAAAGTTTTAAGTTGGTTCCAGCAAACCAAAGTTTAATATTTATCTTAAAATTAATACCGTTCGGATATCGTCCCACACGGCCAGCTCGCAAAGTTTTTTAATAATTTAAACTAGGAATACAAAGAGATATAATAATGCCTATAAGTAAAGCTATCTCAATCCACATTACTGACAAAATAAATTTTTTATTTAATTTTCTAGCATATATACCTAAGGTGTAAAAAATAGTAAAAAAAATAGTAAGAAGAGCAGAAATAATTATAAACATACCGCCAAACACTTTGCAATCTATAGTTGATACTCCTAGACGAGAACCACAAAGATAGAAAACGTCATAAACAAAATATAAAGTGAGTAATAATAATAAAATAGAAATACCATATCCAAAAAAATTTTTCCATTTACTTTTTGACTCTGAAATCAAAACAGGAATTACTATCACAAACAAGGAAGCAAGTATAGATACAACAACTTGTGGGACCAAAGTGTCTAACTCAAATCCATCATGAGAAATGAATATCAAAGCAAAAATTACATCAATAATTGCAACTAATATTACTAACCAAACATATAGGTGTCTTTTATCTGTTTCCATAAATATGATCTTATCATATATTCCTATGTTTATTCAACAAGGTTCCAACTTCGCACCAAACACCCAGCCAGTAAAATTTTTTAATAAAAATACGAATTCCGCTTGACAGTCATGTTATAATGAAATGATGATAAGGAAATTTGATAGTCTGGCATCGCAAGCTGTTGTTCAAAAAACAGAAAAGGCGCTTGCAGAGCGCGGGTTTTTGCCGGAGATCATAGCCACTGGCGCTCTGGCACTGGAAAAAATAAAAGAACTAATTCCAGCTGGAGCTTCGGTAATGAACGGCGCATCCCGCACTTTAGAAGAGATCGGATTCGTGGAATATTTCAAAGAAAGCAGGCATCATTGGAATAATCTCCATAAAATAATTCTTGAAGAAAAAGATCCGGAAAAACAATCACAGTTGCGCAAGCAGTCGGCGCTTTCAGACTATTATCTCGGTAGCGCGCACGCTTTGTCGGAAACAGGAGAATTGGTAATCGCCTCAAATTCCGGCAGTCAATTGCCGCATCTTGCCTTTACTTCACCAAATATTATTTTGGTAGTCGGAGCCCAAAAGATAACATCAACTTTAGAGGAGGCGATTCAACGCTTGAAGGAATACGTGTTCCCTCTGGAAGACGCCCGGATGAAAAGCGTCGGCATGGGTGGGAGCTTTATTTCCAAACTGTTAATCTTAAACCACGAACCGTCATTTATGGGCAGAAAAGTGCATATTCTTTTGGTGAAAGAAAAACTAGGATTTTAGTTTTTGTTTTTTATACAAGCTTTTAGAAAAGCGGTGAAAAGCGGGTGCGGATGAAGCGGCCTGGATTTAAATTCCGGGTGAAATTGAGCGCCCAGATAGAACGGATGTTCGCTCTTTGGCAGTTCGGCTATCTCCATTAAAACTCCGTCGGGAGATCTACCCGAAAATACTAGCCCCGCTTTTTCCAGCTGAGCGACATATTTCGGATTTACTTCATAGCGATGGCGATGGCGTTCAGAAATTTTAGAGGCTTGACTTCCCTTCCCCAAGACCCCGGCAGACAAGTACGCCCCGAAGGCGACGGTATCTTTGACCAACAGGCAACGATAAACGCCCAGGCGCATACTTGCTCCGTAATTCTTGTTTTTGATTTTATCAACTTGGTCAGCCATGGTAGCGATAACAGGGTGCGAAGTGTCCAAATTCATTTCTGTTGAATCGGCATCTTTGAACTTCAAAACATTGCGAGCGTAAGAAATGGTCAGGATTTGCATCCCTAAGCACAAACCGAAATATGGAATCTTTTTTCTGCGGGCGTAATCCGCCGCCAAAATCATGCCTTCAATGCCCCTCCTGCCAAATCCGCCTGGAATAATAATGCCGTCCAAATTATCAAGTTCACTTAATAATTTTTTATCATTTTCGTATTTTTCAGAGTCAAGCCAAAGAATATTCGGTTTCAAATTTAGAGCCCAAGCCGCGTGATGAACGGATTCAATTACCGAAATGTAGGTATCTTTAACGGATTTAAAATTGAAATACTTTCCGACAATGCCGACGCAGACTTCTTTTTTTATTTTCGGAATTCTGTTGGCTAATTTTACCCACTCAATCAGATCTTTGTGGCGGGATGGCAAACCCATAACCCTAAGCAAGGTAACGCCGAGATTGTCCTTCTCAAAATTAACCGGAACATCATAGATAGAATAAACATCCGGGGCGGAGATTATTCTTTCTATAGGCAAACTGCATACATTACTGATGGTCCTTTTAATATCGGCGGTGGCTGGGCGATTGGACCGGCAAATGACGAAGTCCGGGTTCAGACCGACTGAATAAAGATCAGTAATAGCATGCTGGGTCGGCTTTGATTTTTGTTCCCCCAACAACTTCGGGGTCGGCAGATAACTCACTAAAACTAGAAAAACATCGGAGGGATTCTTGGCTTTCATCATTCTGGTGGCTTCTAAAAAAGGCAATAGCTGATATTCGCCGACCGTGCCTCCATATTCTATGATGGTAATTTCAGATTTATTCTTTTTTTGGCAAGCTTGTATGCGGCGGATTATTTCTTTGGGTATATCTGGATAAACCTCAACATCCTCCCCGCCGTATTCCAAATTGCGTTCGCGCCTGATTACTTCCGCGTAAATCTGGCCAGTGGTAATATAATCTTCTTTGGTGCAAACCTGATTGGTAAATCGTTCGTAGTTACCAAGATCTTGGTCAGCCTCAATGCCGTCTTCGCCAACAAAAACCTCCCCGTGCTCAGCAGGACGAATAGTGCCTGCGTCAATATTCACGTACATATCCGCTTTCAAGTTAGCCACACGATAACCGCGGGACTGTAAAATCTTGCCAATGGAAGCGGCGGCCACTCCTTTCCCCACACTAGACATTACGCCCCCTACCACAAAAATATATTTAGTTTGCTTTCTTTTCATTTTTTATAAAAAATTTCTCTTGCTACTTGTTTAAATATTTTCTAATTGCCAAAAAACTGGAAATTATCCCCAAAAGAACGCCTGACAACAAAACAATCACCGAAATCTGAAATAAATTTGAAAAGTAGTAAGCATGCATATCAAACCCGAAGAAACTTTCCATATTGTTTCCAAGCCATGCGGTAATCGGCCAAAAAGCAATCAAGGTTATAACGGTGGCCAGCAATCCGTATATTGCTCCTTCAACCATAAAGGGCCCGCGAACCCGCATCTTGCTTGCTCCGACGAGGCGCATGATTCCTATCTCTTCCTTGGAGATAAAAATAGTCAATCTGATAGTATTAAAAGTTATTATTATGGAAATGGCTATTAAAATCAGAGTAACCAGAAAGCCCAACTTCTGCGCACCCGATATGATGGCATTCAACTTGTCTATAATCAGCTTGTTTTGATGATAGTTCACTTTGTCTATGATGGAAGCGGAACCTAAAGCTAGAGCATTATCTGATTTCATGAAATTGGCTATACTTTCGTATTGGGAAATTTCTTTCGCTTTTATATTCAGATAAGCGCCCAAGGGGTTGTCTTTTATTTCATCCAACGCCTGAATGGTCGGATAATCTTCCTTATGGCGTTCCCGGAAAAGTTCAAGCGCTTCTGTGTCGCTGACATAGGCGACCTCCCGCACTTCCGGCAGATTCTGAAGCGATTCTTTTAGAGACATTATTCTGTCTTCCGGAGCACCAACATTGAAATAAATTGTCACGTCCACTTTCTCTTTAATCTGGTCTAAAGAAAAGTGCAACACCACTTGCAACAAAATGATGGCAGTGATGACAAAAAGAGTAATGGTTACAACCAGCACGGCGGCCCAGGAAATAATTCCGCTTCTGGTAAAATTCACCAATCCCGCTTTTATAATTCTTTTTAGGTCCATCATAAAATTAGTTTTTAGGTTCTAGGTTCTAGCAACTAGTCACTAGCACCTGATACCTAATCATATAACATACTTTCCCTCTTTGTCATCCCTGATAATTTTTCCTTTTTCCATAGTTATCACCCTCTTCCCGACCGAATCCACCACCCCGCGATTATGGGTCGTCAGGACAACAGTAGTGCCCAAATCATTTATTTTTTTCAAAATCTGAACTATTTCATGGGTATTGATGGCATCCAAATTGCCGGTCGGCTCGTCGGCAATAATAAGCTCCGGCTGGTTTATGATGGCCCGCGCGATAGCCAGCCTCTGTTGCTCGCCCCCGGACATCTGGTGCGGAAAATGAAAAATTCTATTGCCTAAATCCACTAGCTCTAACACATGGGGAACATCGCTTTCTATTTCTTCGTTGGTTTTGCCGACGGCTTCCATGGCGAAAGCGATATTTTCATAAGCAGTCTTATTGGAAAGCAATTTAAAATCCTGAAACACTACTCCTATTCTCCTTCTGAGCTTGGTCAAATCATTGTTTTTCAATTTATGCACGTTTATTGATTCAAAAAAAACCGTGCCGGAAGTAGGAACATCGTCCGCCAAAATCATCTTGACCAGAGTGGTTTTCCCGGCCCCAGAGTGCCCCACCACCGAAACAAACTCTCCCGTCGCTACTGTGAGAGTCACGTCATCCAAGGCAACCGAATCTTTATTGTAAATTTTTGAAACATTATTAAAGTAAATCACTTCTTCATCTTATCATAAATTCTTTTTGCCACAAAATGAAAAACTAAAGCTCCGTGAAGGACTGTCCTTCACGGAGCTTTTCACGGACAAGCGCTAAAGATTCTTTTCCGCCTTAATAAACAAATCAAGGTCTCCCGCCAATACTTTGTCAATATTTGCGGTTTCAGCATTAGTGCGATGATCCTTGACCATTTTGTAAGGGTGCAAAACATAAGAACGGATTTGATTTCCCCACTCTATTTCTGTATTTTTAAGTTTCATACTTTCTTCTATGCTTTTTTTCTCTTCTCTGGCTTTCTTGAAAATTTTCGCTCGCAATATGGACATAGCCCGTTCACGATTCTGTTCTTGGGAACGTTCCCCGGTCGCATGAACCGAAATGCCGGTAGGCAGATGAATAATCCTGACAGCTGTCTCCCTTTTATTCACATTCTGTCCGCCCGGCCCGCCCGAACGGGAATATTCTATTTTCAAATCGCTCTCCGGAATCACAAAATCCCTCTCCTCCAGTTTTGAAAATTTCGGCAAGACTTCCACCAGAGAAAAAGAAGTGTGCCTTAGCTTTTGCGCGTTGAAGGGTGAAATGCGGACCAAGCGATGCACTCCGGATTCATTTTTCAGCGTGCCAAAAGGACCTTCTGCGGAGTTTGCGGAGGAATTGCCTCCGCGAGATATTTCAAAAGAAACATTTTTATACCCGTTATGCTCATTTTTATGTTCATAAATAAAAAAAACTTCCCAATTCTTTTTATCGGCATATTTGGCATACATACCCAAAAGCATCCGCGAAAAATCTTCCGCATCGTCTCCTCCCGCCCCGGAGATTATGCTGATGACGGCATTGCCCTTGTCATATTTGCCCAATCCTTCTCTTTTATCTTTCAGCTCGGCTATTTTTTTCAATATCGCCTGTGCCCTGTTTTTATCACCCCAAAAATCAACTCTTTGCGTTTCAGCTTCCAGCTTTTTTATTTCTTTTTCTAAATCATTGTTCATAAATCTAATAATAATAGTAATAATTCATAAAAATAAAAAATTTTAAGAGTCGTGGGTCCCCTGTCCTTATGACTCCGAGGGCGAAGGCTCAGAAATTTTTTGATTTTTATGAATTACTCTCATAAATCTTTTACTTTTGGAAAAAAACTTTTAGGCAAATTTTCAAAATATTCATCCACATAGGGAAACATCGTGTCCCCAGCTACAAAAACCACCACAATTTCTCCTTTTTTATTTTTGTATTTACTCAAGCTCTTGTTTTTTTTCATCCGGGCAATCATTTTATTTATCATCGCCAGCTGCATGCCGGTGGAAGGCCCGACCAAAAGCCCGGCCCGAATGAGTTCCAAACTTTTCTTATAGGCCGATTTTTGGTCTATAGGCATAGTCTGATCTACCACTTTTGACCAAGGAAAACCGAGTTTCGGAATGGCCTCCTCTCCCCGAGGCCCGGGAATGGACGACCCCTTTTTGATGGAAGCACCAACAACAAGTATATTCTTATTTTTGCTTTTCAGATAAGATCCAGCCCCATATATCGTCCCAGCTGTGCCAATGCTTGAACAAAAAATGCCGATATTCCCATCCAATTGTTCCCATATTTCTCTGCCGATGAAATTCTCCGACGCTAAAGGGCTGTCGGGATTTGTATATTGGTTCATGCAAAGCCACCCCTTTTTTCGGCCCAATGTTTTCGCTTCATATACTCCCCCCTCATCGGCAAAAACATCCGGGCTGCGCGGGCCGTTGGAAATCAACAATTCCGCCCCGATTAATTTAAGAATTTTTTTCTTTTCCTCCGGCACATCCGAAGTGATAATGGCATGCATCCGGGGAATACCAAAATATTTTGACAAGACAGTCAAAGAAAAAACAGTGTTGCCGGAAGAATACTCAACCAAATGCTCGGTTGAGTGAATGGTCTTTCGGGGGATGCCGGAGAGCATCTTCCAAGCAAACAGCGATTTGATATTTTGGAGTGGCAGAAATTGCGAAAGTTTTATGAAAATTCTGACTTTGTCCTGTTTAAAGCGATTTATGGATGAAGGCAATTCCACTAACGGAGTCATGGAGAAAGAATCAGGATTCAAAAAATCCATTAAAGCGTTCTCTCCTTCAAAAACTTTTTTGGGTGATTTTTTAAACATTGATTATTCCGCTATATGCGCTTTGGGCCGGACCGCGCATTATTATTTCTCCATTTTTATTTTCCGAGAAAAATAATTTTCCTCCCGGCAGGCTGATGACCGCATTTTTATCGGCATTTTTATACTTTCGGCAAACAGCATAGACAGCGCTGGCTCCCGTCCCACAGGCGAGAGTTGCTCCGCATCCCCGTTCCCAGACTAAGACTTCAAATTGTTTTTTATTTTTTTGTTCCACCAGTTCCACATTTATTCCGTTCGGAAAATTTTTATGGCGCTCAAAATGGGAACCGACGCCGGACAAATCACAATGCTTTATATTTTGAACAAAACCCACTGCATGCGGATTGCCAATGGAAACAAAATTAAAGTTAATGCCTTCAAATTCCAGCGACGATTCCGGAAAATCAGAATGAGAAAAAACCGGCTGTCCCATATTTACGGAGAAGGTACCGTCCTTTTCACAAACCACTTCCTTTATTCCGACCCTGGTAGCTATCTTGAAAATATCTTTTGACTTAAAATACCCGTCTTTTAAAAATTTGGCAACGCACCTTATTCCGTTGCCACACATTTCCGCCTCACTGCCGTCAGCGTTGCAATAATTCATAAAGCTATCCGATTCTTTCTGAGATTCCACCAGGATCAAACCGTCCGCTCCAATACCCTTATGCCGGTCGCACAAAAAAACAATCTGTTTTTTGGAAAGAACGATGCGCCCATTCAAGTTGTCAATTACTATAAAATCATTTCCTAACCCGTGCATTTTTGTAAAAAATATTTCCATGGAGCCGATGGTCAGAATTGAACTGACGACCTTTCCCTTACGAAGGGATTGCTCTGCCAACTGAGCTACATCGGCCTGCCTCCAAGCCCGTTAACCTGCCAGGTTGACGGGCTTCCTAGAGCCGTTAATCAGATTTGCACTGATGACCTCATTCTTACCAAGAATGTGCTCTACTACCTGAGCTATAACGGCACAGAAACGGCTATTACTCTGAATAATCTTAGTTTATTTTTGCTTATTTTGCAAAAATATTTTATAATCTTAAGAACATCTTGTTGATAATGAGGAAAAAAGAAAAACGAAATTATAAAAAATTATTTTTAAAAAAGTTTTTGATAGCTTTGCTGTTTTCTCTTTTTATTGTTTCAGCCGTTGACGCCAGCGATATGACTAGCACAAACTTTATCATCCGCGACCCGATAATAGGCACTGGCGGAAGCTACAGCACTTCCACTAACTTCAAAATGTTCGGCTCAGGTGAAACTCTCTTTACTGACGCCATTTCCTCTACTTCATTTCTTGGACACTTTGGGTTTCTATATTATCCATACGTAGTAGTCGGGACTTTGACGGCCACTCCGGTTGGCACTCAGGTTGATTTGTCTTGGGGAGCATCTACCGCCGGTCAAGGCTGGAGTGTTTCAGGATACAAGACTGGAATCGCTAGCGTCTCCGGTGGTCCGTATACTTATACTTCTGTTGGCAATGTAACGGATTATTCTTATACTGAACTTGCTCCGGGAAATTATTGTTTCGTGGTACAAACTTTAGATTCGCTTGGCTATGTAATAGGAATCTCAAACGAATCATGCGCTACTGTTTTACCGGTTATTACTTTTGACTTGGACACAAGTGTAGCTGATGCAGAAACAGGTACGCCGTATTCGGTAGCCCTAGGAATAATCACAACGACCGATACCAGGGTATCCGGGTCAACAGATTCTATAAATATGATAATCGCCGAAAGCGATACGAATGCGGCAGGCGGTATGGCGGTAACAGTCAGAAACACCAACGGCGCGAACGGTCTTGTATCTACCGCGGTACC
>Ga0208373_1004616_pt1 | contig 12191 bp, 5 predicted proteins | sample RifOxyC2_FD_184036 | JGI IMG/M metagenome (GOLD analysis project Ga0208373, IMG submission 184036) | Soil microbial communities from Rifle, Colorado - Rifle Oxygen_injection C2 (SPAdes) | ecosystem: Environmental > Terrestrial > Deep subsurface > Rock core/Sediment | place: Rifle, Colorado... | reverse complement strand
GAGTCCCGGCGGCAAACCTGCTCGGCGTCAATACCCCTGCCGAGGACATGTATCATCCCCAGTCCCAGCTGAAAAGGTTCTTCGACTCTCTCGTCATCCCGCTGCGGAACAAACTCACCGCGCTCGGAACCACAAATATTAATTTTATTGTTCTCTGCAAGGGAATCCCCTATAAAATGGTGAACAAGGTTTCGGGCACCGCCGCAAATTATCCGGTAGGCCAGCAGCTGGCCGCCATTTGGGCCCTTGGAAACGATTCCGCCTCTTCAATGATCAATTCCATCGGAAGCAACCCCATGTACGAATCCTCGCCCGGCGTGGGTACGGATAAGAACATTTCTTTCAGCCATAGTTCCTTTAAAATTTACGATAGCAGCGCGATGTACCTTGTCACCCACCTGACCGGCGCCACTTTTCAAAATGCGAAGGAACTGGTTGATAAAGCTCTCTACGCTGAAAAATATCTTTATCCCGACAGCACCGGCGCAAACGGCTATTACAGCCCCATCGGATACGTCGATACCCGCTACGGTTATTACAACCCCGATTCCATGAAGAATTTTTATCCGAAAGGGTATTACTCCTACGCCAATGCGGACCTGGACATGATTCAGGGGGTGCGGCATATCAACGAGGCCGGTTTCAAATGCCGCTGGGAGCATACCGGCAACGAAATCGGCGAAGCCAGCGCCTTGTATCATGACAACAGCAGCGCTTTAACCGCGCCGAACGCGATTTTCTACGGCGGCTGGTATAATTTCATGCAATATAAGACCAATACCTGGACCTGGATGCCCGGCGCGCTGGCTGTTGATTTAAACTCCAACTCCCTGTCCGGTTACGCCGCAAGCATATACTGCTTCGGCTCAAGCGCCTTGAACGAAGGGGCGACCGCGGTTTCAGGCGTGATTACCGAACCCAATTTGGACGGTCATACCCAGCCTGAAAAATTCCTCTATTACATCATGAAGGGCGCCAACTACGCTGAAATCGCATACCATTCCGATCCCAAGTTCGGCTTCAGGACCTGGAACGTCGGTGATCCGCTCTATCGTCCCTTTGCCGTCGGGAAAACCCCGGTGACGGACAATGTGCCTCCGCCCGCGCCCGCGATAGCCGAAACCGTGCCCGGAGCTGATTCCTCCTGCCGCGACTTCGCCATTTCCATCAACACTGACGGCCGTGATCCCGATCTGGTTTTGGTCAAACTGGAATACGGCCTCACCATTGCCTACGGTTCGGTTGTTGATTACAGCCGTTTTTACCGCATGAAGCACACCCTTTCCCTGACCGGCCTGACCCTGGGTATGACCTACCATTACCGGATCACCGTGAAGGACCCGATGGGCAACGAGACTTCAACCGGAGATCGCACCTTTACAACTTCGTCGGCCACTCCGGTGGTTCCCGCTGCGCCCACGGCCCTCACATTTACGGCGGTAACCTCGAACAGCATTACGGTGGGCTGGACGGACAATTCGAACAACGAGACCGGCTTCAATGTCTTCCGGAACACGGTGAACGTGAAACCCGCCTCTCCGTTGTTTGTGACCGCGGCCAGCGAGACCACCTGCACGGACAGCGGGCTTTCGTCCAACACCACCTATTATTACTGGATTGAGGCCTTCAACGGCGCCGGTGCGAGCCCGGCCCTTTCGGGCAGCCAGTCAACGCTCCCGTCCGTCAGTCAAGAGCGCGGCAGGGCGAAGATTATACCCTCAAACTATTGCATGGCCTCCGCGCACCCGAACCCGTTCAATCCGGCCACGACGCTCGAGGTCGGGGTTCCCCGCTTTTCGGGGAACCGGAGGCCGGTGGTTTCGCTGGACGTGTATGACGTCAACGCGCGGAAGGTGGCCATCCTGCATCGCGGCGGGCTGGAACCGGGCTACCATTCCTTCGCCTGGGACGCCAGGGACGGCCGGGGCAATCCGATGGCCGCTGGCCGCTATGTGGTCAGGATGACCGCGCAGAAATTCAAGAAGGAGATCATCGTCATCCTGAAGAAATGACAACGGATGTTAAGGTGCGTATCCGGCGGATGAGGTGATGGAAAGCTCTATGTCGTCGGTAACGAAGACACGAAGGTGACTGATGAAGCTTGCAATAATTTCAGATACACATTTTGGAGACGATAATTGTCTGCTGGTGACAAAACAAAACAGCGACGTTGCTTTAGGCGCGAAATACAAAGAGTTTGCCGATGCCGTTGGCAAGGATAACGACTATCTTGTTTTAGCCGGAGACGTTTTCGACTTTTCCATTACGAGTTACGAGAATGCGTATAAATGCGGTAAGACATTTCTTCAGCAAATCAGGAACGATGGGATAGCAAAAGAGATTATTTACCTGGCGGGAAATCATGATGCCGACATCTGGCACATGGTCCAAAATCAGAAGAGCGTCATAAACAGGCTGAACAACAACAAGCTCCCCGAATCTTATCAGCACTCCGTGGCCGGGATTATCGAAGATCGAACCGCTTTACCGCAAGACAAGAGAGGTTTAATTCTTAACCAGATAGCGGAGAAAGCGGATGCCGATGGATCGAAGTACGGCGGAATGTTTCTTGATAATATCACGAATCCGCCAACGACTTTCAATTTTGCCTATCCGAATCTCTATATCGTTACTGACCGGGAAACGGTCTTGGTCACACACGGACATTATTTCGACCTATATTGGGCCATCCTGGGCGAGACCGCGATGAAGTTGGCCAAGGATGAACTCAAGGTCGGGGAACCCGATGTTGAGAAAATGGTGCAGATGAATTTCCCCCTGAGTCAGCTGGCATGTACCGGGATTGGTCAGGCGGGGGTGTTGACGCATGTGATCCGGCAGGTTCAGTCAGAAGTTGTCAATGGCGACCTTAAAAAGGTGGGGAAGTATCTTGATCGTCTGGAAGCGGAAATCGGGAGTTTTGCGAAATTCGGCGGGGCCAAAGAAATGATGGTGAATTTGATAATAGGCCAAACCAAGAAAAGATTTCTGGAAGCCATTGGCGGCGTAGAGCAAGCCCGTTATAGTGAAGCCTTTATTTATAAAAAAGAAGTGAAAGATCGTTTCAGGCGGTTCTATAGGGCCAGTCTTCTTGAAATAGAGGGTATAAACGCCAGGACCGGTCTGAACATCCCCTCACCCTGGCGGATCATCTTCGGACACACCCATCAGCCCATATCATGGGAAAACCCCCATCCGCCAGAATTGGATTCCGAATCCGCCAGTATGCCCAAACGATTGGTGTTGAGTAACACCGGTGGTTGGATTGCCGAAAAAGGAACGTTTTGCGGTGCTGAGATTTTTATTTACGAAACCGGTAGAGGGTTTGGATCGGTTCCGGTCAGACCGGTTTGAGATTAACCCGTTGTTTCAGCTATAGGGACTCGAACCCCCAAGCCCTTTCGGGCGCCGGAGCGCCGGAAGGATAACCTACAGGGTCGGCAGCAAGGATTTAAGTGAGACGGCCTTGACATCAGGAACCAGGACGGTTTGGGCGGCCCTGTGACCAACGGGCAAATGGACGACATAGGCGGAAACTTTCCGGCCCCCCAGGTTCTTCCGGAGTTTGACTATAGGACCGGCCATTTTTGGTGCCGTGGTTTGGGAGGCCTTGGCTTCAAGAAGCGTCAGCCGGCGATCTCCTGATGGCACGATAAAATCCACCTCGAGTCCCTGTTGATCACGGAAATGATATATCTGTTTGGCTTTTCCGGAATGCAACTGGTGTTTTACGATTTCCGAAACCACAAAACTTTCAAAAACAGCGCCAAAAAAAGGTGAACGCTTCAAGGCCGCCGTATTTTCGATTCCCAGAAGGTGGCAGAGCAATCCCGTGTCCGTGAAGTAAATTTTCGGGGACTTGATGATCCGCTTTCCGAAATTTTCAAAATAGGGCGGAACGAGGATAAGCTGATGCGTGGCTTCCAGGATATTCAACCATGCGGAAAGCGTCGGCACGCTTATGCCAAGCGGCGCCGCCATATCCGTCCGGTTCAAAAGTTGACCGCACCGGCTCGCTAAAAGCGACAGGAACCGGCGGAAGTTTGACAGGTCGTGAACAGCCGCCATGGCGCGAACGTCGCGTTCCAGATAGGTTTGAATATAGGATCGGAACCATACCTGGGCAAGCGACGGCCGTTCCAAAATCTCGGGAAATCCCCCATGGAGGATCGAAACCTCCGGCGTCTCCTCTTCTGAAAGCGGTAAAAGCTGGAATATGGCGGCACGTCCCGTCATGGATTCGCTGACGCCTTTCATTAAGGGAAGTTCCTGGGAACCCGTAATGAACCATTGGCCCTTCCGTTCCGGTCGCGCATCGATGTGGGACCGGATATAATTCAGGATTTCAGGGACGTTCTGGATTTCATCCAGGATGACCGGGGGGCGGACATCCGCAAGAAAACCGTGGGGATCGGATCGGATACGCGCGATAATGTCGGGATCTTCAATTAAATAATACGCGGCATCGGGAAACAGCTTTTTCAACAAGGTCGTTTTTCCGGAACGCCGCGGCCCGGTCAATATCGTCGCGGCAAACCCCCGGGCGGCCGCCAGGACGCTTTTCTCAAGGAGCCGGTGCCTGTAGTGCATATTGATAAATATAAACTAATACTTTATAAAACTCAAATATAATATTTTACTAAATTGAGTACCGCTGCCGTTGTCCGGTGCGGAGTTGAAATGAAAAAGCCGCTTCTGTCGTGAAAATAGAAACGGCCTTAAAATCAAATCGGAGGATGAGGGACTCGAACCCCCAAGCCCTTTCGGGCGCCGGTTTTCAAGACCGGTGACTTACCATTAGCCTAATCCTCCAGTCAATATTCCGTCTGAATTTTACTTGCGGATAACGCGGAACCCGATGAGACCATCGGCTGTACCGGGTGCGGCATGTGATCGGTGCGCCGTTTCCTGGACCACGGCCATGTCCTGGTAGCTTCCGCCCTTGATGATTTTTTCCGTGCCCAGCGTGTCGTCCTGTGCCCATTCCCAGAGATTCCCGGCCATGTCGTACAGGCTGTCGGGGTTGGGGGCGTAGCTCCCAACCGGTGCCAGGTAGCCCACCACCCCGTCAAGCTTATAATTGGCCAGGTGCTCGCTGATGACGGCCCCGGTGGGGAAGAGGGTGTCGGGTCCCGTGCGGCCGGCCCGGGCCGCGACTTCCCATTCCCGGGCATAGGGCAGGCGGTACCCGCTCTTTGAAGTATCCAATACGAAGGCGGTGCCGTTCCAGGCATAACAAGTGTCGAGTGCCGCGCTGGTGGTAAAACTCAAGCTTATGTAATTGCAGAACAGGACCGCGCCCTTCCAGGTGACGCCCGTGACCGGATAATTCTTGTACAGGACCGAGGCGGAAAAAGGAGCGTGCCGCTTCGCCGTGTCCGTGCTGATTTTAACGCTCACGGTATCGAGCCTCCAGACCAGCGAGTCGTTCCAGAAAAAGGAATCCGTGGACACCCGGAACGCGGCGGTGTCAGCCGAAAACAGCGAGTCCATGGCCTCGGTGAACTCGTGGTTCATGGTCTCGAACCGGCCCGCGGTGAAGGAACCTGTCGTTACCCGCGATTCCGCAAAGGCCTTGGCGGGATACAGGTCAGCGGACGGCGATGTTGAATTGCCGGTGCCCGAGGAGCATCCCGTGACCAGCAATGCGGCAGGGAGAAGAAGGCAAAGTGGTATTTTCATGGCGTAAAATATAGTTATCGCGGAAAGGGATTTCCAAAGGGTTTGGGTTGATAACAGGGCGGGCGGATTGTTATTTTTGTAGGTATGCAGCGGATTTACCTCGACAACAACGCCACTACCATCACGGCCCCGGAGGTCAAGGCGGCCCTGCTGCCCTTTCTGGACGAGCTCTACGGCAACCCCAGCAGCCTGCACCGGTTCGGCGCTGAAACGCGCTCGCACCTCGCGGACGCGCTTGACGCCCTGTACGATCTCATCGACGCGGACGACAAGGACAGCATCGTGGTCAATTCCTGCGGCACCGAGGGGAACAACACCGTGCTGCAGGGAGTGTATTACAACGTCATCAAACCCACGGGAAAAAACCATATTGTGACCACCGAGGTGGAGCACCCCTCAGTGCGCAACTGCTGCAAATTCCTGCAGGGGCTGGGCGTGGAGGTCACCTACGTCCCGACCAACCGCGAGGGATTCGTCACGGCCGAGGCCATTGCCGCGGCCATGACCGGTAAAACCGCGCTGGTGTCCGTCATGTGGGCCAACAACGAGACCGGCGCGCTTTTCCCCATCGACGAAATCGCGAAAGTTGTCAAATCGCGCGGCGCGCTCTTTCACACCGACGCCACGCAGGCCCTGGGCAAGGTGCCGGTCTCGGTGAAGTCGCGGAACATCGACTTTCTCGCTTATTCGGGCCACAAATTCCACGCGCCCAAGGGCGTGGGTGCGCTCTATATACGCTCGGGCGTTAACCTGCCGCCTCTCCTTTATGGCGGCGAGCAGATGGGCGGCCTGCGGGGCGGCACGCACAACATGCCCGGCATCGTGGCCCTGGGCGCGGCGGCTAAGCTTGCCAAGGAGGGGGTGGCCATCGAGCAGACCCAGGTGAAGGCGTTGCGCGACCGGTTCGAAAACACAATATTAAGGGATATCCCCGATACCTCTGTGAACGGGACGCGCGTTTTCCGCACGCCCAACACTTCCAACATCGTCTTCAAAGGCGTCGAAGGCGAGGCCATCCTCTGGGACCTGAACGAAAACGGGCTCGCGGCGTCCACGGGCTCGGCCTGCGCCTCGGGCGACGAAAAGGCTTCCTATGTCCTGCTTTCATTGGGGCTGCCGGCAGCTCTGGCCCATTCCTCCATCCGCTTTTCGCTGTCGCGGTATACCACGACGGCTGAAATCGATGCTGCACTCGACATTGTAAAAAAAACCATCGCGCGCCTGCGCAGCATTTCCATCGCCTATAAATAAGGAATATAATATGGGGAAAGAAGCATTAATCGGCCGCGGCCTCTGGGACAGTTATTCGGAAAAAGTGCGCGCGCGCATGAACGCGCCCAAGCACTTCGGGGTTTTTACCGAAGCCGACGCCCAGGCCAAAGGGCTCAAACTCGTTGACGTGCTGCACGGCAGCGAGGCCTGCGGCGATGCGGTGGAACTTTTCCTGCTTATTGACCCCAAAACTAACATTATCAAGGAAGCCCGTTTCAAGAGCTTCGGCTGCGGCACGGCCATCGCGGCCTCGGACATGATGGCCGAGCTTTGTGTGGGAAAAACCGTTGACCAGGTGCTTAAAATCACCAACCTCGATGTCGAACGCGAGCTGCGCGACACTCCCGACACCCCGAGCGTGCCGGGACAGAAGATGCACTGCAGCGTCATGGCGTACGACGTCATCAAGAAGGCCGTGGCCAGCTACAAGAACGTGGACATCCGGGAATTCGAGGAAAAGGAAATCGTCTGCCATTGCGGCAGAATCACGCGGAAGGAGATTGAGGACGCCATCGTGTCCAAGGGGCTTACGACCGTAGAACAGATTATGGAAGAAACAGGCGCGGGCACCTTTTGCGGTTCGTGCATCCGGCCCGGCGGGCATGAGGAGAAAAACGTTTACCTGGTCGATATTCTCGATGAAATGCTGCGGAAAAAGCAACAGGGGAGGGAGGTCCGGTCCGCTGAGAGGAGTTTTTCGGACATGACCGTGCCGCAGAAGCTGAAGGTCCTCGAACGTGCGCTCGACGAGTTCGTGCGCCCCAGCCTGGCCGCGGACTCGGGCGGGCTCGAGATTATGGACATTCACGACAATATTCTCTATATCAACTACACGGGCGCCTGCGCCGGCTGCGCCAGCGCGGGCCGCGGTACGCTCCAGTTCGTGGAGGCCACACTCAAGGAAAAGGTGGACGCCGGCCTGGTCGTGAAGCCGTATCGGGAATAGGATTTTTCGCAGGGCACTCACCCAACCCCTCACTAACACCGGCTTCCTGACCGGTCCCCAATTCCTCTCTCGACAAGCGTATCCCTTACCCGTGTGTTCTCAGAACGCGGCGGGCGTTTTTCCCCTGGTCACAAGCAGCTTGCGCGTGACGTCCGAGATTTCACCGCTGGTACGGATAACCTGCCGGGCGATGTACCCGCCCGGGGCCACCAGCCGGCCCTTGGCGTTGAGGCAGTTCCAGGCGGGAACGCAGATGTCGAGGCTTCCGGTCCCCGGCCCGCAGCTCTTGAGCATGAAGTCGTATCCGAGCGTGAAGGTCGGCGGGTAGACGGGCCGCAGAATGAGCGTGTCGGACCCGATTCCGGCCGGCGGCTCCGAGACGGTAAAGTACCGTTCAATCTCCGCGAGGGTCATGCTTTCGAGCGTGAGCTTGTCCATGAGGTCGTTCAGGCCGAGATACTGGCGGATGACCTGGAGCGTGTATTCGGCCTTGAGCGCCTTGTGCGAGGCCGGGGAGGCGACCAGGTTTCCGAGGAGGTCGAAGATGGAGGCTTCGGTGGCCACCAGCGGGGTGGTGGAATCGAAGTCGCACACCTTGAAATGGCGGCCGCCGATGGTGATGTTGTTCACCACGACCTGGTTTCGCAACGAACTGGCGGACACGTAGGAGAGGTTGATGGTGAACCCGAAGTAGTGGAAGTCGGGCTTCAGGGCGCCCTTGTCCGCCGGGTCGGTGGAGGCCGACCATCCGAAGTTCTGCGCCTGGTCCAGCGGAACCGCGGTGTTTCCCGATATCGCGCAGATGTGGGCGATCGCGGCGTCATCGCGGGTGAGCACCACGGGGCGGTTGGCGGCGGCGGATGCCTTGTTGCTGTTCATGTCCGTGAAATCGAGGTTGAAGGGGTCCACGGAAAAGCGGATGCGCGTGGCGTTGGCCTGGAAGAGCTGCGCGGTGTCGCTATTGATGACCATTTCGTAGGTCATCATTTTATCGGGCTCGTTGGCGTAGTTCCATCCCGTCATGGGGTCGACCTCGTTGATTCGGTCGACGCGTTTTCCGGAACGGATGGCGGTGGCGGTGAAGGTGCTGTCCGCGACGCCGGCGTTTATGAGGGCCAGGCCGCGGAGCAGGCTTACGGCCGGGAAGAGGGCGAGGTTGACGGGCTCGCTGAATTTGACCTGGAGGGTGTTGTCCGGGTTGTTGGGATTGCAGGCGTTGTCCTGGAGGGTGAAGGCGGCGATGACCGGCGCGGCCGAGTCCTGCGTCAGGGCGGTCGGCGTGGTATAGCTCGCGGACCCGTCGCCCAGGAGCACGGGCCGGAGGTTGCCCGGGTTGCGGTAGCGGATATCGTTGTTGCTGAAGGTGAGGGAGGGCAGAAGGCCGGTCTCGAGCGGGGAATGGTAGCCGATGTCGAGCGAATGCGGGATGAGCCAGACCTGGTAGCGTTTGTGGAAGCCGGCCGGCGCGCCAGCCAGGGTGTCGAGGGGCACCAGTTTGATGCGGCGGGTGGAATCCGCGAGTTTCCAGGTCACGGTATCGGGCTTGCCGTTGACCAGGGTGTCGAAGGCGATGCGCGTGATGATGGAATCGACCAGGTTGAAGGAATCGGACAGTGTGAGGGTCAGATAATCGAGGTAGCCGTCGCGGTAGGGCTTGTACCCGGCCTCGTTGAGGGTGTTGAGGTAGACCTGGTTCCGGGATGCGCTTCCGAGGGCGTTTGCGGCCCAGAGGGTGTCGGGGTCGAGGCCCAGTACGTTGCGGAGCTTGGATTCGATGTCAGCGCGGTTTGCGGTGTCGGCCACCCATTCGTAGGTCGCGATGCGCATGATGCGGGACAGCGGGATAATGATGATGTCCAGACTGTAACGGAGGGTGTCGCCGGGCCGCGGGTAGGAGAGGGTGATTGTGCCCGTGCCGCCTCCGTTGCTGCCCGCGGCGTTGTAGGTGATGATGTTGCCGCCGATGCGGGAAATCCTCGCGGTGTCGAGCACGCCGCCCTGCAGCGCAATCGCGATGCCGTTGTAGAAGATGTTGTCGGAGGGGATAAGGTTGCCGAAACGGTCGTACAGCTCGACGCGGTAGGAGATGCTGGTGAGCGTGAGGTCGGTCCCGAAGGAGGAGAGGGTGTCGATGAGCGCGGGCGTGTTGTCCTTGTCGCGCACGACCACGATGGAATCGGGCGGCGCGGGGTCCACGGTGAGGGTAATGGTTTGGCTGAAGGTTCGGGTGCCGCCGCTCACGGGATAGGTGATTTCGACCGTGATTTGGTTGGCGCCCGCGGTGTAATTGACGAGCTGGTGCGCGCTCACGCCGCTTCCGTCGAAGCCGGGCACCAGGACGCGCGAGCCGTTGTCAATCCAGGTGGCGTAGCCGTTGCCGAGGTAGAGGGTCTGGCCGTTGGTGGTGAGGCGGAAGCCGTCGGGCAGGCGGTTCAGGTTGGTCACGGTGTCGCCGTTCTTGTCGAGCATGATGATTTTGAAGGGGAAGGTGTCGCCCGCAATGACCGAGGTGGAGCCGTAGACCAGAATCACGGAATCGACCCACGGCAGGTCCACGGTCAGGAAGACGCTGTCGTACAGGGTGTCGGCGCCGGTGTAATACCAGGCCACAAGCGTGTCGCGTAAAAGCGACGAAACGGGCGCCAGGGTCACGTTCTGCTTGTACGGGAAGGCGATTTCGGCCACGCAGGCGCGGTTGGTGAGCCGCCAGTTGATTGACTGCGACAGCCACTTGGTGGTGTCGTCGGTGCGCTGCAGCTGCCCCTTGAGCGTGAGGGTGTCCTGGAGCGCGGTCAGGAAAAGAATCTGGGTTTTCGGGATATCTTCATTGAGCGCGTAAGTATGGCCGCCCGTGTCGCGGACCGGGGATTTGGAGACGTCCGCGAGGATGCGGATGTCGCGGAACCCGTACTGGGCCAGGACTACCTTCACGGTGTCGCGCTGGACGTCGGCGGTGGTGACCCCCGCGATGGCGATGCCGCGGTCGAGGCGCGCGATGAAGTCGTATTCGAGCTCCGACGACGGGTTGGCGGTCTTGACAATGGCGCCGACGCTGGTGGGCGTGGCCGCGTTGGGAATCTGGAAATAGAGGTAATAATTGGCCGGGGTCATGGTCCACTTCAGCGCTTCGTTCGAAATGAAGTTGCCGAACTCGTCGCGCACGACCGAATAGACCGAATCGCCGGTCTTGGCGGTATTGAAGGTCAGCGGGTAATCGACGTGCGCGGAGGTGTCGCTGCCCGGGGTGCCGGGCATGCTCTCGATGCGTAATAAGCGCTCCCGCCCGAACATCCAGTTGATGCAGTAGGCCCGGATGAACAGCGTGTCGTCGTGGCTGTCCTTGTACACGACCACGAGCGTGTCGATGCCGGGCGTGCCGCTCCGGTGCGTGAAGGTGGGGCCCACGCTCTGCTGGCCGTTGTAGTACCAGAAGGTCTGCGCGTCGCTGCCGGGGACCTGGCCCGCGCCCAGGAACTTCTGGCCGTACTGCTTCATGTCGTACAACAGGGACGTCAGCGCCAGCGTGTCGCCGGCGAAGAGGGAGTCCGGCGACCAGTTGGCGTACCAGTCGTACAGCACGTTCTTGTCGGTCGCGTTCCGGTAGGCCGAATCCGGGGCGATGACCATGGCCCGCGCGGTGTCGTAGTCCGTGACGTCCCGGATGACGAGCCAACAGGAGTCCTTCAGCGTGTCGCCGAGGACAGCGTCGTAATACCGGATTTTGATGAACCCGCTGTCGCTCTGGTTGAACCCCGTGTGCGGCAGGGCGGAGAACTGGAGGAGGTGGCTCTGCTGCGGCACGGCAAGCTGCGAGGCGATGGAGTCGCGCCAGACGGACCGGGTGAACCCGTACGAGGTCCAGGAAACAATGACGCTGCGGTCGTTGCCGCAGTTGGTGCGGCCTTTGGCCGAAAGCGTGAGTGTGGTGTCGTGGCGGGCGGTGTCGAGGGAAACCAGGAAGCGGTCGTTGCCCGGCTCCAGCCAGGCCCGGTTGAAATATTCGTCCTCCACGTGGAAACGGATAGCCGCAATGAGCGGAGACCCCGCGCCGCGCGAATAGGTGGCGCGCAGGGTGTCGAGCGCGGAACCCGACAGGGGCGAGACCGTGCCGCTGCTGGCAGCGCCGTTGTAGGCCCAGGTCACGTTCGCGCTTTCCCAGGCGCTCGTGGTGCTGTTGAAAACCTCGGCCTTGAAATTCGCGGCGGCATCGCAGGCCCGGAGGACAATCGTGTCGGCCACGGTGACCTCGGCGTTATTGCCCACGATGGTGCCGCCCTGCGTGGTGGTGAAG
>Ga0208373_1004613_pt1 | contig 12194 bp, 10 predicted proteins | sample RifOxyC2_FD_184036 | JGI IMG/M metagenome (GOLD analysis project Ga0208373, IMG submission 184036) | Soil microbial communities from Rifle, Colorado - Rifle Oxygen_injection C2 (SPAdes) | ecosystem: Environmental > Terrestrial > Deep subsurface > Rock core/Sediment | place: Rifle, Colorado... | reverse complement strand
GCTGCATTGGCGAACAAACCCTGTGGGGAAGGTGAAAGAGAATCTCCCTTTTTTCAAGCAAATCAGGGAAATATGAATTTCACACAAGAAACTTTACACTACCGGTAGAGGCGACTTGGAGTTTCCCACTTTGTTCCGATTTCGAGGGCAACAAAGAGGGTTCCCGTGTTGAGATACCTTCAAATTCAAGTTGGTCTCCTTGGGGGTTGCAAGTCGCCGGAAAGACTTCAAATAGTGGCGAAAGCTATCTGAACCTCAATCAATGGTACACAAACAAGAAATCTCCTCTCCAGGAACAAACGATTTCGCTTTGGGTACAGCCAAAACAAAATGGTGGTGAAGTGCTTATGCCCTTGTTTTGGTATGGCGACCCAGACAATCCGAGTATTCCTCTGCATTCCTTTAAAATTAATTGGAAATCGAATAAATACCATATTTCTTTAAATGCTGCGCAGCCCCACAAGTATAAAGCGGCAATGCAACTGACGGATAAACCACAACATATTGTTTCAGTTATTTCTTGGACCCAGGGCGTTGCTACATTCTACCTCAATGGCAAACAGTTTAAAAAATATAGATTCCCCCCCCCCCCCTACCTCTTTTAACGATTCAAACCTCCTGTTAGTGGGAGCTGGCTTAAGTCCAAATACCAATTATAATGGAACGATTTCTTTAGTTGGAATTTGGGATCGGGCTATTTCCAAATCCGAAGTAAATCGATTGTATCTCGACCAGAATGATCTTTTAAAAAATAGGGTTTTAAGGTTTAAAGCAGCCGAGATAATACCTAACCTGCTTGTGTTTTCTTCGTTTGTAACTGGACTCTGGATTATGTATCTTAGATATAAAATAAAACAACCAGAAAAAGAAGGTTTTTGGACAAGAGAAATTCAGTTGGGAAACGGCAGAAAAAACAACTGGAACCTGATCAGATTATTGTTGGCATTGACCGTTTTTATGGTTCATACAGGCCCTGCACATTTGGTTACATTCATACAAGGCACTTTAGGCCTAAGTTTTGTAAATGGCAGCACTGCGGTATATCTGTTTTTTATTACCAGTGGTTTTTTAATTACATCAAGTTTATTGGATAATAACGAATTGGGACTGTATTTCAAAAGAAGGCTTTTGCGCATCTATCCTCCTTTGATCTTCGCTGCGGCTATTGTATTTACGTCGGAATTATATTTTAACGCTCACCAGGCAACCTATCTAATATCAATATCAAATTTTCTCCTCTTTCAAGATTTAGGAAGCTTGCCGCCTGAGGCCGATGTATTTAGGCATCCTGCATTTTGGACCTTAGTTATCGAAATGCAATTTTATATAATACTTCCCATTTTTATATATGCCTATTTTAAATTACCAATGAGATCATTGATTTTTTTATTTACAATTTACATAATCAGCAGGTTCCTTTTTGATGATGTCATAAATGTCGCATCAATTTACTCGGCAGCATTCAGAACTTCCATCTTTGCGCATGCCTCTTTTTTTATTACTGGCATAGTTCTTAGGATTTTTGTAACTAAAATATCGACTTATGATAAATATTCCACATTAGCGATCTTTGTTGTGTTTCTGCTGATCGAGAGTGCCTACATTCACATTTTCCCTAGTCGATTCCATCAACTAATGGGACCTATCTATCTTGGAATACTACTTCTTGCCTGTGCCATATTTGCACCTGTGGTTAGATGGCCGTTTCCTGACATATCCTATGGTATATACATATACCACCCTTTAACAAACTATATACTGAGCATGCTAATTCCTTACAATATTATTGTTCAATTGGGTCCAAGTATTCATGCATCAATTATGTTATTCTGTTGCGTGACTGTATCTCTTTTCTCTTATTACTTTATTGAGTCAAAGTGCATCAAGCTTGGCAAGGCAAAGGCTTGATCCCGGTTATTTTGTTTGCATGAAAACGGCACTTGGTAGGGGGGACTAAGGAAAATCACTCGTTTTTTGACAAACCGACCTCTCTCCGCGAACTGGCGCTGCGCTGGCTCGAGCCAACTAGTTGCGCCCGCCAAGTTGCCCAGGCAGTACCCTTGGCGCTGAGAGATATTTTACTGTGTTCGAATGGGACAAGCACAGCAAAGCTGTGCTTTCAGGGTGGGAGCTTTACCCCCCCAGGGGGCAAGGTGAGCGGCAATGCAGGGAAGCTGTTTGTAAGCTTTTTCTTACGTCTGGGGCTGAAAAAAATCTTGAGGACGGCCACGGGGTGTTGATCCCCAACTTCCTTATTTTTAAAACTAGAAACAGCCTTCCCTCAGGCTTAACCCTAAAACGCAAAAAGCCCGTCATGGCAGGTGCCATTCTTAGTCACGCCTTTCAGCATTGATAAGCTATTCTACGCACAGCGCAAAGTTTAAACGGACCAAATAATAAAGAAGCCCGTCAGGGAGGTGTTGAGAAGGTTTCAGGGCAGCTGCAGAAAAAAAAAGCCCGTCAGGGCAGGTGCCATGACGGGCTTGAGGAAAGATGAAAAAAAGGGGTAAGGGGCTTGCGCGCCTACCCCCTTGCTGGGTCAGACCTTAGCCACCGAAGTGGAAGCCGGGGGTCCAGGCCCAGCGCTGGCTGGTGCAGTCGGTGTCGCCAGGCACCACTGAGAAGTGGCTGATGCCGGGGTGGTTTTCCTCGGCATGTTTGCCCTCGGCAACCACGCGGGCGCGTTGTGCGTCGCTGAAAGCGTTGCAACGCTTCCAGTTGGTACCGCTTCCGTTTTGAATGTCGGGAGCAAGACCGATGTACAATGCAGCCAAAAACAACAAAGCGCCGATCAGGAGCAACCAGATGTAGCGTTTTTCAATGTTGAGGTGCATAAAGTAGGCGGCCACCATCAAGGCTTTTACCAAGGCAACCCCAAAGGCAGTGATCAAAGTCACTACCAGGATCTCCAGGGTAGGCCCCAAGATGCTGATCACCAAAAGAACCATCAAGATGGCCCAAATTTTCACATAATAGCCGTAGCCATGTTCTGCGTGTCCCATTCGTGCCTCCTGGGTTATTTCGCGATGTAAAGAAGGGGAAAGAGGAAGATCCAAACCAAGTCCACAAAGTGCCAGTAGATACCGGTCAACTCTACGCGGTTCAGATGCTTGCCTTTTGCCACATCAAAAGAGCAGATGTAAATTGCAGTCATCCCTGCTACCACGTGACCGGCGTGGATCGCCGTGCCGGTGTAATAGAAGGCCCAGAAGGGGTTAGACTGAATGGTGTAGCCGTGAGTGATCTCGGTGGTGTACTCGAAGGCCTTGACACACAAGAAGATCAAGCCGCAACCCACAGTGCCAAGCATGTACTTGACTGCGGTTTTGGTGTCGTTCTTGGCATCGGCGGCGTGGTGAGCCAACACGATAAACAACGAGCTGGTCAACAACACAAAGGTGTTAAGTGCGCCCGCATAAACGTTGGTGTGGGAAGCCTCAACCGCCCAATAGCCGTTGTGCATCCGAAACAGAAGGTAGCAGACTACAAGTCCGCCGAAGATAACAAATTCGCTGGCGAGCAGCAGCCACATGGCCAAGCGGCCCGTGGGGATGCCTGTTGCGCTGCGCCCAGTCGCGATAGGTGCCTGAAATGCCATTTACTTCTCCAGTTCATGGGTTCGACCGGGTAGACCCGGCCTGAATGGTTTTGTTTCGATCCCCGCCCGCCCCAAAGGGGGGTGGGGGTGGGGCCAGGGTTGTTTGCCCTGGCCCGGAACTGATAACCAGCAGCCTCCCTTAGGCTTTGCTGGGTACGTTTTGAGGCAGATAATCCTCTTCCATGTCAGGGCGGCTGTATTCGTAAGGCCCGCGGTAGACGGTGGGGAGGGTTTCAAAGTTGCCGTGGGGAGCAGGGGAAGAGGCAACCCATTCGAGGCTGTTGGCCTTCCAGGGGTTGGCTTCGGCCGGCTCGCCCGACTTGATGCTGCCAACGAAGTTGATGATAAAGGGGATCTGGAACAACAGCATGACAATCAAGCTGTAGGTGGCGAAGATCCGCAGATCCTGCATCCCAGGCTGCATCAATTCGGGGAAGTGGTTGTAGTCGTAAATCTTGCGGTGCTGACCACCGATGCCCAAGGCAAACAGGGGGATGAAGATTCCGTTGAAGGGAATCACCGTGCCCCAGAAGTGAATCTTGCCCAGGGTTTCGCTGTACATGCGTCCGAAGATTTTGGGGTACCAGTAGTACACCCCAGCCATGGCGCCAAACCAAACGATGGGCATCATGGTGTAGTGGAAGTGTGCCACCACGAAGGTGTTGTCATGGAAGTAGATGTCCATGCCGCTGGAACCCAGGAACAAGCCGGTCAAACCGCCCACCAGGAATTCGATGATAAAGCCCAAGGCCCACAGCATGGGGGTGGTCAACTCGATGCTGCCGCCGTACAGGGTAGCGCAGTAGCAGAAGTAGATCACCGCAATGGGCAGAGAGATCATGATGGTGGTCACGCTGAAAATGGTGGCCATGCGGGGGTCGATCCCGGCGATGAACTGGTGGTGCGCCCATACGATCATGGACAAAACACCGGTCATAAACGTGGTGTAAACAATGGTCTTGTAACCAAAGAGCTTCTTGCGGCTGAAGGTGGTCAACACCTCGGCCAAGAGGCCCATTTCGGGAAGCAAGAGAACGTAAACCTCGGGGTGCCCAAAGAACCAGAACAAATGCTGGAACAATACTGGGTCGCCGCCGCCGGAGGGAACATAGAAGCTGGTGCCCAACTGCTGGTCAAGCAGCAGCATGATGGCGCCGGCAACCAGAGGGCCTACAGAGAACATAAACAGCAGTACGCCGATGTTGATCATCCAAACCGCAATGGGGATGTCCAGCATCCGCATGCCGGGGGCGCGGCTGTTCATGGTGGTGGTCAAGAAGTTGATCCCGCCCACCAAGAAGGCGATGATCTCTAAAGCCACGGCCAAGAGCCACAAGGAAGACCCAAAGGGGGTCAGGTTGTATTCGGCGCGGGCAGACAGGGGGGGATAGCTGGTCCAAGAACCGCCAAAGCCGCCGCCAGGAACGATGTAGCTCAAAAACAGCACGATGGTGCTGAGAAGGAACAACTGGTAAGACAAGCGGTTAAGGCGGGGGAAAACCATGTCATCGCAGCCGATCATCAAGGGAATCAAAATGTTCCCAAAGGCGGCGATCAAAACGGGCATCCCTACCCAGAAAATCATAATGGTGCCGTGGTTGGTAATCAAGGCGTTGTAGTTCGCCGGAGTTACCAATCCCCACAGGGGCACGTTGGTGCCGGGGAATGCCAACTGCATGCGAAAGACGTAGGCCATGAAGCCACCAACGGCAGCCATAAAGAGACCTGTCCACATATACTGCAGACCGATGTACTTGTGATCCACGGGGAACAAGTACTTTTGGGAAAAGGTCATTTCATGATGAGCCATGTTAATTTACTCCTGATTCGAGTGTGGGGCAAACGCCCCATTGTTTGTTCCTAAATTCGTTACGCTTACGGAGCAGCTGCTTCGGCAGGGGCTGCTTCAGCTGCGCCCGCTTCAGCAGGGGCTGCATCAGCCGCGACCGCTTCAGCAGGGGCTGCGGTGTCGGTTACGGGGCTGTTTTGGGCAACCCAGTTATCGTAATCTTCTTGCGTGTGCAAAATGATCTTGGAAGCCATGATGCCGTGACCTACGCCGCACATCTCGGTGCATTGAATGTCAAAGCTGGCGGTTCCGGGGGTGTCGGCACCCAACAAAGCACCGCCGTCGTTGGCGCGGGCGTTCATTGCGTCCTTGATGGCTTTCATTTCTGCAAATGAAAGGCTCTTGAACCAAGAGGTGATGATCCGGCCGGGGATCACGTCCTGCTTAAGCCGGAACATGGGGATGGAAAAGCTGTGCAGCACATCGCTGGACTCAAGTTCCACGTGAGTCACCAGCCCTGCGGGCAGGTGCAGCTCGTTCACGGTGGAGATGTCGTCTTCCGTGCCCACTTCGCCGTCTTTACCGGGGTGAACAAAGGTCCAAGCCCACTGCTGGCCAATGGCCCGCGCTTTGATCTGAGCGGCGGGAAGGGTTTCCTTCACGCTGGCCCAAACTGCGTGGGTCTGCACGTCGATGATCAGGTCACACAACACAAAAATGCCCAACACGGTGTAGACAAAACCCAATTCGGCTTTGGATTCGCCCGTTACGTATTTGGCTTTCACGCCCGGCTTGCGCAGCCCGACGACGATCAAATAAAGAATAATCAAAAGCGAGACGACAAAACAAAAACCCATCAGATAAGTGATGGTGTGAAAGAGGTCGTCAATGCTGCCGGCAAAGGTGCCGCCAACGGGTGGTAATGCATCTAACCACATAGTATTTCCTCCCTTAAGGATTAACTAAACAAAAAAAGGGCTGCGTGCGGAGGGGTTGCTTCCGCCGCCTTTTTGCGGGTAAACCCGCCAAAATCAACCAGGATTTGAACCATCCTTTATGATTTCAAAGCCGTTCGCAAACTCAAGAGCCAGGCTCTTGGAAATCTTGGCCCTGCGGCCATAGAAAACGCGTTTGCTTACCTTGGGCAAATATCTTAATCCGGGCAAAACAGCAAGATTTTTGTAGGAATTTTTACGCCTTTTTTATCTTCCCTAGCTGCGACGGCGCAAGGGGGTTGGCCAGAACTCCTGCCCTTGCCGCAAATCTGTAAGGCTGTTAGGGAAGGGTACCCCAAAAAAGGAAAAAACATGAGCGGAAAAACGGGCATCGCCATCGTAGGTGGCGGGTTGGCTGGGGCTGAAGCAGCATGGCAGTTGGCCAGGCGCGGGTTAGAGGTGCATCTTTACGAACAGCGGCCCCAACAAGGCACCCCTGCCCACCGCACCGGCGGCCTGGCGGAATTGGTATGTTCTAACAGCCTAAAATCAACGGAAATCGAAAACGCGCATGGGTTGCTTAAAGCAGAACTGCAAATTTTAGGGGCCAAGCTGCCTGAATTGGCATTGCAGGCAAGGGTTCCTGCTGGGTCTGCCTTGGCAGTGGATCGGGATCGTTTTTCCCAGCTAGTGGAACAGGAATTAGCAGGGTTGCCGAGTTTTCACCTGCATCGCGAGCAGGTGAAAACTCTTGCCCCCTTGCTGGAGCTTCATAAGTTAGTGATTTTGTCTTCAGGTCCCTTGACCGAGGGTGCCCTGGCAAACGATTTGGCCCAGCGCACTGGCAGTGAAGGGTTGTACTTTTATGATGCCATTGCGCCGGTTGTGGAGGCGGAAAGCCTAGACAAAACAAAGGTATTTGCCGCCAGCCGTTGGGGCAAGGGAGAAGCCGACTACCTGAATTGCCCCCTCACGGCAGCAGAATATCACCTCTTTGTGGAGGCGCTGTTAATCGCCGAAAAGGTGCCCTTTAAGGATTTTGAACAGGCGCAGCATTTTGAAGGCTGTTTGCCTATTGAGGTGATGGCGGCCCGCGGGCCGGAAACCCTGGCCTTTGGACCTTTCAAGCCCGTGGGACTGGAACGGGGCGGCAACCGCTTTCATGCCGTAGTGCAGCTGCGACAAGAGAACCAATCAGGCAGTCTTTACAATTTAGTAGGCTGTCAAACCCGCATGACCTTCAAGGAGCAGAAACGGGTCTTTCGCCTGCTCCCCGGTCTAGAGCAGGCTGAATTTGCGCGCTTGGGAAGCATGCACCGAAACAGTTTTCTTAATGCCCCCAAACTGTTGGCAGCCGATTTGAGTTTGAAGCAAGAACCCCGTTTACTGGTGGCAGGTCAGTTGACCGGAGTTGAGGGCTATGTCGAGTCCATGGCGGCAGGGCTTTGGGCTGCCTTGCAAGCCTGGGCAAGGTTGCAGGGATTGGCGGCACCCCTGCCTGAAAGGACTTATATGCTGGGTGGGTTGCTGCGGCATTTGCAAGAGGCATCGCCGGACCACTACCAACCGATGAACGCGAATTTTGGCTTGCTGCAAGGGGCGACCCGGGCAAAAAGGCAAAGCAAAGAGGAATATCGCAAAGCTCAGGCAGCGGCAGCGTTGGCTGCGTTGCAAGCCCAACCCTGGTTGGCTCAGTGGCGCAATGGCACGGCTTAAATGCTGGTTTGCAGGTGCTGGTCGTAGGTTTTGGTCCAGGTGTGCACCTGTTTGAGGTAGCTTTCGGTCTCGCGGGGGAGGCGGGTTAAGGCCTCTTGAAACGCTGGTTCCTTGAGGCGGTTTGCCTGCTCGGTGAGGCATGGGGTGCTGCTACAACCAAAGGCGGCTTTCAATCGGCGGTAGCCCCCATTGTAGGCGGCCAAGACCAACCTGCGACGGCGGGAATCGCTATGCACCCCTTTGAAGTTGTGTTGAATTTCAGCTAAGGAATGAATCCCCAGGCTGATGTTTAACTCCGGTTGGCTGAGCAGAGACTGCTTTATGCGCTCTGGTTCCACCTGCCCCCCCAAACGCTGGTACAGGTTCAAGGCAGTTTGTGGCATCAGCTGCATCATGCCCCTGGCTCCGGCACGGCTGACAGCCAAGGGGTTGAAGTCCGACTCTTGGCGGATCACTGCCAAAACCAGGCTCAGGGAAAGGTTTTCCTCTTCCGCGTGGCGCTTGATGCTGGGGAAATAGCGATGAATTTTTTCCCGTTCGGTTTCGGGAAAGCCGTCAAGGGCTTGCAGGTTTACCCAGGGCGCTGTTTGGGTTTCTTGGGGAAGGCAAACCATGGCCGCAACCCAGGTTAGGGCAAAAATAACCAATTTTGGCGGAGATGTAAAAAATACTCTTGCCATATGATTTAATGGGCTATAAGCTAAAAAGTTTTGCACTTGAATTTTACCAGCTAGGAATGGCTCCATTATACCAGCTGTTTTTGCAAAATTGCCAGTTTATTTTCTCTTTGCTTGCAATTCTCGAGAGTTATGGAACCAAGCTATCACCTTTATCCGCGGCCCCGCATCCTGGTCAGCCCCTGCCTGGCCCAGGTTGCCTGCCGGTACGATGCTACCACCAACCCTTGCCCTGCGTTAGGCGAACTTGCACCCTGGGTCAGCCTGATCGACCTCTGCCCTGAGGTGGAGGCCGGGTTGCCCGTGCCCCGCCCGCCGATGCAATATGTTAAAAAAGGCGCTAGTTTGACCCTGCGCCGAGAGCTGGATGCGACCGATCTGCTGCCAGGGCTGGCCGCTTGGGCGGCAAGCAGAGTCAAGCAACTTGGGGCGCTGGAGGGCGGCATCTTCAAGGCTCGTTCGCCTTCCTGCGCAATCGGCGACTGCAAACTCCACCAAGATACCTTTGACGGCCCTTTGTTGGGGCAGGTGCCCGGCTTTTTTGTGCAGGCCCTGGCACAGGCGCGGCCCAACCTTGCTTTGATCACTGAAGAGGATTTATTGGCTCCGGGGCAGAGGAACCTTTTTTTAACCCAGGCCTTTGTGTTGGCCCGTTACCGCCAAGCCAGCGATATAGATGGGTTTTTGGCGCAACATGCTTTTTGGTTGCAGCTTTACGAGGATGCCGGGGGGCTGTTGCATCAGGCTGCCCGCATGGGGCGGGATGCCTTTGCCCAGGCATTGCGCCCTGCCTTGTCAAAGCCGCTGCAGGTGCAAAAGGTGGCGGAAATGCTGGCCCTCCAAGCGAGAATTCCGGTTCCCAATGGTCTGAATTCCACCGATTTCGCCCACTGGGGCCAGGGGCTTGTGTTAAAATACGGTAAGAAATTTCCCTGGATTACCCTGATCTTTTATCCCTTTCCGCCTCAACTGGCCTAAGACCCCCTTTGCAAGAGCTTGGCGATTTCCTATTCTATTACCAGAAAAAAGGAGAAAGCCCATGCCGCGCATCCTGATCATTGAAGACGAACCTGAGATTCGCACCCTTTTGCGCTACAACCTGAAAAAAATGGGTTATGAGCTGCAAGAAGCAGAAAACGCTAACGATGCCCTGATTTGGCTGGGGCAACTGAATTTTGAGCTGATCCTGCTCGACCTGATGCTGCCTGGGTTAAGCGGCATGGAGTTTTTAAAACTGATCCGCCACAAGACCGAACACAACAGCACGCGGGTGTTGGTGGTAAGCGCCTTGAGCGAAGAAGGCCGCATTGTTGAAGCCCTCCAGCAGGGGGCCGATGACTACGTAACCAAGCCTTTTTCGGTCAAGCTTCTTTTGGCCCGCATCGAAACCCTGCTCCGGCGGGGAAGGGAGATTGCCCCCAACCGCATTCAATCGGGCGAGATCGAATTGGATTTTTTAGAGCACAAAGCAAAAGTCAAGGGTGAGGCGGTGAAGCTGACTCTCAAGGCTTTTAGCCGTGACGAACTGCTCAGCGAGATTTGGGGCTACGATAGCCAAAGCCAAACCCGCACCGTTGATGCCCACGTGGCCAGCCTGCGCAAAAAACTGGCCAGCAACGGCCACCGGATTTGCTCCCTGCCCAAGGTGGGTTACGGCTTGGATTTATAATTGGAGGTTCAGCTTACAGATGCACTGTTGGTTTTTTGCTTAAACTGCCTGCCAGAGAAACAGATACTTTACATCTATTTTACAAGATGTTGAAGTGAAGGCCAGAGTCAAAAGGTAGATTTGGCGCAGTGAAGGGGCTAAGACCAATTCCAGACCGCAAAGAGTACCAAACAAGTTTTGGTGAAATTTCGGTAAAAGTTTCAAGAAAAAACCATAACCCTTACTTAAGGAAGTTCCATGTCGCACAATGTATTTAAAAAAATGGCTTTTGCAAGCGTGGCCTTGCTGATGGCCGCAAACACCAGTTTTGCCCAAGAGCCTGCAGCCGCACCCGCTGAAGAGTCCGTCAAAGAAGAAGTGAGCTTCAAAATGTCTGGCAAGATTCGCGAGTATTTTGGCCAATACAACAGCGGCGTGGAAGGTTCCGCCGCGTACTTCCAAGAATTCGGCGAGGCCAATATGGCTGCCAACGTTTCAGCTGGTCCGGTTTCCGGCTATTTTGAGTTGGAAAGCCGCACCAATGCCCTGGTTTCCGCCGTGCAGCGCCGCCTTGACGCCAAATTGGGCGATTTGAAGTTGTCTTTCGGCACCATCGTGCCCAAGGAATCTTACGCCATTGCCGATGATTCCGATACCGGCACCATGACCAGCGACAGCAATGCCTTCGGCTTCTACAAAGGCGAGCTGATCAAAACCGAATTGGACGGCTTTCGCGCCGAGTACAAAATCAACAAGGTTTCTTTGGGTGTGACCCTGTACGAGGCTGATGCCTTGAACGCCGATACCTATGCCATGGTCAAAGGCAGCACCGCAGAAACCACCGACTCCAACGGCGATACCTCCGACACCTACACCGCCAGCAGCAGCAGCGTCTTTGCCGCCAAGACCTTCAAGGCGGGCAGCGCTACCCAGTTTGGTGCTAAGGGTGACTTAGGCCCCATCTATTTCCACCTTTCCAGCATCAGCAGCAAGACCGACAACCCTGCTTCCGATGAAGACACCGCTTTGAGCCACAGCGGCAGCCAGTTTGGCCTGCGCTATGCCATTGCTGACGGCTTCACCGTTTCTGCGGATGCCGGTGCCAAAACCCTGGCTCAAGACGAAAGCCTGAACAAGGTTTATGGTGACAGCGCCCTGCAGGTGAAATACACCCTGGAAAGCAAGCAAAGCATTGTGTTGACCCTGGCCAATGCTTCTTATGTTGATGAAACCCATGACGATGAGTCAAAAGACTACACCCAGGGCATCACTAACCTGGTTTACAGCATCCCCATGTACAAGGGTGCCGATTTCAAAGTGCTCTATGCCTCTGAAACCACGACCCCTGCCTTGACTACCAGCGATGCTGTCACCAAATCCTTTGTTGGTGCCGGTCTTTTTGCCAAGTTCTAAGCAATCCACCTTAGGGGGCTGAACAGCCCCTTTTGACCCCAAACAGGTTGCTTCAGTAAGGCGAAGCAACCTGCAACCAAGCAGGGCACACCGGGAACCCGGTCTAACCGGTGGTGATGCCTTGGCGCATCGGGGACCTGGCCCGTTCATGGCAACATGACCGGGCCTTTTTGTTTTCCTTTTGCTGTAACGCCAAAACAAAAAAAAGCCCCTGATGCCGGTTGGGATCAGGGGCTTTTTTTTGGCAAGGCGCTTGGGTTTTATTATTGCTGCGGCGGGGCCGGGGGCTTTGCAAAAAGCTCTCCTGCCGAGGCTACTGAATTTACAAAAACCAAACTGGATGCTATTATCGAAGAAACAAAAGCCGATTTCATCGTGGTGTCCTGTATCACCTGCCTCATGTATCTCGATAATATCC
>Ga0208373_1004612_pt1 | contig 12195 bp, 8 predicted proteins | sample RifOxyC2_FD_184036 | JGI IMG/M metagenome (GOLD analysis project Ga0208373, IMG submission 184036) | Soil microbial communities from Rifle, Colorado - Rifle Oxygen_injection C2 (SPAdes) | ecosystem: Environmental > Terrestrial > Deep subsurface > Rock core/Sediment | place: Rifle, Colorado... | reverse complement strand
ACAACGCGCGCCTTGGAATCCTCGGCGCGCCGCGTCTGCGTATGGGTAAAGACGCCGTTTACGGCCGTCTGCGCCGCGCCATCGAGCGTCAGCCCGCTGACCGCGGTCGCGCCGGTGACATAGCCCGCGCTCCTGGCGAGCTTGAGCAGGTCGACCTTGAGCGTCTGGCCGAAGGTGAGGCGGAACATGACGCCGGCCGGGAACCGGTCGGTCGAAGTGTCCGGAAGACCCTGGTAGGTCATAATGCCCCGGATGTCGTAAATCCCCGCTATCAGCGCGGTATCGAGTTTAAACTTGCCGTTCAAACTGTCGGTCCTGGTGATATTGATCGTTTTCAGGAGACGGTAGTTCGCTTCTGCCTGGGCCTTGAAATAGACCGCCAGCGACAGAGTGCCGATCACGGTCCCGGCCGCGGAATCAACCTGAACGGAGTCGATATTCACCGCATATTCCATGCCCAGTCCGGTCCGGTTCAGATCCGTGGTGTTCCCGGTGAAATTCATGAGGTTCCGCGTGTATTTGGCCCAGACCAAGAAGGCGCCATCGGGCCTCCAGTTGTCATTACCGCCGCCCCCGTTACGGGTGTAATGGGTGCCCATAGTGTCGAGTGTTCCGGCGTCGTGCCAGACATAGGCGCTGTAATTGTGGTCCACGGCGGGATCGCCGGTGGAGTCGATCCATCCGCCGGTTTGCGCGAAACTGTTTATCCGGGTGACAACGGCCCCATCGCGTTTGATAAAGAGCGAGTCCCCGCCGCCCGGGAAGGCCCAACCCAGCCGAATCATGCCGATGCCAGTGTCGTACCAGGCATTGAATTCGCTTCGCGGCATATCCTTGACGTTGAGGAATATTACTGAATCGCCCATTACCGCGGGTTGGTCGCAGTGCGCCGGGTCCAGGCTCAAAAGGACGAAGGTGTCGATGACCGTCCTGCTGCTGTCTATGCTGGCGCGAATAAGCGCCCATCCTTCGTATTTGCTGTCAGTGAAGAAATTACTCGTGCCACTGATCATGGGGAAGAAGGCCATGGGGCCGGTTGCATAAAAAAGCTTATAGGCCACGCTATGAAGCGTGTCGAGCGCTGTGGAGACCGGGCCGCAGTAGGCCACGGGGCCATTGTCGTTCCCGCTGGACGGATAATAACGGCAATTGAACGTTTTAGTGGAATTGTCGGTGAACTGCACGGAGAACACATAATCACATACGCTGTCGGTATTTGCCGTAAAATCAATGTACCACGACCGGCCTGTCAGCGTGTCAATTTGCACGCCGTTGCGCTTGACCTCAACGAAGGACACGGCCTTCGTCAGGTTCATAATCGTCAGATAAATACCCTTACGACTCGTTGAATCCTGATAGGGCCAGTTTGCTAAATAACACGGCGGGATCATGTCGTGGACGTTGACGACCCCGATGGTATCCGCGTTATAGGCGGCTCTGCTGCAGCTGGTATCGGAGGCGCCCAGCAGCACGAAGGTGTCGGTCTTGCCGCTGTCCACGGCCAGGATGAGCGCCCAGTAGGAATAGGCCTGCGTTGTGAAAAAATTCCCAACGCGCGTCACCGGGTGCCCGGCGGCCGGGCCCGTGAAGGCGATCAGGCGGCGCGTGGTCACATTGAAAAGCGTATCCAGGCCCTGCACGGGTCCGCAGTAGGCTGTTGGACCGCTGCCGATAGAGGAACCTGAATAATCGATATGATAATGGAAAGTGTCAACACCGCCTGAAATCAGGTGCACCAACATCTGATATTCGTTACAGGAGTCCCTGCGCGCGTCCGGATCAAAATACCAGGTCCGGTTCTGGAGGGTGTCTATCTGCGTGCCGTTGCGGGTGATGGCGATGAAGTTTATTCCCAAAGGCGGGTCGTTCAGCACCATGTATGCGCCCTGGTTCCCGGAGGAATCGCTGTACCACCAGCCAGCCATCATCGGGTTGTGCGGCATGGTCCCGAGCGGCAGGAAGGCCACTGTGTCCGGGGTGGCGGCCGGAATCATGCAGTTTGAGCCCGCGGCCAGGAGGACGAAGGTGTCGGTCTTGGCGCTGTCGCTGCCCAGGAGAAGCACCCAGGAGGGATAGCGCGTGTCCGTAAAGAAATTGCCAACGCGAGAAATTTCAAATGCGGTAGCGGGCCCGGTGAAGGCCAGCAGCTTCTGGCTGCCGCCCTTGAGCAGGCTGTCGAGTCCGCTGATGGAACCGCAGTAAACCGTGGGGTTGCCGCTGCCGGAATCCGGTTGCGGATCGATATGGTAGTTGAAGCTGTCGGTGCCGCCGGTGGTGAAATGCACAAGCATCCGGTATTCGTTGCAGGAATCGACCCAGCCCGTCATGTCACGATACCAGGTCCGGTTCATGATGGTGTCTATCTGCCGGCCGTTGTTCCTGATGTCGATGAAGCTGATGTCCGTCGGCGGATTGTTGAGCTCAAGATACACGCCTTTATGTCCCGTGGAATCCATGGTCCACCATCCGGTCAGCATGGGGCCGCTGCCGCTGTCGGTAGGCGGGGTATAATGGGTGTTGAAAGACGCCGAGCTGCTGTCATTGTAATGGGCCACAAGCGTATAATTCCAGTTCAGGGTCGTGGTTGTTGTGTCGTAGTAATCCAACTGCGTGCCGGGCAGATCCATGATTTTAGCGGTCTCGCGGAACAGTTCAAACCGCGTCGTGGGTTTTGGAAAACTGCCCCAGACCAGGTGGATGAGCGCCTCGTTGAATTTATTGGCGTAAAAGGTCGCGGTCGCTGAGCTGCGCAGACAGCGGATGGGAATAAAAAGGACCTTATTCATCCCGGTAAGAATCATCAGCTTGAAGCAGTCGTATGAATCGGCCAGGGCCACCATGGTGTCCGGAGACGCTGACGTGCCGCCGCGCACGCAGAGGAGCGCGGGGTTGCCCATCATGACCTGCGGGTCGTGCAGAACGAACATGCCGGTATCGATGGGAGTAAAAGGATGGGGTAACGAGTCCCCGGGCACCACATAGGCCGCGCCATAAAGCGCGAGGGAATCGCGCAGTTCGGACAGCGTGCCGCAGAACAGGCCCGATTCATTGTTGCCGCTCGACGGGCTGTAACCGGCAAAGAGGGAATCCGGGATTGAGCCGCCGTTAAAGTAATAGACCAGTTTGTAATTATGCGTCACCTTCGGGTCAGCCGAGGAGTCGGACAGGCTCGCACTGGGCCGGGTGGGCAGCCGCTTGATAAAAACCAAATCGCGGTAGAGGAACATCGAATCAAGGGGCGTGGGCAGGTTGTTCCAACTCACGCGCGGGCGGTCGAGCGTGCTGTCGTACCATGCGGAGAAGGTGGGATTCGAAGTATCGGGATACCAGCTCTGGAACAGGGAATCCACGCCGCCGGCTGTCCAGTAAATTTCGAGCCTGTAGTTATGGTTGACGTCGGTCAGCGCCGGGACATCGTCATACCCCCGGACGGAATCCGCAAGGTCCGTGATAAACAGGCCGTCCCGGTAAAGCCTGAAATAGTTCACGGGCTGCAGGACATTCATGAGTGAGATATAACAATACCCGGTGCCCCGGGATTCGATGCTCATGTATGGCCCGGAGGGACCCGTTGACCAGTGCTGGGTAAGGGAGTCCACGGACAGGTCCTCGTAATGGACCAGGGCCAGGTAATCATGATCGATTCCGGAATTGACGGACGCGTCAAGATAATAACGGGTGGTCGATGTCAGCAGCGTGATGGGGACACCGTCCCGGTAGATTTCGGTCTCGACCACCGGCTTGCTGATATTTTCCAATTGAACGGCGATGTCGCCGCTGTCGGACCACAGGTGCAGCCACGGCATCGTGGAGGTGCTGGTCCAATAGCCGTTGACCGAATCCACGGTCATGTCCGAATTGAATATCATGAGCGTATAGGGATGGCTCACCCCCATGCTCGCACCCGCATCAATGATATGCCGGGTGAAACCGGGATAGGTGCCGACAAAAATGGCGCCGTCGCGGAAAAGCTGCAGGCTGTCGACCGGTTTCAGGACGTTATTGAGGTCCACAGCGATACGGCCGCTGTCGTTGTAAACGATGATCGTGGGATACGAGCCGGTCGGGCTGTAGTGCTGGAAAAGCGAGTCGAGGGTCAAATCCTTGTAATACACATACACCGTGTAATTGTACGATGTGGAGGTGTCGGAGCTGATATCGGCATAGCGTGGGAAGCTGCCCGGAAAATGAGGCATAACAAGGGCGCCATCCCGGTAGATATCATAATAATCGACCGTCTTCATGAAATCACGGAACTCGATCACAACATGGCCCGAATCGGCATAGGAACTGATCCACGGTTCCCCGGTGCCGGGGGACCATTCACCAAAGACGGAATCACGCGTCAGATCGGAATAACAGATGAGGAGTTTATAGGAATGGCCAACGTCCATATTGGCGCCGGGGTCGGCAAAGACGGTATACGTGCCGGGCGCCGTACCGACGTATGCCGTATCGTCACGGAAAAGCTGGAAGCTGTCGACGGCCTTGACAACATTGAAAACGTCCATGGTGATTCGTCCGCTGTCAGCGTAGAGGTAGAGATAGGGCGCGGGGGGCGTATATTGGACATAATGGTGTTGCAGCGTATCGCAGGGACTGAGGTCCGTGTAATGGGCTATCACACGGTAATCGTGATCTTTATAAGGATCGGCCGTGGCGTCCAGCCAGGGATTGGCGGTTCCACCAATGCTGCCTAAGGAAATGCTGTCCCGCATGACTTCAAAATAGTCAACAGGCTTGCTGACGTTGTTCATGCCGAGCGTCACGTAATGGCTGACGGAATCGCACCATACGTCAAGGTTTGGAAGACTTGACACCGGGTCCTGAATCTGTCTCGCGCCCCAGTTGTAAATCCGCAGAAAGCGGGGCTGATCGAAATTTTCGCCATTGGGTTCGACGCGGAAGTTGATGGTATTCCCCGTCGTGTTCAAGAGCGAAACCGTAACTAAAACATGAACGCCCGCGTAAGGGAAAACCGTCATGTTGAGTCCATAGAAATTAAAAACACGGGTGCCGCCGTAGCCGATATACTGCAGCAGGGAATCCGACCCGTTGAGCGTACCGAATTGCCCGGCCGTGTCGGGACTGTCGAGGTAAATCCGCGACTGCCAGAGTGAGCCGCCCTCGGTCGGCCCGTTGATGATGAAAAAGAGATCCTTGATGGTTACTGGCGTGCTGGAGTTGTTCTGCGCGTAGTAGGCACAGGCCGGGAGATCGCTGGTGTCCTTTGTCACCACGAAATTGCCGCCCAGGGGGCCGGCATAGCTGACGGCAATCGTGTCCTGCATCGGCGCATTATAGAGCGCGACAGCGAGTTGACCGTAATAATTCCATAGACTCAACGGATCAACCGTATCGGAGAGCACCACATACCGCGGTATGCCGGCCGTGTCGCTGAGCAGGAAAATCCTTGCGGCAACCCCGGAATCGAAAACAGAATCAACCACGCCCATCAGGGTAGGCTGGTTCGGAACGGGTGTGATGCCAAGGACGGTATCTTTATTTAAAATGGTCACATAACCGCCGGTGGTGGCGAGTACATTTTCCACCATACCCACGTCACCGATATAATAGGGCAGATTGCCAGCAGCTGCCAGTGTTACGGTCACGAATACTGAAAAGAAAAACTTTTTAAGGGACAACATGGTGTGCCTCCTAACTATCTGAATTCAATGCGAGTTGGATGTCTTGCCGTTGATTTAGAGAATTAAAGCCTATCATTTCTAATATATATTTTTATTTTATTTTCCTCTATCCCTATTTTTTTATTTATTATTAAGAATACTTCAGAATGCTTTTTAAAGATGTGATCCCTGTCACAACACGTTAATATTCAGGCAGTTAAGAACAATTTCTTCGTCTTAAAGGGTATATTTATCACGCACTTTGTCCAGCCGTGCGCAGAGTGTTTCTGAAGCGAATTTTTTTTCCCTGAATACCGCTTCCCAGACCCGGGGCGTTTCCATGCATAAATACACAGGCGGCTTCGGATCATATTTTTTCATGCGCTCGTAAATAAGCGAATAAATCCGCTCACGCACGGGCCGGAAATAGCGCATTTTCCCGTCGCGACCCTGGACGAACTCCTCGTAGATAATGGGCGTTTTGGGATACCGTTCCTGAATGACGGACTTGAGGGAAGGTAAAAAACGGAAACAGCCGAGGCTGATCCAGGCGATGGCATCCGGTTCAATTTTGGAATAAATGGCGTCCACAACCGCGGCGTATCCCTCCTCCCACCCGTCGTGGCGGAGGATGGGATCGAAATGAAACCCCACCAGGTAGCCGTTGTTCGCGCACTGCGCGGCCGCGGAGAGCCGTTCCGCGAGCGTTGCGCTTCCCTTTTCCTCGCGTTCAATCATGGCGGGCGTGTTCACGGACCACGAGACCATGACGCGCCGGTCCGGCCTGAAGCGGAGCAGGTTTCCGATGTTGTCCGTTTTGGTCTTGAATTCGAAAAGCAGCCCTTTTTCCTTGATGAGCCGCGGCAGAATATCCAGCGAAAAACCGGTCAGGGGATCGAGGGCAAGGCTGTCCGTGAACTCGCCTGAACCCAGGCGCAGGAACCCGCGCCGGTTGCGCAGCGCATTGTCCAGCTCGCAATGCATGCGGTCAATATCCACGAACACCCGCAGCATGCGGTCGTTGAAATAGGCGTTCAGGATGCAATAGGTGCAGTGAAGCGGGCAGCCTGTGGCGAAATTCAGGATCCGGTAACCGCAGCAGACGTATTCGGGCGTGGCCGGGCAGGGTTTGAAATAGGGCCCCGGGTTCCGGACGAGGAGCAGCGTGGTCTCGCTGTTGCCGGAGGGCGGAATCTCAGTAACAATGTCCGCGCCTTGACAGCGCTCGAGAATGCGGCGCACAAACGGGGAGTCCGTCAGGTCGGGCGCCACGGCCACGCGCGAAGGCCGGTATGTCATAGAGGGAAAAATAACTTGTTTTACCGGGACGAATAAATTATTAATAGACCGGGGACAACTTTTTTAAGCAACGGGGCCCTTAATGCCTCGATGGAGCATGCCCTCGCGATGATCGTTTACGCGCCCGCGAAAATAAACCTTGCACTCCATGTCAAGGGAAAACGGCCCGACGGTTTCCATGACATTGAAACCGTGTTCGTCCAGGTCGGCCTTTGTGACAAAATACGAATCGCCCGTGCGAATACCCTGTCCGTGACCGCGGACCGGCCCGAGGTTCCTTCAGGACCGGAAAACCTCGCCTATAAGGCCGCGGCAATGATGCAGCGGGCCTTCGGGGTCAAAACCGGCGCGCGCATCGTCATTGAAAAGCGCATTCCCGCGGGCGGCGGCCTGGCCGGCGGCAGCTCGGACGCGGCCGCGGTGGTGAAGGGGCTGCAAAAACTGTGGCGCCTCCCCCCTGCGCCGGCCAGGGTCCGGCGCATCCTCCGCGCGCTGGGTTCCGACGTGCCCTACTGTTACCTGGGCGGGTGCGCGCTCGGACGCGGCCGGGGGGAGATACTCAAACCCCTGCCCCCGTTTCCGCGCCTTTACGTGGTCCTGGTCTTCCCGCCGGTGGCGGTGAGTACGGCCTGGGCGTACGCGGCGCTCAAAAGAAACTTGACACCCCATAAACTAACAATTAAATTATACCGGGATTGCATTTCCGTGGTACGCGGGAAGCGGTTCATACGGGAAATCCTCCATAACGACTTTGAACAGGCCGTCTTTGAAAAATACCCGGTAATCCGGGAAGTTCGCCAGGCGCTTTTGGCCCACGGGCCTGAGGGCGCACTCATGTCCGGCAGCGGTTCCACGGTCTTCGGGCTCTTCGCCCGCAGGGCCGCGGCGCAGACCGCGCTGAGCGATTTCCGGAAAAAGGGGTTACGCGCTGAACTCACTCGGCTCAAGCGGCCTCAAAAAGCGGCGCTGAAAAAAAGGACGTAATAGAAAACCACACATCCAAGAGGAGGAACCGTGGAAATAACGGAAATTAAACTGACCCTGCGCAACGAAGACAAGCTCAAGGCCTTCGTGAGCGTGACCTTCGACAACGCGTTCGTCATCCGCGGACTCAAGGTCATCAACGGCAAGGAAGGCTACTTCGTTTCCATGCCCAGCCGCAAGCGCAAGGACGGGACCTACCAGGATATCTGCCATCCCATCAATAACGAGATGCGCAAACATCTTGAGGACCGCATCCTGGACGAGTACGAGAAGATGAAGGCGCAGGCCCCGGCCGCACCCGCTCCCGGCAGCGCAGAAGAAAGCAGCGACGTTGACGGTTAAGGCATCGTAAAAAGCTCTGGGGCGTCGACAAGTGGTAAGTCACCAGACTTTGGTTCTGGCATTCGTTGGTTCGAATCCAGCCGCCCCAACCATATCAGCCGGACTTTTTCAAGATTGAAGAAGTCCGGCTTTTTTTTACGCTGCGCGGAATAACCGAATATCGTTATTGTCAATGCTCCTGCTTGTTTTTTATATTGCTTACGAACACGATAAAAGAACTAATCCATTGTCTTTTTATATATTCCCTGCATGGTGAAAAAAGTCCGTGAAATTATAAGGCTGATTGAAGATGATGGTTGGCAATTGATCGCCACAAAAGGCAGTCACCGGCAATACAAGCACCCGACAAAACACGGACGGGTAACCATTGCAGGCAACCCCGGTCACGACATGGCCCCGGGGACTTATAACAGCGTCTTAAAGCAGGCGCAGCTAAAAGGAGAAAACTAAATGAGCCGCTTTTTAATTATCATCGAAAAGGCCGGGAATAATTTCTCCGCATACTCTCCGGATCTGCCCGGATGCGTCGCAACCGGTGACACTCAGGCCGAAGCCGAACAGAATATGTATGAAGCTATTCGGATTCACCTTAAAGGCATGAAGGAAGACCATGTTCCGATCCCGCAGTCTTCGTCTATCGCCGAATATGTCGCGGTAGCATTCTAAAAGTTGAAAATACAACCCCCCACTTTCGGCACTTCCTAAGGCAAGCGCCCCCCTCGCCGCAGGTTTTCCCTTGCACTTCTTTCCTGGTACTCCCCGTCTAAGGTATAAGTAGCCATGTTTCACTGGCATTTTAAATTAATTGTATAATAAGTAGTTGTGTCATAAGTATATAACAGCTGAAAAGTATCCCTGCAGTTTAAAAGGGAGCTGCTTGAAAAAAGAAATTCCCTTATCCCAACCGGCAATCCGCTGAACCGGATGACGGACAAACCCGTGTCCGCGGAAGTAATATAACTGATATAATACGTTCCCTTTATGGAACCAATCAAGGTATCGCCTGCATGCGTGTTTGTTATCTGGAATTTTCTCTCAAAGACCGGCAATAGCGTGTCCGTTCCCAAATCCAGAGTATCGTCCTTGGGAATCACTATCCCGGGCTTAAAAAGTTTCAACGCCCCTGACAGCGTGCGGAATTCCAAGTTCACCGTAGAAACAGGAATACTGTCGAAATGGTAGGCGCCCGTGTCAGGCAGCGTATCGGAAAACACGCGGCCTGTGGCGCTGTCCAACGGCAAAACCGGCATGGTCTCGGGGTCATACATCAAAACCAGGATCCTTTCCCCTGTTTCGACCATTTTTGTCCCGTCAGAAGCAAGCAAGCGGCCGGTCAAGGCATTGCCCGTATTGGAACCCCCTCCAGCCAAGTCACCTCTCTGGCAAGCCACGGCCATAATCAGAGCCAGAAGGGCCCCCCACAGGAGAAAAACCGGACGCTTCAAGGTTTTCATCCTTGTTCTTTTCTCCGTTTTACCAATGGGAACCATTGCAGGTTCAACTGGTAGACCTGATCCGAATTTTCATCCAATACGGCCATTTCCAACAGCTCTTTTTTAAAAGCCAATATACGTTACTTTATTTCCTCAAAGCATGACCTTGAAATCCGCAGCGTGAGTCCGCTGATTTCACGATCCTTTCGCGGCAGCTTGATTGAAGCCTCCACGGCAAGCTTTATCATTTCCCGGTTAAAACCCGCGACCCATTCGGACCGGACCTCCTCCGGTGTTGTAATGGCCTGCTCCTTGACCCTGAACCGTCCGCTTTTCTCCTTAACAATAAGACCTAGGGAAAACAGAACATTCAGGGATTCCCGCACCTTTTGAACGGATATTTTCGGATAGATGTTTTCAGCAAACCAGACCGGATCCGGCTTTGCATCCGGAAGCTCCGCCATTTCCCGGATGACGGTGTGATACCATTCTGAATAAAACCGGTATTTAGCGATATCAAGTTCATGAATGTGCATTTCATGCCGCTGTCTCTGCTTCATCAATTCCGCCTGCCAGCGCGCTTTTTCACGTGTATCACTACTTTGAGAATACCGGACGAGTGCTGCAAAAAATGTCGCGGCCGCAGGGTTAAAGCCCAACGCGACCGCCACCCGGTCCAAGGAATCGCGCGACAAATTCCGTTTTCCATCGATAATCAGCTTGAGCGCGCTGGAAGATTTGAATCCCGCCTTCCGGCAGAAAAAACGGTGGGAAAATGCCGGCTTCACGGTTTTTTGATGCATGAACCAGGCTGCCAGGAAGGGACGGTAATCCCAGTACTGATAAATGTCCGGCGCAACTGTCGCCGCTTTCTTTCCGGCTATCTGCACAAAAACGCCGCTTTCTCCAAAATCCGGTCGCTTTGAATAACCCTGACAAGATACATTCCGCTTGGAAACCCCTTCAAGTTTAGCTGGATGTTACAATGGCCCGCTGATAGTTTTTCCTGAGAATTTAATATTCTTTTTCCGTTAATCGAAAATACTTGGATTTGCGCTATGCCCGCCTTCTCCATCTGAAAGGACACCGACACAGCCGGATTAAAGGGGTTTGGACTCATTTGAAGGGTGTTGTCCATTTCCCTGACTTGTCTATCTTCGGTGGCCGTCATTACCCCGTATCCCCTGGCAATGACAACGCCGTGGTCGAGATTAGCGATGTAGAGCAGGCTGTCTTGGAACCAGAGTCTTCTGGCGTTTCCCGCAGCATTATACTCATTAAAGTCCGGCAAATCCAGGTTCAGTGAATCTTCCAAAACCGGATGCCCTGCGTCTTTCACATTGAAAACAAGGACCCGCTGTATCCAGCATCGTGGTGCACCGCATTTCAGCCAATTAGTCATTAACACATAAGCGTATTTCCGGTTGTGATCCACAACAATATCATTAAGATGTCCCGGAGGCAGCCAGGTTCGGCTTTTTACCGAATAGGCACCCCCCGGGGTGTCGAATATGATGCTGTCAAGACTGATAATCGAGAACAACTCACCACCCGCGTGGTAAATGACATCGCCTTGCGGACTCACATCTATTCCGCATGTATCGGTTCCGGTATATAAAGTTTGATACTTCCTGAAAATCGAGTCCGACCATAACTTTGTATAGATAGTTATATTTCTTCCCGCGTTGTGCAAGGCGAACAACGCGTCAACACTGGACTTATTAATATTCCGAAGCGTGATACGCTCCGTTAAGGGGAGGCCAATTCGCTGGGTGATTTTTGGATTTTTACCCATACAACCATAATTGATCCAATAAATTCCCGAATCACCCGCGGCAATTGCGCTGCCGTTTAAAGGAAAAACATCTTTAGCGCCGCCCGGTATATTAAAAGCTTCATGATAATCCAACCGGTTATTCGTAAATGATACACCGGAATCACCTGCCGCAGCAACTAAGTATGTTTCAGTATCACAGTGGGCCTGCTCCAAAAAAGCCATGCGGGTGCTTCCTTTAACGGCAAACCATTCTGACTGGTCCAGGTATTCCACGCCATTCGGGCCTTCTGATATAAATCCGTTGCCTATTGACCACGCCGGGCCTTTGAGCCCGCCGGAGCCGCCGATCGGAATGGTGCGAACAACCGTCAAATCCGCAAAGCTCGCGGAAAACAGCCCAAAGGCAACGGCCAAGAAAAAAACCTTGTTCATGGGACCTCCTCTTTTTGCGTTAATTTTTATTTCGTTGTTAATAAGATAGATTGCTCGCACAGCAATAAGGAGGGTCAAGGAAAGAAACCGTTTTCTTGAGAAAACAGGCAGGGTTACGGGGTAGGGCGAATGTGAGTGAAGTGCTCGACCTGCCGGCTCTGGAAGCCAAGCCCTGGGTTTTTAGGACTACAGCCTGTTGAACTTGATCTGCTTGACGTCCTTGAGCTTGATGTCGAAACTGCCGCTTGGAGTTTTGGCCACGAGCACGGAGTTGACATTGATATAGGCGCCGGAACGGCGG
>Ga0208373_1004611_pt1 | contig 12200 bp, 10 predicted proteins | sample RifOxyC2_FD_184036 | JGI IMG/M metagenome (GOLD analysis project Ga0208373, IMG submission 184036) | Soil microbial communities from Rifle, Colorado - Rifle Oxygen_injection C2 (SPAdes) | ecosystem: Environmental > Terrestrial > Deep subsurface > Rock core/Sediment | place: Rifle, Colorado... | reverse complement strand
AATGCGTGGTGGCGAGGCGAGGGCGGAGCGGAACAGCGGTAGCGGAGAGACACTGCTTCCGCAGTGTCTCGTAGCGGACGATGTGCCGTGACGGAATTCATTACCTCACTTTGTTTTGAAAATAGGTTCTAACTTGGTACAATAGAGACACCCGAATCTAGCGGAATAGGCTGTAGGCCTGTCCCGTGGTCGCCGTAGGCGACTTTACGGGATTCAATCCCTACATCGCCCACATTTTCAGCTTGATTTAGAGAAAAAAATCAGTTATTATTAATTAATTCGCCGGGGTAGCCAACGCAGTGACGGCGCGGCTCTGAAAAAGCTGAGATCTCGGTGCAACTCCGAGCCCCGGCACAATTACGCACATTGACAATAATTGAACACCATTGCTATTATTAAATAAAATAGCCTATGAGTTCAGCTAAGGGACTAAAACCCCTGATCATTAGTTTAAGAAAGAATGGAAAAACTTATAGCGAAATAAGGGCTATTTATAATATCCCCAAGGGAACCCTTTCTTATTGGCTGAAAGATGTAATCATACCGGAAAAAGAGAAAATACGGATGCAAAAAAGAGCTTATGCGAAATGGAGAAAAGGCAACAAAATTTTTATTGAAAGAAGAATTACTGAAGCAAAAAAGATAAGAGATAATGCGAAGCAAAAAGCCGCTGAAGAAATAAAAAATATAAATCTTAAACAAATCGGCTCAGCGCTATTTTGGGCCGAAGGAGGAAAAAAGCAAAGAAATCATATAAGATTTTGTAATTCCGATCCGGAAATTATTAAAATAATGATGCGGTTTCTCCGAGAAATTTGCCATCTAACCGATAGGAAGATTAAAGCTCGAGCTCATATTTATCCACGAATGGATTATAAAAAAGTTATCGGATTTTGGTCAAAAATAACAAAGCTTCCAAGGAAAAACTTTTATACGCCTCAATTTCAAATAAGCCGCGCGAGCAAAAGAAAAAGACAAATCAATACTCTTCCCTACGGAACATTACACCTAACAGCCGGCGATACCGAATCTGCTTGCAAGGTTAAGGGCTGGGTTCAGGGCATAATAAATGAAGCTCAAATAAAATAAGCGGGTGTAGCACAGTGGTAGTGCACTTGCTTGCCAAGCAAGACACGACGGTCCGATTCCGTTCACCCGCTCCACGTAAAATGTTTCTTCGCCAATCAGCGAATCACCATCACTGTAAAGGTGCGTGGGCACCCACGATGCTTTACGCACGTGGCACGCCAATAAAAAATAAAAAACCCCGAGGAAGAGGTTTTTTATTTTTGTCCATTTTTGAAAGCTTATCGGACGGCGTCTTTCAAAGCCTTGCCTGCTCGGAATTTTGGCACCGTCATGGCCGGGATTTGAATTTTAGCGCCGGTCTTAGGATTAACTCCCTGACGGGCTTTTCTTTTAGCCGCCACAAACGCGCCAAAACCGGTGAAGACAACCTTATCATCTTTCTGCAGGGCTTTCGTAATATTTTCTAAAATCGTTTCCAAGCATTCATCAGTTTGTTTTTTTGACAAACCACACTTAGCCGCGACAACTTCAATCATTTGATCTTTGTTCATAGTTCAAAATAACATATTAACATCTAAATATATTAGCCAAATGATAATTCGCTAATACATTGTGTCTGCTAAAATGTTAGGATGTTAAAATGTTTGATGCTTTCGTTCGACCTTTTATTTTTCCTCCTTTTGTTCTATTTTAACTCTTTGCCAGAATCTTAGCAACTGTTAAACCCTTTATTCAAGCAAATATTTACTATTTTACTCTGAATCCACCAGTCGTCTTATTCTTTCTATTTTTTTTACTAAACCGGTTTTATCGTCCGTTTCCAGCCAGACACCATTAATCTCAACCACCGCGCCTTGTGCTGTTTCCATTTTAAAACTCCGCTGAGTAAGAAATCTTTTAATCACGATATCTTTATTGGCACCTAAAACCGAATCCTGTGTCCCAACCATACCAAGATCCGAGATAAAACCGGTGCCGCCAGGCAATATCTTTTCATCAGCCGTTGGCACGTGCGTATGAGTTCCCAGCACCGCCGAAACTCGGCCGTCTAGAAACCAGGCTAGGCCTGCTTTTTCCGAAGTCGCTTCAGCGTGAAAATCAATTATGATCGCGTCCACCGCCTCGCTCCCCTGCTCTTTGCCTTTTAAGGAATAATCATCCAATAGTTCTTCAATTTTTTTAAATGGATCGTCAAAATCATGCTTCATAAAAACTCGGCCGATTAAATTAACCAGCAGTAATCGCCGCGTTCCCACGGTTATAAGTTCAAAACCTCGCCCCGCCACACTTCCCGGCCAGTTCAATGGCCGCAAAATTGGCTGTTTTTTATCAGACAAAATTTGTTCGCTTTCTGACAAAACATAAGCGTGGTCGCCGGTTGTTAAATAATCAAAGCCAATAATTGACAGCTCTTCCAACGCTTTTTGCGATATGCCTTGGCCATGAGCCACGTTTTCCGCGTTCGCCAAAACTAAATCCGGCGCCAGCTCTTTTTTAAGCTGTGGCATAATTTTCTTTAAAGCCTGCCGAGCCGGCTGGCCCACAATATCACCAAAAAATAATATTTTCATAGAATGTTTTTGATTTTTCTCCCGCGCATACGAAAAACTTTACTACAAAATCGAGAGGAGCGAAGCGTTAAGAAATTGCCGAAGGGAGCCCCGTAGCTGCGGGGCGAGTTTACTGAGGCAATTTTAGCGGAGCGAATCTGATTTTGTTAAAGTTTTATCGTCGCGCGGCGGTTTTTTCCGCCGCTTTTTTGCCGCCAAAAAAGCGGCAAAAGTATTTTATCGGGCATACTCAATTGCCCGCATCTCCCGGATTACCGTCACTTTAATTTCACCCGGGTATTGTAATTCCTGATGAATTTTTTCCGCGATTTGCTTAGCCATGCGTTTAGCTTGCATGTCATCCATTTTTTCCGGCTGAACAAAAACTCTGATTTCCCGGCCCGCCTGAATAGCGTAAGATTTTTCTACTCCTTCAAAAGAATTAGCCACTTTTTCTAATTCTTCCAAGCGCTTCAGATAAGCTTCCAGCGTGTCTTTTCTGGCGCCCGGCCGCGCTCCCGAAATTTGATCCGCTACCTGAACGATTACCGCTTCAATTGATTCGTAAGGATACTCTTCGTGGTGCGATTGCATCGCCTTGATAATGTCTTCGCTGATATTAAATTTCTGCAAAATCATTTTTCCAATTTCCACGTGCGACCCTTGCACCTCATGAGTAACCGCCTTGCCAATATCATGCAGTAAACCGGCTTTTTTAACTAAATTAACATCCGCCCCAACTTCAGCCGCAATTGAAGCGGCCAAATGAGCCACCTCAAGCGAATGTAATAGAACATTCTGGCCATAACTGGTCCTGAAACTTAACCGGCCTAAAATCCGGACAAGCTTAGGATCAAGCCCCGCTACGCCCGTATCAAAAGCTGCCGCCTTACCAGCTTCAGCAATTTTTTCGCCAATTTCCTCTTTCGCTTTTTCAACCGCTTCTTCAATTCTCGCCGGCTGGATCCGGCCATCAGACATTAATTTTTCCAGCGCCATTTTGGCAATCTGCCGACGGATTGGATCAAAAGCGGAGATAATAATCGCGCCCGGCGTATCATCAACAATTACTTCTACTCCGGTTAATTTTTCTAGAGTTTTAATATTCCGGCCTTCTTTACCGATAATCCTTCCCTTGAGCTCGTCCGATGGCAAGGCGATGGAGCTAGTCGTCACTTCAGCTGACTGTGAAGCAGAATAGCGCTGCATCGCGTAGGTTAAAATATTTTTAGCTTTCTTTTCCAGCTCATCTTTTCCTTCTTTCTCTAATTTATCAATTCTTTCCATCAGGTCATTGCTAAATTCTTTTTCCACTTGCTTTAACAATTCTTCTTTTGCTTCACCTTGGCTCAATTTGGAAATTTTTTCCAATTCTGCTAATTTTTGTTCTTGAACATGAGATATCTGTTCTTTTATTTCTTTAATTTTTTCCGCTTTTTCTAGAATTTCCGCGTGTTGCTTTTCTAAGTCCTGTGTTTTTGTGTCCAGCACTTGTTCTTTTCTTTCCAGCCGGTCTTCCAGACGCATAATTTGCTGCTCTCTTTCTTTTTGTTCACGCTTGGCTTCTTCCAGAATCTTGATTGCCTTGTCCTTGGCTTCAATAACAACATTCTTAGCTTCATGCTTAGCTTCTTCAGTCATTTTTCCCAGCCGAGCTTCCAGACTGCCAGCTTGTTTTCTGGCTATGCTTTGGCGGGTAATATAACCAAAAAATAAGCCCATCACTAAAGTGATGACCCCGGTTATTATAAGTAGAGTACTTGTTTCCATATGGTTGTGACAGGCGAGTCTCAACCATCTAAGAATTTGACGTCCCCGTGCCGATATTTCCCGACTTTGAGACGAGTCACTTTTCCGAAATTGTATCCACGTCCCCCTCGGGACTGCTCGCCAAAAGGCCAGCACAATTTCGGCAGCGGGCCGCTAAATTGCCTTCTTGAGAATCTTATCAACCACGCCGTAGGATTTGGCCTCTTCCGCCGACATGAAAAAATCTCGGTCTGCGTCCTTTTCAACCTGCTTCATTTCTTGACCGGTATGTTTGGCCAAAATTTGATTTAAGCGATCCTTGGTCTTGATAATCTGTTTGGCAGCGATGGCAATGTCCACCGCCTGTCCCCTGGCTCCGCCCATCACTTGATGAAGCATGACTTCAGAGTTTGGCAAAATATAACGCTTTCCTTTACTTCCGGCAGATAGTAACACCGCCCCCATTGAAGCCGCAAGGCCAATGCAGATAGTTGAAACGTCTGATTTCACGTATTGCATCGTATCATAAATCGCCATGCCGGCCGTCACTGACCCGCCGGGGCTATTTATGTAAAGCTGAATATCTTTTTTGGGATCTTGCGAGTCCAAAAACAGAAGTTGCGCAATCACGGCATTGGCGACTTCGTCGTCAATTTCGCCGCCCAAAAATATTATCCGCTCTTTTAAAAGCCGCGAATAAATATCGTAAGCGCGCTCTCCTTGGGGTGATTTTTCGATGACTGTCGGAATCAAATTCATAAATGATCAAACTCAAACCTCTTGAATTAAATGATTTATATTTTATGCTATTTTCCACATCATTAGATAAACATATTTTCTAATGATACAGAAAAAGACAAAAAATATTCACTAAAATGACAAAATCCTAATGACGAATGACGAATCAATGACAAAACCCAAAATCCAAATTTGACATTAGTCATTGGAAATTTGTCATTAACTAACAAAATTTCCTAAAAACAGCCACAAATTATAAAGCTACATCTTCTCTAAAAGTTCGAATACTTTCTCGTTCTTAAGCCTTCCCTTAGTATATTCTTTGAGTTGCCCCATGTCAATTTGCGCTTTCACCGCTTCCCAATCAGGGTAATGCTTAACCATGTTGGTAATCTCGGCATCTATTTCTTGCTCGGCCACGGCCACCATTTCCCGCTTAGCAATTTCACTCAAAACCAAGCCGGCCCGAGACCGTTCTCCAGCTTTTATTTCCCACTCTTTCTTGAGTTCTTCTTCTGTTTTTTTGAGCTTTTTCAGATAATCACCAAAATCCAGCCCCATCTGCATTACGTTATTTTTGAATTCTTCAATCATCCGGTCCAGTTCGGTTTTAACCAAAACTTCGGGTAATTCCATGGTTGATTTTTTGGCAATCTTTTCCAGAATTTTAGCCCGCCAAACATCTTTTTCTTTGTGCTCTTTCTCCGCCGCTAGATTATCTGACAAAGTCTCCTTCAGTTTAGCTAAATTTTCAAAATTGCCCACGTTTTTAGCGAACTCGTCATTAAGCTCCGGCACTTGCGGCTCTTGAACCAATTTAACCTTAATTTCAAAATCAATTAGCTGACCGGATAAGTCGGCTGGCTTATAGTCTTCCGGAAAAACTAAGCTAAACTTTTTTTCCTCGTTTTCTTTAAGACCAATTAACTGATCCTCAAAGCCCGGCACAAACTTACCCTCACCCACCAGCACCGGATGATTCTCGCTTTTCCCGCCTTCAATTATTTGGTCTCCTTTTTTAGCCGTAAAGTTTAATTCCGCCCGATCCCCTTTTTGAATCGGCCGCAAAACAGTCACGTATTTAGTCCGCGATTTTTGCAGCCAAGTTAAAGATTCTTCCGCTTCTTTTTCGGTTACTTTTATTTCGTCTTTCTTTTTTGGCTTATCGGCTTTAGCAATTTCTTTGTAATCCGCCAACTTAATCTCCGGCAAAACGGCGGTTTTGACTTTAAATTCAAATGGATTGCCCTGGGCTACTTTTAAAACATGGATCTCCGGCTGGCCAATCACGTCAACATTATTTTCTTTAATCGCTTTTATATATCCCTGACGAACCGCCAAATCAGCCGCCTGTTCCAAAATTTTTCCCTGACCAATTTTTTGTTCCAAGAGCTGGCGCGGCGCATTCCCTGGCCGAAAGCCCTCAACTTTTATTTCTTTAGATAATTGCTGAACGGCCTGATCAACAAACTTGCCCCATTCCTGGGCATCAAATTCAATTAGCATTTCAATTTCTGATTTGGGGAGTTTTTTGATATCTACTTTCATAATTTTTGAAAAAAATTATACCCTGAGCCTGTCGAAGGGCAAACTATTATTCTTTTCTATCATTCCGGCTTTGAGCCGGAATCCAGATTTTTTCTTTTTATTCTTCTAAATAAACTTTTTTACTTCTTCAAGGCTATTTTCTTTTTATACTCCTCACTGCTCATAATCATTCTCATATCCAGTATTTTTTCAGTAAATTCAATGCCGTCAAGATGATCGTATTCGTGCTGGATTACACGGCCAAGCATTCCATCGGCTTCAAGCTTAAATTTATTGCCATTCTCATCAAGCGCTTCAATAATTATTTTTTCGGGCCGCTTAACTGGGGCAAAAAGTTTAGCATAAGCCACGCTGCCGCAACCCTCATAAATAACTATTTCTTTTTTTGACAACCAAACAATTTTGGGATTTATATACGCTCTAAGCTTATCTTTTTTCAAATTACGGTACTTCGTTTTTCTCACTTCCGTCACAAATACCCTAAGCTTTTCACCAATTTGAGAGGCTGCAATTCCTATCAAATTATGATGACGCATCGAGTCAACCAAATTTTTGATAACTCTTTGCGTTTCTTCAGAGTTAATTTTAGCCACGAATTTAGATTTCCGACTTAAGATGGGATTCCCAATTTGTATTATTTCTTTGATAATCATAAGGTTTTAACTCTACCCCAGCCCTCCTTTAAAAAGGAGGGGCAAATTCTGTTCCTCCCTTTTTAAAGGGAGGTTAGGAGGGATTTAACTTTTACTTAACCAACTTCCTCCCCTCCGGATTTTTTAAATAATTATTTCTGGTTATCACCGTTCGGCGCAGGCGTTTTTCCAATTTTTTACGCGCGCCGCCGGCAATGTTGCCGCCGGCCTTAGCGTCACTTTTTAATTTTGGCACGCCACGGGAATCTTCCACGCGATGAATTTCGGTGGTGGCGCGTTCGCCCAGCATTGTAAAGATTAACTCAAAATCGTTCATATGGTCGCGTAGATTTTCCCGCCTTAGCCCTTTCAATTTTTTGTATTCTTTAGGGATCAGCCCAAAAGTCGCTTTGGAAATTTCCGCGGTCAGAATTTCATAATCCCTTTTTTCTCTCGCTCCCCGTTTTTGCCACTCATCCGTCAATTCTTCGCGAATCGCAATGCCACGCATTCTTTTTTCTATCCAATCGTCCGAATATCCTTTAAGCTTGTACAGTACTCTGGTGCGCTTGGTCGCCAATTCAGGATCTTCAATTTCTTGGATTCTTTCATAACCGACTTTGGCCAACCAGCGCTTGAGCGGTTCAGCTTTGGGCGACGGAATCGATTGAACAATACGAAACATCCCCTCGGTGTTAGCACAGTCGGTTTCACGCATTTTTCCATCCGGCGCTTCCAATTTCAACTGTCGACAAATTGTCGATAGTTGAAATTTCTCTTCATCGCTTACACGAATTTTCATTTTATACCAATAGTCATTAGGATTTATGCTATCAGTTAGCACTTCAACCACATCCACAATCGAAAACCACCATTCATTTTGATAAAGAGTTTTTCGGATTTTTTTGCCCTTAAATATGGCAATTTTTGTATTTGTGTTTAGGTCCTCCCGCATATTACTAAACTAAAAACGAAACCAGCAACCCCGTAAAGTCGCCTACGGCGACCACGGGGTAAACAACGCCACTAAACTAGAAATGAAACCAATAGCAACGCAACTATATTAATGATTTTAATCATGGGGTTAATAGCTGGACCAGCTGTGTCTTTGTAAGGATCTCCCACTGTATCACCGGTCACGGCCGCCTGATGCGCGAATGAACCCTTGCCACCAAAATTTCCTTCTTCAATATATTTTTTCGCGTTATCCCAAGCCCCGCCACCGCTCGTCATGGAAATCGCTACAAAAATACCCGTTACAATTGTTCCAACGAGCAAACCACCCAGCGCCTTTGGTCCGAGCAAAAAACCAACCACAATCGGCGCGACCACCGGAATCAAAGCTGGCAAAACCATCTGACGAATGGCGGATTTAGTGACGATATCAACACAAACACCATATTGCGGCTTGCCTGTTCCATCCATAATTCCCTTAATTTCTTTAAACTGCCGGCGAACTTCATTGACCACCGCCGCCCCAGCCTTTCCAACTGCTTGCATTGCCAGTGAACCAAACCAATAAGGCAGAAGACCGCCTAAAAATAAACCGATAATAACATTAGAATCACTCAAGTCGAAAGCGATTGTTTTTCCGCCAAGGTCAATCAACTCTTGGGAGTAAGAAGCAAAAAGAACCAAAGCAGCCAGCCCAGCCGAAGCAATGGCGTAGCCCTTAGTTACGGCTTTGGTAGTATTCCCCACCGCGTCCAGCGCATCGGTTACCTTACGAACTTCCGGTGCCAGTCCTGCCATTTCCGCGATACCACCGGCGTTATCGGTAATTGGACCAAAAGAATCAATGGCGACAACAATACCCGCCATTGATAACATGCTCATCGCGGCTAGTGCTACGCCATAAATTCCAGCCAACCCATAAGAAGCCCAGATACCGACACAAATTAAAATTACTGGCGCGACAGTTGATTGCATTGAGACGGCCAGCCCCATAATCATATTAGTGCCGTGGCCGGTCGTTGAGGCTTGCGCGATTGATTTAACCGGCGCGAAACTTTTAGAAGTATAATATTCCGTAATAATAACCATTCCAGCCGTGACTACCAAGCCAACCAACGAAGAAAAATAAAACGGCCAAAAACTAAAAGAATTATTAACGACATTTTTAGTTAAAGCCTGAATGACTGGATAAAAACCAATTGCGGCTAAAATTCCTGAGGCGGCTAATCCTTTATACAATGCACCCATAATATTTTCTTTTTTGCCAAGTTTCACAAAGAAAAAACCCAAGATTGAAGCGATGATTGAAACCGAGCCCAAGGCCAAGGGCAATAAAATCGCGTTAGAAAATCCCGGGAAAAGTAGATTACCTAAAATCATCACCGCAATCGCCGTGACCGCGTAGGTTTCAAATAAATCGGCGGCCATGCCGGCACAATCACCGACATTATCGCCGACGTTATCGGCAATAACGGCTGGATTTCTTGGATCATCTTCAGGAATGCCGGCTTCTACTTTACCAACTAAATCCGCACCCACATCCGCTCCTTTAGTAAAAATCCCGCCGCCAAGCCTCGCAAAAACAGAAATCAAGCTACCACCAAAGCCCAAGGCAACAAGTGCTTTTATATCTCCGGTGAACCAATAGAAAGCAGAAACCGATAAAAGACCTAGTCCAACCACCAATAAACCAGTAACCATGCCGCCCTCGAAAGCAACGGCTAACGCTTTTTTCAAACCGGTCTTGGCTGCTTCAGCTGTCCTAACGTTCGCCCGGACCGCCACATTCATACCGATAAAACCAGCCAAGGCTGAAGCTACGGCTCCAGTTAAAAAGCCAATCACCATTTTCCAGTTGTAGTTAAAACCAAAAAACAAAGCGACGGAGATTATTAAAGCCACCACCGCTACGGTTTTGTATTGCCGAGTTAAATAAGCTTTCGCTCCTTCACTGATGGCTTGAGAGATTTCCATCATCTTCCCCTCTCCGGCTGGATATTTCATTATCTTCCAGCCCAGATATAGAGCGAAGGCGATGGAAGCTAGACTAGCAATTAGTGAAAATAATTGTATTGACATAATAGATAAATATTAATTTTTAAATTATTTATTATTTTTAATGACAAATGACAAAATCCCAATATCCAATCAATGACCAAATCCTAAATCCAAAGAATTCATTTTGACATTGGGATTTGAGATTTTATTTGACATTAGTCATTGGAAATTTGTCATTTTCTGCAAATAGATTCTTCGGCAGAGCTAAGCTCAGCTTTGCCTGCGGCCTCAGAATGACAACTTCGTTATTTTATATTTTTATAAAACCGCTTCCTTCTTCTTCCTTCCCCGCGTGCTTTTTGGTTTAACTTCTTCAGCGTCGCTGATGCCATCATCTTTTTTAACTTCTTCAACTGGCGCTTCCTTCTCTCCTTCGGTTTTTTCTTCTGGCTCTTTGGCAATTTCCGCCCCCGCTACATCAATTTTCCATTCGGTTAATTTAGCCGCTAAGCGAACATTCTGTCCGCGCTTGCCAATCGCCAAAGAAAGTTGGTCTTCCGGCACCGTAACCTTGGCAATTCTTTGCTCTTTATTAATCTCCACTTTTAAAACTTTGGCTGGCGCTAAAGCATTGGCAATAAACTTTTGAGAATCTTCTGACCATTCAATAATATCAATTTTTTCACCACCAAGCTCATTAATGACCGCTTGAACTCTGGTGCCTTTTTGCCCAACGCAGCTGCCAATTGGGTCAACTCCCTCTTCCGATGAAGCCACCGCGATTTTAGAGCGGGAACCGGCTTCCCGGGCAATTGATTTTATCTGGACCGAACCAGCCGAAATTTCCGGCACTTCCAATTCAAAAAGTTTAGCTAACATTTTCGGATGAGCTCTGGATAGAATAATACTCGGCCCGCGCACTTCTTTTTGAACTTCCAGCAACAACACCCGAATCCGCTGGCCCAGGCGATAACGCTCATCCTGAATTTGCTCTTCCGGGAATAGAACTCCGGATGTCTTGCCAATATCAATAAACACCGCTCCCCGATCAAGGCGCTGGACAATGCCCGATAGAACCTCGCCTTCTTTATCTTTATATTCTTCAAAAACCGTTTCCCGCTCTGCCTCGCGAATGCGCTGAATGATTACTTGCTTGGCGGTTTGCGCCGCAATCCGGCCAAAATCAGTCTTTGATTCCAATTCAATTAAAAATTCCTCGCCAATATTAATATCCGCTTTTTCTTTTTTCGCGTCTTCAATCAAAATATGTTTTTCCGGATTAAACCTGACTTTTTTATCTCCCTCTTCCTCTTCCGGCCGATTATCTCGCTCATTTCTTGGCTCATTTTTTTCCGCCTCAATTTCTTCTTCGGTTTTAATCATTGTCTCATCCAAAACCTGCTTAATCTGAAAAATCCTGACTCCGCCGGAAACCAAATCAAAAACCGCCCGGATGTTTTGACCCTTATGTCCAAAGTCTTTTTTATAAGCCGCGGCAATCGCGACCTCAATTGTCTCAATGACCTTCTCTTTAGAGATGCCTTTTTCCTCGCAGATTTGGTCTATCGCCGAAGCGAATGATGATTGGTCCATACCAATTTTGTCAGTGAAGCAAATTTTGAGTAAAATTTTGTTTTACAAAATTTTAAGAAAAATGCAGCTGAACTGTTAAAAAATTGAGTACCCGCCTAAATTTTCGGCCTTGTTCTTGGCGGGCCAGCGGAGAAAGGCAAAGCCGCTTCGCTTTTCTTCGTCGGAATACCAAGACTTTTTCTTTGAAAATTATGGCGGGTAAAGGTTTTGCTACCAAAATTCATTCGCCTATGGTTTTGAATTTTGGGCAAAATCCTTTAAAAAAAGTCCGTTTTCACGGACCCAAAATCTCTCTTATCCACAATCTATCTATAGGCTACCATTACCTCGCTCGCCTGTCAATAAAAAATAAAATAAAGAAAAAAGCCCCGAGGTCCAAACCGCGGGGCTAAAAAGAACATTTAAAACA
>Ga0208373_1004609_pt1 | contig 12204 bp, 10 predicted proteins | sample RifOxyC2_FD_184036 | JGI IMG/M metagenome (GOLD analysis project Ga0208373, IMG submission 184036) | Soil microbial communities from Rifle, Colorado - Rifle Oxygen_injection C2 (SPAdes) | ecosystem: Environmental > Terrestrial > Deep subsurface > Rock core/Sediment | place: Rifle, Colorado... | reverse complement strand
AAGACCAAAAAAAATTTGGGATTGGTCATGAAAATCATCAAGACACTAGGAAATACGGTTGATGGGAAATTAGCCAAAGATTTGGCGAACCAATTACTCTCAGATTAATAATATCATTCCTCTTCTCTTTCTTTAGCTTGTAGGGATCCATAGATCCTCTTTTTGCTTATGATTTGCACCTTTCTTCGAGGGATTTGACAAAATAAACGATCTTTTAAAAAACCGTACAAAAGACATTCCTACAAGAAAGATACTTAAGAAACAATTAAAAGAAGAAATGCAACTCTTAGATTTAGTGATAGTCGCAATTTGATTATTATTAGGAATCATATAATTTCTCGATTCTTTTATTGTTAATTTAACATTAAACAAAAAAGAAAAGAAAAAAGAAAAAATGACAAAAAAAAACCCATTAAATCAGACCTTGTTCAGGATGTGATTTAATGGGATGAAAGAAAACCTTGGCGGCGACCTACTCTTCCACACTCTTGTGTGCAGTACCATCGGCGATGAGGGGCTTGACTTCTGAGTTCGGGATGGGATCAGGTATGACCCCCTCTCCATTGCCACCAAGAAAATTTGTATTTAAGTTTTCACTTATAAAAAACAGCGCTTGAGGGATTTGTTGTATATCCCCACACTTTGTGAAAAGTTGGCGCGAGATAGCTTTTCTTCTCATAGACGAGACCCTTACTTTCGTAAGAAGCTTGCCTATGATAAAAAGTTAAAAAAAGGTGATCAAGCCGATGGACTAATTAGTATGAGTTAGCTGAGCGCATTACTACGCTTACACATCTCACCTATCAACCCGGTCATCTTCCGGGAGTCTCATTGGGATATCTTATCTTGAAGGAGGCTTGGCGTTTAGATGCTTTCAACGCTTATCCTTTCCGAACGTAGCTACCCGGCTATGCACCTGGCGGTACAACCGGAACACCATTGGTTCGTCCACTTCGGTCCTCTCGTACTAGAAGCAGCTCTTCTCAAATATCCTACGCCCACAACAGATAGGGACCAAACTGTCTCACGACGTTTTGAACCCAACTCACGTACCGCTTTAATTGGCGAACAGCCAAACCCTTGGGACCTTCTCCAGCCCCAGGATGCGATGAGTCGACATCGAGGTGCCAAACCGCCACGTCGATATGAACTCTTGGTGGCGATAAGCCTGTTATCCCCGGAGTACCTTTTATCCGTTAAGCGACGGCGATTCCACTTTCAACCGCCGGATCACTAAGCCCTACTTTCGTATCTGCTCGACTCGCTGGTCTCGCAGTTAACCTACCTTATACCTTTACGCTCTGTTCGTGATTGCCAACCACGATGAGGTAAGCTTTGGACTCCTCCGTTACTTTTTAGGAGGATACCGCCCCAGTCAAACTGCCCGTCTGACACTGTCCCTCTCCCGGATTCACGGGATGAGGTTAGATTTCCGACTTTTCAAGACCGGTATTTCAAGGTTGACTCCAAAAGCCCTAACGAGCTTTCTTCTATGTCTCCCGGTTATCCTACACATGAAAAGTCAGAAGCCGATATCAGAGTACAGTAAAGGTTCACGGGGTCTTTCCGTCTTGTTGCGGGTAAACGGCATCTTCACCGCTACTACAATTTCACCGAGTCTCTCGTTGAGACAGTGCCCAGATCGTTAGGCCATTCGTGCAGGTCGGAACTTACCCGACAAGGAATTTCGCTACCTTAGGACCGTTATAGTTACGGCCGCCATTCACCAGGGCTTAAATTCAATGCTTCACCTTGCGGCTGACATCTCCTTTTGACCTTTTGGCATTGGGCAGGCATCACACCATATACATCGTCTTAGACGACTTAGCATAGTGCTGTGTTTTTGTTAAACAGTCGCCTGGGCCATTTCTCTTCGGCCGCCTTTCGCTTCCATCGCGAAGATAGTTACGAATTGCGGCTCCCCTTCTCCCGAAGTTACGGGGATAATTTGCAGAGTTCCTTAACGAGAGTTCTCTCGCGCGCCTGAGAATATTCTTCACACCCACCTGTGTCGGTTTTGGTACGGTCACCTACGAAAACTAGAGGTTATTTCTTGGAAGCTTCGCGCTACGCCATCGGTTCACCTTTCAGCTCCCCTTGTCAAACATCCGGCATTCTGCAAGCGGATTTTCCTACTTGCCAGCCGCGTGTCTAAACGGACATTTCCAATCGTCCGCACGCTTAACTTACTTCGTCACCCCATTGTATACATCTTTGGTGGCGCAGGAATATTTAACCTGCTTCCCATCGCCTACGCTTTTCAGCCTTGGCTTAGGGTCCGGCTAACCCGGTTAAGACGAGCTTAACCCCGGAAACCTTAGGTTTTCGGCGAGGAAGATTTTCACTTCCTTTATCGTTTACTCATGCCATGCATTCTCACTAGTATACGCTCCAGCGCTCCTCGCGGTACGCCTTCTCTGCCTATACTACGCTCTCCTACCGCGCTAACGTATTCGTTAGCACCCGTGATTTCGGCTCTATGCTTTAGTCCCGTCTATTATCGGCGCAAAGTCTCTCGATTGGTGAGCTGTTACGCACTCTTTAAATGATGGCTGCCTCTAAGCCAACATCCCAACTGTCTTTGAAACTTCACTTCCTTACTCACTTAGCATAGAATTAGGGGCCTTAATCGACGATCTGGGCTGTTCCCCTTTTGACTATGAAGCTTATCCCCCACAGTCTATCTCCCAGTTATCAATACGGTATTCGGAGTTTGGTTCCCTTCGGTAAGGCGGTAGCCTCCCTTGTGGATCCAGTGCTCTACCCCCGTATTGTTTATCACTGAGGTTAACCCTAAAGTTATTTCGAAGAGAACAAGATATCTCCAAGTTTGATTGGCCTTTCACCCCTATCCACAGCTCATCCAAGGCTTTTTCAACAGACACTGGTTCGGACCTCCACAAGGTGTTACCCTTGCTTCATCCTGGCCATGGATAGATCACTTGGTTTCGTGTCTAAATCATACGACTTAACGCGCTATTCACACTCGCTTTCGCTCCGGCTCCGAAACGTCGTTTCTTAACCTTGCCGTATAACTTAACTCGCTGGCTCATCATGCAAAAGGCACGCCGTCAGCCATTCCATCTAATGATGGTATAGGCCTTCGACCGTTTGTAAGCTGCTGATTTCAGGTTCTATTTCACTCCCCTTACAGGGGTTCTTTTCGCCTTTCCCTCGCGGTACTGGTTCACTATCGGTCATCAATGAGTATTTAGCCTTAGAGGGTGGTCCCCCCAGATTCAGACCGGATTTCACGTGTCCGGCCCTACTCAGGTGCCTCTCTCGTAAATCAAATACATTTCGCATACGGGGCTATCACCCTGTGCCGCGGAAGTTTCCACTTCCTTTTGCTATGTTTTGATTTACTTTATGAGTGGTCCTACAACCCCGAAGATAAAATCTTCGGTTTGGGCTTTTCCCTTTTCGCTCGCCGCTACTTGGGGAATCTCTTCTAGATTTCTTCTCCTCCGCTTACTGAGATGTGTCACTTCAGCGGGTCTCGCTTCAAGATCCTATGTATTCAGATCAAGATGATAAGATATAACTCTTATCGGGTTCCCCCATTCGGAAATCTCCGGTTCATAGCTTTTTATCCAGCTCCCCGAAGCTTATCGCAGGTATCACGTCCTTCTTCGCCTTTTGATGCCAAGGCATCCATCAGCAGCTCTTAGTAGCTTGATCACTTAGATCTTTGTCGCTACCTCGTCGCCTACTTCCCTTACAAATTTTTATGTGAAGATATACTCCCTCAAGCGCTCTTTTTTATCTGTGAATTTTTACTTAAAATTCTTTACTTTCTTGAGGTTTCTTATCTTTTTTTTTATGACTGTCTAGATAACATGTGGAACGATATATATGCGGTCACCTGGATTTGAACCGGGGACCTCGACATTATCAGTGTCGCGCTCTAACCAACTGAGCTATGACCGCATTTTTTGGAGATTAGGAGATTCGAACTCCTGACCCTCTGAATGCAAATCAGATGCTCTACCAACTGAGCTAAATCCCCGACATTCTAGGTAACTTGTTTTGTTTTGAAAACAGAAAAGAAGTGACGAATTATTCTAAAGTTTGTCTCAACCTAAGAACTATAGAACCGAAGTTCTATTTTTGTCTTTAAAGGAGGTGATCCAGCCCCACCTTCCGATAGGGCTACCTTGTTACGACTTCATCCCAGTCATCGGCCTTACCTTAGGCGCCTCTCTCCTTGCGGTTAAGTCAGCGACTTCGGGTAAAACCAACTCCCATGATGTGACGGGCGGTGTGTACAAGGCCCGGGAACGTATTCACGACGTTATTGCTGACACGTCATTACTAGCAATTCCAACTTCATGTAGCCGAGTTGCAGACTACAATCCGAACTGGGATCGGTTTTACGGATTTGCTCCACCTTGCGGTCTTGCTGCCTTCTGTACCGACCATTGTAGAACGTGTGTAGCCCCAGATATAAAGGCCATGCGGACTTGACGTCATCCTCACCTTCCTCCCGGTTAACCCGGGCAGTCTCATTAGAGTTCCCACCTCGCGTGTTGGCAACTAATGATAAGGGTTGCGCTCGTTGCGGGACTTAACCCAACACCTCACGGCACGAGCTGACGACAGCCATGCAGCACCTGTACAAAGACCCTTGCGGGAGATCCAATTTCTTGGACTGTCCTCTGTATTTCAAATCTGGGTAAGGTTCTTCGCGTTGCATCGAATTAAACCACATTCTCCACTGCTTGTGCGGGCCCCCGTCAATTCTTTTGAGTTTCACCCTTGCGAGCGTACTCCTCAGGCGGTATACTTATCGCGTTAGCTTCGACACAGTCAGGGTTGAGCCCAACTACATCAAGTATACAACGTTTACGGCATGGACTACCAGGGTATCTAATCCTGTTTGCTCCCCATGCTCTCGCGCCTCAGCGTCAGGAAATAGCTAGAAAACCGCTTTCGCCACTGGTGTTCTTCCACATATCTACGCATTTCACCGCTACACGTGGAATTCCGTTTTCTCCGCCACCCCTCTATAGATATACAGTTTCAATTGCAGCTCCAGAGTTGAGCTCTGGAATTTCACATTTGACTTGTCTACCCGCCTACGCGCCCTTTACGCCCAGTAAATCCGATTAATGCTTGCACCCTCCGTATTACCGCAGCTGCTGGCACGGAGTTAGCCGGTGCTTCTTTACGTGGTACCCTCAAATTAAGTATTTATTGGATACTTTCTCTTGTTCCCACGCGAAAGGACTTTACAACCCGAAGGCCTTCATCGTCCACACAGCGTCGCTTCGTCAGGCTTTCGCCCATTGCGAAAGATTCTCGACTGCAGCCTCCCGTAGGAGTCTGGGCAGTATCTCAGTCCCAATGTTGGCGGTCAATCTCTCAATCCGCCTAGACGTCTTAGCCTTGGTGCGCCTTTACCACACCAACTAGCTGATATCCCATAAACCCCTCTCTAACCGCAAGGCCCCTTTCAAGGTCCCCTACTTTGATGACATGAGCACTCGCTCTCATCACCTCATTCGGTATTAGCGGCCGTTTCCAGCCGTTATCCCCAGGTTAAAGGTAGGTTGTTTATGTATTACTAACCCTTCCGCCACTAAGTAACAGTTGCCTATTACTTCGTTCGACTCGCATGCCTCATCCACGCTGTCAGCATTCAATCTGAACCAAGATCAAATTCTCAATGAATTTGATTATATAAATTTTTGACTTAAAGGTTATGTCTTCACATAACCCACACAAACTTTATTTCGTTCGTCACTTCTTTTCTGTTTTCAAAACATCGTTCGCTGGCTCTTAAGGCTTCAGCTTTTCTTTAAACTTCTTTCGTCGTTCAAGATGTGCAAAACTATACAAAATTTCTCTCATTTACTGCAAATATTTACTGAAAAAATCATCATTTAACCTCTACAGAACACTCTAAGAGGGTTTTTAAAAAAAACTGAATTTTCAAAAGACAAAAAAGGTCTCTTGCCAAACAAAGCTTTCAAGTCTATACCTAATTCAAGTTAAAAATTATTTCGACAGGACTAAAAAAATGAAAAGACTACTTCCTAAAAATATCAATAAAGCCGGAAGAGCCTTACGCCTTCTTATAGGTATTGCTCTTGTGACGCTTGGAGTTTGGAAGCTAAATTGGATTTATATACTATTTGGCTTATTTTGCTTTTTTGAAGCTCTTATGAGCTGGTGCGTAGTCTATCATTTATTAGGAATTAATGAGTGCAAGTGCAAGAAAAAATAGTCTTTATAAAAAGAAGCAACCGCATCTAAAGAAGACATCGCTCCAATATAGCCGATGTCTTCAACAAAAAAATATCAACCTTGAGAAGAGGAAAAACCGGGCGCTCCATCGATTTGATAGAGATTTTCTGTTTTAATGACGTCATACCCTTTTTCAAATAAATAATTCAATAAAGCGCCTATTTCTTTTTGAGAAATTGGAGATTTCTTATCAGCATGAAAAAATCGACACCTCCACTGCTCGACACAAGAAGTTTCTAAATGTCCCTCTGGCCAAATGCGAGCACCTCGATTACTGATCATAGAAACTTCTAAGGGAGCACACTTTAATGATGAAGCATGAGAAATAAAACTTTCAGCTTTTTCAGGCGCATAGAAAAAAACATCGACACCAACAAGTTCCCTTGTAGATGAAGTCTTAAGATGCACAGGAAGTGTTACAAATTTTTTATTCTCTTCATAGGAAACAGAGGAGAGCTTTTCTGGCTTTTGCCCTAAATACTTTCCAACGGCTCGGGCAAACTCTTTAGTTCCAACCTTTTCTCGACTGCTACCTTCAGAAAAAATATCATACGTATGAATCCCCATTTCAAGGGTCTTTAACCAGGCATTATGAATTCTTTCTGCAACTCTATTTTCACCTAAGTAGTTTAGCATTTGAACTGATGCTAATAAAAGACCTGAAGGATTGGCCATGTTTTGACCGGCTCTTCGAGGAGCGGACCCATGAATCGCTTCAAACATAGCCCCTTTTTCTCCAATATTTGCAGATCCTGCAAGACCCACCGATCCAGAGATTTGAGCTGCCACATCAGATAGAATATCTCCATAAAGATTTGGCATTACAATTACATCGAAAGCCTCTGGAGTGTCGGCAAGCTTTGCAGCTCCAATATCCACAATCCAATGCTCATTTTCTAGGTCTGGATACTCCTTGGATATTTCATCAAATACTTTATGAAACAGTCCGTCAGAAAACTTCATAATATTATCTTTAGTAAAGCAAGTAACCTTCTTCCTTCCATGATGTCTTGCATATTCAAATGCGTAGCGAACAATTTTTTCAGAACCTTCTCGAGAAATTAATTTAATCGACTCACAAACGTGAGGAGTCTGCTTGTATTCAATGCCCGCATAAAGATCTTCTTCATTTTCTCGAACAATTACAACATTCATGCCTGGGTGTTTAGTTTTAACAACAGGATCATAAGCAATACAAGGTCTTACATTGGCATAAAGACCTAAAGTTGTGCGGATTGTTACATTGAGACTTTTAAAACCACCGCCCTGGGGAGTTGTAATCGGAGCTTTTAAAAAAGCTTTAGTGTTTTTGATCGTCTCCCAAGAGCTTGCCGCAATTCCTGAAGGATGTCCGGCCAAATACACTTTTTCGCCGATATCGACTTTATAATACTCAAGGTTCGCTCCTGCTTCCGCAAGAACATATAAGGTCGCTTCCATAATTTCCGGTCCAATTCCATCCCCATAAGCGACGGCAATTGCATTTTTCATTTGCGTCATAAAAAGCTCCTTACCTTTGTATCTGTAAAAATTCTTGTACGAAATTTTTTTGTTGTCTTCAAGCAAAAAGCGAAATAGTTTATAGTCTTGAAATTCTTAAGAGGAAAACATGTTAAAAAAATTACTAGATGAAGCTCAAGAATATTTGACCTATTTTTTCCAAACCATAGATGTTGAAAAATTTCAACAGATTGTGGATCTTTGCTCTAACTCTAAAGGGCTCCTTTTATTTACAGGGATTGGCAAAAGTGGAATCATTGCTGAAAAAATTGCAGCAACTCTTACTTCAACTGGAACAAAAGCCTTATATCTCCCCCCTATGAATTTCTTACATGGTGACATTGGAATTCTTTCCGAAACTGACGTTGTATTTATGCTGAGCAAAAGCGGAGAATCAGAAGAACTTTTAAATCTCATCCCTTTTATTCAAAGAAGAAAGGCTCAAATTATTGGCGTTGTATCAAACGCAAACTCTCGCCTAGCTAAATCGAGCCAACTCTGCATGAGCCTCCCAGTTCAAAAAGAGCTGTGCTCTTTCGATCTAGTCCCCACTACTTCCTCTGAAGTTCAATTGATCTTTGGAGATGTTCTTGCCATAGCTCTTATGAAAACAAGAAATTTCAATCTGGATGATTATGCTTTAAACCACCCATCTGGAACCATTGGGAAAAAAATGACACTCACTGTCAAGGATGTTATGATTTCTGGAGAGGCCATTCCTGCATGCACCCCAGAACATAAACTAGCCGATGTCTTAGTTGAATTATCCCATAAAAAATGTGGAGCGCTCATCATCACAAATGATAGCAATCATTTAACCGGTATTTTTACTGACGGAGATTTGAGAAGAGCTCTTCAAACTCACGGATCCGACGTTCTTCAAAAAACCATGAAAGAATTAATGACACCTTCTGCCGTATCAGTTCTTTCTAATATGCTTGCTTGGGATGCAATGAAAGAGATGCAAAAAAACCCCGGCAAGTGGGTTATGGTTACCCCTGTTGTAGAAGACGGAAAAGTCGTTGGAATCTTAAGAATGCATGATATTATCCAATCTGGCATTGTCTAATTTAAACTTTCATTAAAAAAATTTGAGGTTTCCTAACTTATGGATCTTTCCCCTTGTGCATTTTTTGCTATTCTTGCAATTTTTGTTATTGGCTATCTTGGGATAGTTTTTGAACATTCAATTAAGTTAAATAAGAGCGCCGTGGCTCTTACCATCGCAGCTCTTTGCTGGAGTGTTTATTTTACGGGAAGTACTCTTCCTATAAATGATGATATGACACTTTTTGGGCATTATCTCTCAGATATTTCACAAATCATCTTTTTCCTTATGGGAGCTATGACGTTAGTTGAAATGGTCGATACTCATAAAGGATTTACCCTGATCACGGATTTAATTCAAACAAGCTCGACCAGAAAGTTGCTTTGGATTATCTCTTTGATTACGTTTTTCTTATCAGCAGTACTTGACAACTTAACTACTACAATTTTAATGATCTCTTTGCTCCGCAAACTAATTCCGGTTGCAAAAGAAAGAATGATTCTTTGCTGCATTGTTGTTGTCATGGCAAACGCCGGAGGAGCTTGGACCCCAATTGGAGATGTCACTACAACAATGTTGTGGATTAATGGCCAAATTTCATCTCTTGCAATTATGAAATCTCTCTTCTTGCCTAGTCTTTTTTCTGTTCTACTCCCCCTTATCTATTTTACCTTTCAAGTAAAAGGCAAGTGTTCTCAACCGGAAAAGAAAATAGACACAACTTCAGAGCCTGGATCCAAACTCGTATTTGCCATAGGAATTGGAGGACTTATTTTTGTTCCCATTTTTAAAACACTTACAGGGCTCCCTCCTTTTATGGGAATCTTGCTGGCTTTAGGGGTTTTATGGATTGTAACCGACCTTCTTCATTACAAAGAAAAAAGATCGTATTTACAAGTTCCTTCTATTTTAAGCAGAATTGACACCCCAAGCATTTTATTCTTCTTAGGTATCTTGCTCAGCGTCAATGCGCTTCAAGCTGCTGGAATGTTAGATCACGTTGCTAATTGGCTAAGCCAAGAAGTTAAATCTCTCCCCCTCATTGCTACCTTCTTAGGTATTTTCTCGGCTATTATCGATAACGTTCCTCTAGTGGCTGCTACAATGGGAATGTATCCATTAACTGAGTTTCCAATAGACCATCGCTTATGGCACATGATTGCATATGCAGCAGGGACAGGAGGAAGCATGTTAATCATTGGATCTTCTGCTGGAGTTGCTATGATGGGACTTGAAAAAGTTACTTTTTTCTACTACATGAAAAAAATGACTTTACCTGTTTTGATAGGGTATCTTGCTGGAATGGGCGTTTACATTATTTCTAACTAATTCAAAAATCCCCCCTCTAAGTTGAAAAACTAGAGGGGGCTCCTTATTAGACAACTAAAGCGCTTGCTTCTAAATGCTTTTGAAGGCTTGCTAGAAAAGCGCAGCCATACATTCCATCAATCACTCTATGGTCAAATGTAAGAGATACATGGAGCATACTTCGAATTGCCATTGTATCATTTTCTAATACTTGAACTCTTTTTTTAATCGCTCCAATTCCTATAATTGCCACTTCAGGATAGCGAATGATCGGAACCCCAATAGAGACTCCAGACATTCCGAAATTAGTTAAACTGATCGTTCCATCAAGTACATCATCAGGAGCAAGTTTTCCATTTCGAGCTTTTTGAGAAAGGTCTTGGACGTATTTAGCAATTTCTGGAAGAGAAAGAGTTTGGCAATTTTTTACAACAGGAACAATAAGCCCCTGATCTATACTTACAGCAATGCCTATATTCACATATTTTTTTACAAGAATCGTATCCTTGTCTAGAGAAGAGTTCAATAGAGGGAACTCTCCAAGCGCTTTTGCAATCGCCTGAACAACAAAACTTGTAACCGTAATTTTAGCTCCATGCTTTGCTAAAAACTCTTCTTTTTTATCTTGAATTACTTGCAAAATCTTTGTTACATCTACTTCGTTAATTAAAGTAGCATGTGGCGCTTCATAAAAAGACTTCACCATATTCTCTGCTATAGCTTTCCTCATACCGCTAAGTTTAAGCCTTTCTATATTAGAACCCGACGAGGTTGATGCTTCGGAGCTTACACTTTTCTGTAAAGGGCAAGGCGCTTTTTTAGAACCGATTTGTTCTACATCTTGCTTTGTAATCCGGCCCCCACTTCCTGTCCCTTGAATTTTTTTAAGATCTTCAATAGAAATCCCTTTTTCGCTAGCTAAACGCAAAACTCCTGGAGACAAAAAGTCTTTATTTCCAGAGTCTGCTACTAAAGAAGATTCTTGCTGAACCACTTCTTTTGTCGGAGATAAAGAAGAGCTTGGATTAGAAATCCCTTTTTCAATTAAGCAAAGTAGATCCCCCACTTGAACCTCTTCATCGGGAGAAGCTAGAATTTTTTTAAGCACTCCTGCAACGGGAGACGGAATTTCACTATTGACCTTATCTGTTGAAACTTCGAGAAGAGGCTCATCGAGATTAACCAGATCGCCTTCTTTCTTAAACCATTGAACAACTGTTGCGCTCACAATACTCTCGCCCAACTTAGGCAATTTAACTTGAAATTCTTCGCTCATCTTTACTACCCATTGATTTGGTCAATTTACATTCTAGTTTGGATCGACTGCACCATTTCTTTCCAGATATTTTCATTCCAAACACATTCAAATTTCATTTTTAAAACCTCTATAGGCAAAGCAAGAGAAGCTATTGCCTGGAGCTTAACAATGTCTTTTTCTGTGCAAACAAGAAATTCTGCTTCAAGAAGTTTACACTCTAAGGCAAATGCCGACAGTTCCTTTTCAGAAGCCATTCGATGATCCGGAAAAGTTAAGGTTTTTACAACTTGAACACCTTGAGACTTTAAAGCTTCATAAAAAGCTTGAGGTTTAGCGATACCGCAAAATGCCCCCACTTTTTTTCCTTTCATATCTAGATTTAAACAATAGATAGAAGCTATTCCTACAACCGGAGCATTAGAAAAACATCGAATTTGTTGTAAAATTTTTTCTCTGCATACGTCTGGCTTTAAGTAAGTCACTACAATCCAGTCTGCTCTCAATAAACTTTTAGGAGATTCTCTAAGATAGCCTCTTGGTAAAAAGTATCCTTTTCCCCACAAATCATCTGCATTTAAAAGAACAATATCGATATTTCTTTCAACTTTTCGATGTTGAAATCCATCTTCTAAAAAAGCTATTCGAGAGCCAACTCCCTCTGCTTTTTTAAGGCTTTCAATCCGGTCTTTTCCAACATAAATAGAAGCTGCGGTGTTTAAAGCTAGCCAATAAGGTTCATCGCCACAAAGATCAGCTGAAACTAAAGGCCCGGCACCCAAAGACGCTAATATGTTTTTAGACTCTGAGGAAGACCTGTATCCCCGTGTAATAACAGCAATAT
>Ga0208373_1004606_pt1 | contig 12205 bp, 10 predicted proteins | sample RifOxyC2_FD_184036 | JGI IMG/M metagenome (GOLD analysis project Ga0208373, IMG submission 184036) | Soil microbial communities from Rifle, Colorado - Rifle Oxygen_injection C2 (SPAdes) | ecosystem: Environmental > Terrestrial > Deep subsurface > Rock core/Sediment | place: Rifle, Colorado... | reverse complement strand
TAACCGGTGCATACTCTGATTCCGGTCCTCCTGGTTCTTCTACCACCATTGGCGGATGTCATTTTGGTTCATATGTTTCTGGTAACAGTGCAGTTTCCTTTGCTGGTGTGAATGCAAATTTGTTCTGTTCTGATGGATGGTCAAATAATGAAATTATTGCAGAAGTTCCGAGTGTGTTGCAAAAAAACACCAAAGCAAATGTAGTAGTGACTGATTCTGCAAAAGTCAAAAGTCCAGAATGGTCTGCTTTTTCAGTCACTGATACGTGTGCCGGAGGTATTGCTGTTCCTAGCACAGGGTTTCCATTATTGTGTGATATAGCACCAGGAAGTGGTGTGCCAAAAGATGAGAAAATGGCTATTGCATTTTTAGGCGATCGATATGTCAATACAGATCAAAAAAATGTATTTTTTGATAATCAGTCTGGAGAAAATTTTCTATTTGAAAATGCACAAAAAACAACAGTGACAGTTCCAGAAAAGGCAAGTAGTGGATTAGCAGCACCAGTAGTTGCACAATGTACCGGAAATGCATTAAATTTTGGAATAGAGTGTTCGACCACAGACGAGTGTGCCGAAGGTTATTATTGTGTTGATGGTATTTGTACAGATGATGCTGCAGAAGAGTGTACTGTTGGAAATCAAGATAATGCCTGTCATACTGGCGAAGTATGCACCCCGAACGGGCAATGTGTGACACAACCAAAATTTCTTTCTTCTTCTCCTGCTCATGAGGCTATAGACGTTTGTCCAAATGTAAAAATGGAAGTAAAGTTTAGTGAAGCAATGAAAAATTTTGAAGGAAATATTTTACTCGACCAAGTCACGTTCGAAAGTGATGGAAGTGTGCAAAGTGCAAATCCTGTATCAATCTCTATTGATTCAAATAATAAAAAAACGATTTATATATCACCAAATTCTGCAGTACAGACAACCTCTGCTTATCGGTTAACCATATTGAGTGAAAATAATGCAGGGCTTTTGTCAGAAGCTAATAACGTTTCATTAGAAGGCGGAACAAAAATCATTACCTTTACAACAGCAGATAATATTTGTGAGCCTGCTGAGGTGGAATTATTAAGTGATGAAACCGGTAATCCATATTATACATTTACTTCTGCAGGAAGCACGACGCCATTTACCGCCTATACCTATTCGAGTATTTCTGAAAACCACCAACTCCTTCAATCAACTGATGAAATGAATTGGGAATATACATGGAGCCCATATGATGATGAAAATTTATGTAGCAGAGTGGCATGGGTTGATATTTCAGCACCTGCAGATGAAGAAGTCTTCCCAAGCGCAACAGCAGAAACGCAAACCATCATAAGCGGAGAAGAGAATGGAGGTACAACATCCATTAAAGTAGTGGCAACAGCAATTACTGGGTGGAGTGGCAGCTTAGAAGCAAATGCTACTGTTGATGTTTTTTTCTGTGAACAAGATAAACTGTGGGAATATGTAGACTGGAAGACAGATGATCCATCAGATATTGAACAGAATTTTCGTCTTATTTACTGTGCGACAAATGCAGATTCTAAACTTTCTACAACACCATCGATAACATCAGGGGGCATTGGACAACATTCACGTCAATATTTATTTAGCAACCCGAATAATCCGGAGCAAGCATTTGGTGTGCGCGTATATGATAATACTGAAAAACTTCCACCAGAGAGTTGGTATAAAAATAATGTACCGAATCCAGGAAGTCCTGCTTCTATAGAAATAGATGGTTATAAAGCAGTGCGTGATAATCTGACGTATTATATTTCTGCAAGCAATATCTTTGGCACAGATCTTGCCAACAATATGTATTTGTTCACATTTAATAATGAAGAGTCCTTTGCCGGTACTGCAGATGAAATTATCCAGAATATTCGTTTCAATATGAATATGGATTTTTCTGATTGTAATGCTTCAGATAAAAGTAAACTTACACGAGATACAGTACGGTTGAATGATATGTATGGCACGGCTGAAACAATAGAGACGTATTATGATAAAAATGGCACTTATCCTCTCCCAAAGAGTGAATCGTTCGGATCTTATATTGATGTGCTTACGGTGAGCGTGTGGCCATCATGGCAAGGGGCGCTCGGTAATATACTCGGCCAAACAGTGCCTACAGACCCCTATAATTTCTTTTATGCATCGAGTGAAGACATGCCGTGGGATGTTGACGGAACCCCATGGATCGATGAAAGTGACAAAGTCGCCGATTGTAAAAATGAGCCAGATAAGAATATCTATTTTGATGAATCTGGTACGTGTTGGGATTCAGTAAATAACCATTTCTTTTGTCCGGCAAATTCTTACATCTATGCGTGGAAGGCAGTACGTTCTAATCCGAATAAACCACAACAAATTGATCGTGGATATTTGTATGCAAACTTTGAATACGCAAGTAGTAAAACTGAAACATATAGGAATATGTCTCAAGGAATTGATGCATGCGATGATATTACTCAGGCAGAATGTGCGTGTTTCGATTATATGTTAGAATTACCACTTACACCATAAGTACACTTAAAAAATGCATGAGGAGCAACAGTTTTAGAAATATGGATCAACAATTACCACCATTTGCACCAGAGTCAGAGCCAAAAGTACCAACATCTTCACCGCAACCACCACAAATGGAAAAGGCAGAGGATACTGCAAATTCAGAGCAATCAGCCCCTGTATCTAGTATTTCTCGATTTGTTTTCTGGCTACAGCAATATCGTCGTTTGCTCATTATTCTTGTCGGAGGTATGCTTATTCTGGGTGCTATTGCAGGATTAATCTTCATGAAAAGTAAATCCGATACTGACGAATCTTCTTTGCAGAATGCATTACCACAAAATCTGAATCAAGTTCGGCCAATAGAGTCACCCTCAGGACAGTCGACACCATCTTCTTCTGTGCCTGTTGCCGATTCCGACGGGGATGGATTAATAGATGCAGAAGAAATAAGTCTAAAAACCGATGCAAAAAAAGTAGATTCCGACGGGGATGGATTAACAGATCGGCAAGAAGTTCAGATTTATCAAACGAATCCATTGAATGTTGATACAGATGAAGATGGATTTACAGATGGTGAAGAAGTACGAAATTTTTATAACCCAAATGGATCAGGTAAATTACTTGATGTGATTGATGCGATTGAACAATATAATAACGAAAAATAATAATTCTTCATTTCTATGTTTGAACAACAAATGAGTTCATCGGTTCAGCCATTGCAGCCACAACCAATGTCATCCAATGTACCTCCACAACAGCCACAGCCGATACCAGTACGTTCTACTACCACTGATATGCCGCCTTGGATGAATAATAGAGCCGCTGCACCTGTGTTGCCACTCAATGGTGGACAGTCACCAGTATCACCCATTCAACAAACATCGCTTGCTCAGCGTGTGTATACTATACCGGAAAAATTTCTGCCAAAAGTACATCAACAACCCATTCATTCGGGCACAAAGCGATTGATTATCATTATTGGTATCATTCTGGCTATTTTGATTATTCTTGTTGCAGCACTTGTGTATTTTTTGCAAACACGTGCGAGTTTGGAAGAGCAGCCGAATCCAAATGTTCCATCTATTAGCACCTCTAATCAAAATGTCAATTCCAACGCAAATCAAAATCAGAATACAAACCAAACAAGTAACCAAAATAATACCAATACAGTGACTGCAAATGGAAATGAGAATTTAAATGCAAATGTAAACGCACAGTTGTTTCCAAACCAAAATCAGAATACGAATAATACTGTAAACGGCAACAATATGAACAGTAATACAAATTCACCGCTCATTATTGCCAGTCGATCAAATGTCGTGGATGCTGCAGATAAAGATCGAGATGGATTAACCGACGAAGAAGAAGCAAGTGTGTATAAAACAAAATCAAATCTTCCGGACACAGATTCAGACGGATATGTTGATGCGACAGAAATTATACACCTATTTTCTCCATTAAACGCAAAGCAAACGTTAATAGAGAGTGGCTTAGTGATTCAAGAAAAGAATAAAGATTTTGGATGGAATATTTATTATCCGGCGAATTGGTTAGCAGAAAAATTAAACGAGAATGCGCGAGAAGTATTATTTACTCCAGATACTATTGAAGGCGAATTTATGGAAGTCATTGTTGAAGATAACAATAAAAAGCAATCAGCAGCCGAATGGTATGCATCATTATATACTAATATGAAGCCTCAAGATGTTAAAACCGCTACAGTAGGTGGTATGCAAGGAATAGTGAGTACAGATGGGCTGGCATATTATGTTGCAGATGACCATTATATTATTGGTATTATTTATAATACGGGCACCAGTACACGTCTTCATTTTCGTAAAACGTTTGAGATGATGGTTGCAAGTTTTTCGTATTCTTTTATTGCTCCAAAACAATCAGTAGATGAGAATGACAATGTGAATAATAAAAATACGAATAAAAATAACACCAAAAATTAATTATCATATTATTGACGCATGAACATTGAATTGCATAAAGAAATTCCATTTCGATCACTAACCTATAAGGATGTTTTGCAACTGTGCACTGCAGTACAACGCGTTATTCGTATCCCAAAATCTTTCACTCTTTCAATTGCCATCGTGTCTTCTCGTTCAATGCAACGATTAAATCATCTATATCGTCATAAAAATTTTTCTACGGACGTTCTTTCTTTTCTGTACTCTGCACAATCGGGCGAAATTGTTCTTTCTGCGCAAGATATTCGATCGCAGGCAAAAAAGTTTCATCATTCTTTTCGGACAGAAGCACTATTTTTGTGCATTCATGGATTATTACACTTACAAGGATTCGATCACGAACGCTCAAAAAAAGAAGCTGCTAAAATGGAATCTCTTGAACAATCAATTTTACGCATATGTGGTTTAGCATCGGTTCGTTAAAAAAAAGTTTTCACTATGCATGGAATGGGTTAAAATATACCTTCCAACACGAACAAAATTTTCGGTTGCACCTCATTATTACAGCAATTGTGTTGGGCATGATGTTTTTATTTTCCGTCAAGCAATGGGAAGCAGTTGCCCTTATTTTTGTTATTGTTGCAGTGCTGATTTTGGAAATTATGAATACTATTTTTGAACGTTTTGTTGATTTACTCATGCCAAGATTGAACCATTATAGTGAAATTATTAAGGATATGATGGCTGCAGCTGTTTTTTTAGCATCTGCAGGTGCTGCGATTGTTGGGTTCATCATTTTTTATCCCTACATTGTTGTACTCATTTTTTAAACAATGTGGTATACTATAAGCATCTATTATATGTAATGAGTTATTAGGGTATATGACACGAGAAGATATCATCACCGGCTTAGATATAGGCTCCACCACCATTCGAGTGGTGAGTGGCCAGGTAAAGATAGGATCAAACGGTGCACCGGCAGTTCATATTATCGGTGCTGCTGAATCCCCGGCAGAGGGGATTAGTAAAGGATCTGTCACAAGCATTGAAGATGCTGTTTCGAGTATTTCTGCTGCTTTAGAAAAATGTGAGCGCATGACTGGCATTCCGATTGAACACGCCGCAGTGAGCGTGAATGGCTCTCATGTGATAGCTCAAGAAAGCCATGGTGTTGTTGCAGTTTCAAAAGCAAATGGGGAAGTGGGAGAGGATGATGTTGCACGTGTGATTGATTCTGCTCAAAGTGTAGCGACTCCTCCAAATTATGAAATTCTTCACGTCATTCCACGTAGTTTTTCTGTTGATGATCAAAAAGGGATTAAAGATCCTGTCGGCATGACCGGTATTAAATTAGAGGCGGATATCCAAATAATTTTCGGGATGACTGCTCATGTTAAAAATTTAACAAAATCTATTTATCGTACTGGAGTGGATGTAGATAGTTTAGTGGTAGAGGTTTTAGCAGCTTCGGAAAGTGTTCTCACTAAACGCCAAAAAGAATTAGGTGTTGCATTAGTTAATTTTGGTGGCGCGACAACGAGTATTATGGTGTTTGAAGAAGGAGATGTTATTCATACAAAAATTCTTCCGGTTGGCGCAGGTCATATTACGAATGATATTGCCATTGGTTTGCGCACATCTGTCGATGTGGCTGAAATGGTAAAAATACAATTTGGAACCGCTTTACCTGAAGAAGTATCAAAACGTGATGAAATTGATTTGGCTAAACTTGATCCTAATGAACAAGTCATTGTGTCGCGCAAAGAAATTGCTGAAATTATTGAAGCACGAATGGAAGAAATTTTTAAAATGATTCAAAATGAATTACGGTCAATCAATAGAGATAGTAAACTCCCTTCAGGTATTGTATTTGCCGGTGGTGGCGCAAAATTGAATGGGTTAATTGATATGGCAAAAACCCATTTTCGTACTTCTGCCTCTATTGGTGTGCCAAACCATATTTTGACAGCTATTGATAAAGTGAATGATCCGGTATATGCAACAGCCATTGGATTAGTATTATGGGGGCAAGGACTCGAGCGAGAAGCAGGGCGTTCCATGAGTGCTCATTTTTCATCTGTTGCCAAAGTGACTGGTAAAATGGGGAAATGGTTTAAATCTTTAATGCCGTAATTGGATAGTGTGAAAAATAGTATAAAAATTACGCATTTGAGGATAGTTCTAGGAGAACATGAGAAACGAAGCGAGTCGTATAGAGATATACGATAAGCGAGTATCGCAGTGTTCGACAACGAAATATTCCAAATGCGTAATTTTTAATTGAGAACAATTTTTGTATTCAAGATACTTGTCTTTTTTTAATGGATGTTATAGAATACTTTACGTATATAAAAAATTGCAATGTATTCTGTATACAAAATGTATACAGAATTGCATGATACTCTACTAAATTTTAAATTACATATATTTATGGAAGTAAAGCCAGCAATCGAAACCTTTGCAAAAATAAAAGTTATTGGTGTAGGAGGCTCAGGAAACGCAGCAATATCTCGCATGATTGAGAATGGTATTAAAGGAGTGGAATTCATTGCAATTAATACCGATGCGCAAGCGCTTCATCATTCACCTGCGAAATTAAAAATTCACATTGGTAAAACGACTACGCGAGGTTTAGGTGCTGGTATGGAACCGGAAATTGGATTTAAATCAGCAGAAGAAAATCAAGATGAAATTAAAGAAGCACTCAAAGGTGCTGACATGGTATTTATTACTTGTGGAATGGGCGGCGGGACAGGTACAGGAGCAGCTCCTTTTGTGGCCGGACTTGCCCGTGAAGCCGGCGCTCTTACTGTAGCTGTTGTTACAAAACCATTTGAATTTGAAGGAGCGCAACGCCAACAAATTGCTGAATCTGGTTTAAGTCAATTAGCAGAAAAAGTAGATACTATTATTACCATTCCAAACGATCGGTTGCTTCAAATTATTGATAAGAAAACATCATTGTTGGATGCGTTTAAAACCGTGGATGATGTATTGCGTCAAGGTGTAGAAGGTATTTCGAATCTGATAACTATACCGGGTCTTATCAACGTTGATTTTGCAGATGTAAAATCTGTGATGTCTGACGCCGGTTCAGCACTTATGGGTATCGGTCGCGCAAGCGGAGAAAATCGTGCAGTAGATGCAGCAAAACAAGCAATTGATAGTCCGTTACTTGAAATGGATATTGATGGAGCAAAAGGTATTTTGTTCACCATTTCCGGTGGTTCAAATTTAGGGATGTTTGAAGTAAACGAAGCAGCACGTGTGATTACAGAATCTGCAGACCCTAATGCTCGTATTATTTTTGGTGCAGTGATTGATGAAGACTTAAAGGATGAGGTTCGTGTCACAGTTGTTGCAACTGGTTTTGGTAGCACACCACGTTCCAGCACACGCATTCAGGCTTCTAATCCATTTCGAGATATGGTCAGTGCTGGTTCAACTTCAACGCGCGACCGCGAAAGAAAAGAAGATCGAAAAGCATCAAAAGTTGAAATACAAAAACCAGCATCTGTTGTAAAACCTATTGTAGAGGATAAGGTACAAAGTGGTGCAGCCGATGATGCGGATTTAGACATTCCAGCCTTCATTCGGAAGAAGATGATGTAGGGTAAAAAATTAGCGTTTGGTATATTTCGTTGTCAAACACCGGGGACCCACGAGTATCGTGGGGGATCCTCGCTCACCGTATATCTTTTCTCAAACGCAAATTTTTTATACGGTTTTGTAATAGATTTTGGTTGTGTGGTGATAAAAAATAATTTATACTACAAGCATGATTTCTTTATTCATTCGATTGCTCATTAATGCAATAGTATTATTACTGATCGCGCGATATATGCCGAGTTTTGCTATTGATAATTTTGGCTCTGCAGTCTTTTTTGCGCTGATACTTGGTGTGGTGAATGCAATTATTGGGCCAGTGGTAAAAATTTTGACACTTCCTATTTCTATTTTGACGCTTGGATTGTTTACGTTAGTGATTAATGCTGTATTATTTTGGCTTGCTTCTTTTTTCGTATTTGGTGGTGTTCGCATTGAATCATTTGCCGCAGCGTTTTGGGGATCACTCGTGTTTTCTATTATTTCCTGGATTGTGAGTTTGATGGTGAAAAAATAATTATCTGATGCATATATTCAACGTTTGAAGTGCTATTTTAATGGGAACCTTCTTTTATGAGGGCTTGTATATTATGTTCCAATATTTTTTTGCTTCGTTCATATCCAGGAGCTAAATGAGGAAATAAAATATGATCGATGGCATATTGCGACGTCCCATCGGTGAGAGCGCGAATTTTATCTGCTTCATTTTGATTTTTTTGTTCTAAAGCTATTTGTACAATATAAGTATACGATACATGCTATCAACATTTTGACGATCCAATTCTCGCATAAAATAATTACTATGACTTTTTCCGTAATTCCTTCTTTACTTCTTCAAGGCGTCGTTGCAAGTTTTGAATTTTATTACTTTTTTCTGTGTCTGGTTTTTGAGGGTCTTGTGCATGTTCCCATGCAGGAAGTAATACCAATGTTATGCGGCTTTTTTCTTCTAACAGACGCTCTCTCTGTAACATTTCATGAAGACGTTTTTGTTGTGAATTAGCTTCATTTACATCTTTGAGTGGTAATTCTTGCAATGTTCGATCTCCTTTTTTTGCTTGTGCTTGTTTATATATCGCTACAAGATCTGGAAGTTGTGGATTATCCAAATTTTTATATTCTGAGTGAGTTTTGGAGTTTTTTAGCTCCTTGCCTTGATAAAAACTTTTTGGAAGTAATAATTGTGCTTCAGGCAGAATCTCGCCATCCTCTGATTCTAAATGAATAGTTCGTAATGCCTGAAATTGGTTAAAATTTCGCTCTGATACCTGTACCCCTTTTCCGGATATAATATTTCTTGCTTCATCAGTATTTAAAATATTTTCAGCTATTATAGCATTTTGTTGAGCAACTTCATCTATGCGTTGTAGGCGAATTTGTGTATCCAAAGCATCAGTTATTATTCTTTCCCATTTCGTTGCACCTAACCCGCATAATTTTTTTAATTCTTCTTCATCACCTGTTTGATATGCTTCTTTTACAGATGCAGGCAGATCCATTTTTTGTATCAATATTTCTCTGCGTTTTTTTTGATCTGCTTCTAACCTTTGCAATTTTTGTTCCAGTTGATAGAGAGCGTTTTCTTGGGTATCTAAAAAATTTCTTCCTTCCTTATCATTATCTATAGTATGATAGGAATCAAGTGTTATGCGTAGAGTATCTGCAGTTGTGGCAATTTGTTGGAATTCAACATCCGTTCTATTATCTTGTTGTGCTCTGTTCTCAACTTCGATTACTCGATATTTTAATTCTCTTATTCTTGTGTTAGCTTCTGAACCATGTGTCATATAGATACAATTAATGTGATTCGTTAATTTGTTTTTTTAGATCTTCAATAATATGCTGATCTTGTTCTGCTTTTTTTGCTTGTTGATTTTCTTTAAAAGCAGAAATGTCTTCATTAATTTGTTGAGTTTCTTCTTGTAATTCTTGAATGGCTGGGTCAGGAAATGAAACGTTCATATCTAATTGATCATTTTTCTGAGCAGGTTGTGCAGAAGGTTGATTTTGTACATTCATATATATCAAAATAAATTATATAAATCATACCATCCTTCAGCTATTTTGTCAATCTTTCGCATCTGCCTGTTATTTAAAATTGAAAAGTGGACTGGGTTAAAGTTGAAAACCGGACTAATTGTGGATAACTGGAAATACGGGAAGTTTCGTTCATACTGATGTGGTTTATTAGTAACCATAAAAATATGAGTGAGATTCAATTACACAAACGTTTAGATGAGCAAACGGTTGTGACTATTTTAGAGCGATACCTTTCCAAAGAATTGAGCATTGATGAGGCAATGAAGTATTTATGCATTGGTCGATCACGATTTTTTGAGATGGTGAAAGCATATCGTAACCCAAAAGTAACATTCAGTATTGCGTACAAACGAACAACACCAAAACGGATGAGTAGTGAGGCAGAGAAACATATTCTGGCAGAGCTTGAAGAGGAGAAAAAATTAATTGAGAACAGAAATATACCCGTGTGGACATATAATTATTCAGCAGTACGAGATACGGTGTTGCAGAAGTATCAAGTAGATGTTTCTGTTCCAACTATTATTACCCGAGCAAAAGATCATGGATATTATCAATTCAACAAGCCAAAACAGATTCATGATCGAGAAGTGATTACGAATTTTGTTGGAGAATTGGTACAACACGATTCTTCCCATCATTTATTTTCACCATACATGAAAGAGAAACTGTATTTAATTACGAGTATTGATGATCATTCGAGGGTTTTATTGTTTGCTGATTTTTTTGAATGTGAATCCACGTGGTTGCATATTGAGGCTGTAAAATCAGTGGTTTTACAGTATGGAAGCCCATTCAAATACTATGCTGACCAGCACAGTATCTTTCGATATGTAAAAAATAGAGACAAACAATCTCCGTGGAAAAATTACACCAAATTCACTGATGATGTGAATCCACAATGGAAACAAGTGTTGCTCAATTGTGGGAGTGATGCCACCTATGCACTCTCTCCTCAAGCCAAAGGAAAAGTGGAACGCCCATACAGATGGATCCAAGATCGTATTGTTCGTACGGCTGCTAAAGAACATCTCACGACTATTAATGAAATGCGTATGGTATTGAAGCAACTCGTCAATCAATACAATACTCGTTGGGTGCATTCCACCACCAAAGAAATTCCTATTATTCGTTTTGAACACGCTATCGCAGAGCAAAAATCATTATTCAAACCACTCACTATTATCAAACCCGAAACCAATATTGATGATGTCTTCTGTTTGTATGCTGAACGTATTGTTGATGCCTATCGAAAAATCTCTTTGGATGGAAACACTATTGCTGTACCAAAAGGCATCCCTAAACAAAAAATTGTACTTCATATTATCCCTATCCTTGAAAAAAATATCGCTCAAATTAGGTTCTGGCAAGCTGGTGATTTCCTCGGTACTCAACATCTCCCACTTCGCCAACTCAAAACTATAGTCCACTTTTGAATCTTACACAGTCCGGTTTTCAACTTTCCCTAACATCTTTCGCATCTGCCACTTTGCTTCTCATAATGGAAGAAACTGATTGAATAACTTGTTGTATTTTTTGGATCCATTCTACACCGAGTTCTTCAACTGTTGCGCGAATTTTATTGACGTCGAGCCCTCGTGTAAAAACGTGTTCCCATTCTGAAGAAACCTCTGTAAATGGAATTTCGGAAGTGAGTGTGATACAAGGTGATGTGATATTGTTATGTTTACTGGGGTATGCTGTTGTAATCGAGAGAAGATGAGAGTGAGAAGCGAGTAACTTTATTTCCAACACATCAAATAATCCGGAAACAGCAGGATGAAGTTCGCCGTCTTTTTGAAATTGTTCTGATTTTGTCAATTCTACCCGTTTTGCTTTTAATTCTTCCCTGTCACGAATAATAGCCAATCGTTGATAAAGCATAATGCGTTCACCATTATCTGGAATCAATTCTTCAGGAATACGCGCTTCAAGCGGTAAATCAATTGGAATATCGCGTTCTATCTCTTCTGGAACGCCCTCAAGGTTTCGAACGGCTTGGTTCAGAAGACGTACATATAGATTTAACCCAACTTTTGTTGCGTGCCCGTGCTGTTCTTTTCCGAGCATATTGCCTACACCACGAATTTCCATGTCTTTCATTGCAAGTTCAAACCCGGCACCCAGTTC
>Ga0208373_1004605_pt1 | contig 12210 bp, 11 predicted proteins | sample RifOxyC2_FD_184036 | JGI IMG/M metagenome (GOLD analysis project Ga0208373, IMG submission 184036) | Soil microbial communities from Rifle, Colorado - Rifle Oxygen_injection C2 (SPAdes) | ecosystem: Environmental > Terrestrial > Deep subsurface > Rock core/Sediment | place: Rifle, Colorado... | reverse complement strand
CCCCGCCACTACTTGATTTTTTTTCTTTTGCTTTTTTTGGCATTTTAATTCTCCTATTATTTATTTTTTCATTTTCATAAAATTAGTAAAAGTTCTGTAATTATTCAGCGCAATGCTGAAATACGGTGGACGTTCAGTTTTGGAGGAAGATTTTTCGCCCAATATAACCCAAAAATGGACGCCCGCTAGAAAACAGTGAATAGTGACAAAGTTTTTTATAAACTCCAAAATAAATTGTGCTACACTTGAAACAGTATACCAAAAAAATATTAAGGGGATCTTAAAAAGGTTTTATTATTTTTATGCAAAAAAAATTTGAAATTGTTTCTAAAAACCGAAAATTTCAGGGGCATTTTGCTATTGACGTTTACAAAGTCCGTTATGAAAAATTTGAAGGCGGTTTTACGCCGATCATTCAACGTGAAGTTTTTGAGCGCGGCAGCGCAGCCGGTGTTTTACCGTATGATCCTGTTCGTCAGGAAGTTGTACTGATTGAACAGTTCCGCGTTGGCGCTGTTAATAATACAAAAAAAACTCCTTGGCTATTTGAAACCGTTGCCGGCATTATTGAAGAGGGTGAAACCGTAGAAGAGGTCATTCACCGCGAAGCTGAAGAAGAAGCTGGATTAAAAATTCAAAAATTGATTCCCCTGTATCATTATTTTGCAACGCCGGGTGGTTCAACCGAAGAAATTCATTTATTCTGCGGAATTGTAGATGCCGCGCAAGCAGACGGCATTCATGGTTTGGATGAAGAATCCGAAGATATCAAAGTACATGTATTTTCTTTGCAGGAAGCCTTTCAATGGCTGGAAGATGGAAAAATAAATAATGCAATGGCAATTATTGCATTGCAGTGGCTACAGATTCATTGGGGGGAATTATAGAGAAAAGGGGAAAGGGAAAAGAAAAAAGCAAGCTGTAGAGACGCGATTTATCGCGTCTTGATTCATGAAGCAAAACCGAAAAGATAGGAGAGTCTTATGTTTAGAACACAAAATGATAATCCTAAGAAAGGACATGATCTTGTTAATAACATTAACAAACTTTGCGAAGATATTTCAGATTTGCTTGAACTAAATCTTCACTCAGAATCAGCGCAATTATGGAATTACATTCATGGTATGGCTCAGCAAATAGAAAACAATCGCCCAACTTGCAGCATAGATTTATCTCATTCAGCTGAAGAAGATCAAAACAGCCAGCAATTTGGGTCGGCTCGCAAAAATTTACTTTCTTATCTTAGAGAATTAAAAAAGCTATTTCAAGAAGATGATGTTCAATATTGCTTAAAATTCTTACCGCAGACACTTAAACGCATTGAAAACATTTTAAACCAACTGCGTGTTCTTTCCATTGATACTCGTGTATTGAATGTTATTCAGGAAACTTCAAAAAATGAAATGTCAAAAAATTTAATTGAACAAATGCAAGAATTATACAATCAATTAAGTCACTTTTTTAGGCTGCTGACGTCAGAAGTTTTGAGATCAAAATTTGGAAATCAAACTATGGGGTATAATGCTGGCAATCAAAAAAGACGATAAACTTTCGCTCTACTGATCCTTATCTCTTTTATCTTTTCCCTTTTATCTTTTCCCTTCTACCTATTCCCTACTCCGTACAAATTTTTCCGCCTTCATCATGCAAGGCGCTTTTCATCGTGTGCCAAGGCAGCGTTGCGCATTTTACTCGCATAGGAAAATCACGGACGCCGGCTAAAATAATCAGTTTGCCTAATAATTTTTCAGATACTTCTTCTTCGCCTTTGACTAAACGCTGAAATGCTTTAAATAATTTATCTGCTTCATCAATCGTTTTTCCTTTTAAACTTTCTGTCATCAGTGAAGCGGAAGCTGTTGAGATTGCGCAGCCTGACCCTTCAAATTTAATCGCTTCGATGATGCCGTTTTTTTCGAAAATATAAAAAGTAAATTTATCACCGCACAAAGGATTATAACCTTCTTTCATGTGATTAGCGTTTTCCAATTTTCCAAAATTTCTGGGATTTCGGCTATGATCAATAATTAATTCTTGATACAGTTCGTTAATTTCGGACATGAAGCTTCTCCAAATGAAAGTATGAATTTTAAAAATTATTTTAAAAGTACAGACAGGTCGCGACCTGTCCCTACAATCTAAATACATGAATTACTTTTTTCAGCCCTTCAATTAATTGATCCACATCTTCTTTCGTATTATAAATGCCGAATGAAATTCGGGCTGTAGCAGGCACATTAAAATGATCGGCAACAGGTTGTGCGCAATGATGCCCCACGCGTACCGCAATATTATCTGTATCTAAAATCGTGCCGAGATCATGCGGATGAACATGGTCCATCACAAAAGAAATAACACCGATACGTTCGGAAGGATTGCCGATAATCTTAATGGAAGGAATTTTTTTCAGCGCCTCTAAAGCATATTGAGTTAATTCTTGTTCATGTTTTAAAATTGTTTCAAAACCAATGGATAAAATAAAATCAACTGCTGCACCCAATCCAATAATGCCTGCCATGTTTTGCGTGCCGGCTTCAAATTTATTCGGCAGTTCAGCAAATTCTGTTTTATCAAACGTGACATATTTAATCATATCGCCGCCGCCTTGATACGGTGGCATTTGATTTAAAAATTTTTCTTTGCCGTATAAAACACCGATGCCTGTCGGTGCATACATTTTATGTCCAGAAAATACGTAGAAATCGCAATCCAAGCTTCGAACATCAATCGGCGTATGCGCAACTGCTTGCGCGCCATCAATTAACACGGGAATATTTTTTTGATGCGCCAATGAAATTATTTTTTCAATCGGATTCACTGTGCCTAACACATTTGAAATATGCGTAACAGAAACTAATTTTGTTTTAGATGACAAAAGTTTTTCAAATGTTTCTAAATTTAATTCGCCCTTATCATCCATCGGAATAATTTTTAACATGGCGCCGCATCTTTCACAAAGCAATTGCCACGGTACAATATTAGAATGATGTTCCATTTCTGAAATAATGATTTCATCGCCTTTTGAAAAATTTTCGCCAAAACAAAACGCAATTAAGTTAATGGCTTCTGTTGTGCCAGAAGTGAAAATAATTTCTTCCGTTTTTTCCGCATGAATAAAATTTTTTATTTTTTCTCGGACAGATTCGCAAGCTTGTGTGGCTTTCTGACTAATGCGGTAAACACCGCGGTGAATGTTGGCATTATAATTTTCATAATAATGAACAACCGCATCAATCACCGCACGTGGTTTTTGCGCAGTCGCTGCGCTGTCCAAATACACAAAAGGTTTTTGACGATCATTACTTTTAAAAATGGGAAAATCGTTTTTCATCATGACACTCAATATTCATTTGCCCATAAACGTTTTAAAAACGTGATAAAGGATTTTTATCAACTCTCTTGCTAATTTTCATGAAAATTAACAACTCTCTTGTTAATTTGCAAGGGTCTTTAATTTCTTCTTAATGCATTGAATGAATCCATCACCATTTTGAGACGCGATAAATCGCGTCTCTACTCCCTCATTTATCTGCTTCATCCCCGCCTCTCTCGCCTGCGTAAATAGCCAATCACTCAAGCGGTTTAAATAGGCAGTAATTGCCGGCTCTATTTCTTGTTCCTGCATTAATTGTACCAACGCTCTTTCAATACGGCGGCAAGCAACGCGCGCCAAATGCCAGCGAATGCTTAATTCATTATCGCCGGGATAAATAAAATGATCGAGACTGCCAATCCTTTCTTCAATCTGATCAATGTCTGATTCAAAAAAAGAAGTCTCCGACATTAATTTTTCAATCAGTGATGGATTATTAGACGGCAATGCACGGGCAGCCGTGCCGGCAATCTGAAATAAATTGGTTTGTACTGCTTCAACCGATTTTTTTTTAGCAGAATTTTCCGGCAGCATAATTTTAACTGCGCCTAATGCCACGTTTAACTCATCAATGCGTCCGCAAACTTCCGGCTGCAAAGCCGCTTTAGAAACTTTTGTGCCGTCACCAATAAATGTGCAGCCGCGATCACCTTTCTTAGTATAAATTTTTGAAGGCATGACTTTTCATTCTCCCCAATTTATTGTATCGTTAACCGCCCATGAAAACACTTTACCTCAAAACTTATGGTTGTCAAATGAACGAGCATGATTCTGCTCGTATTGTGGATATTTTAAAAAAATCTCACGGATTAAAGATCACTCTTTCACCTGAAGAGGCTGATGTCATTTTATTTAATACTTGTTCTGTTCGCGCCAAAGCTGAAGAAAAAGTTTTTTCAGATTTAGGCCGCGTTAAACATTTAAAAGAAAAAAATCCAAAATTAATTATCGGCGTGGGCGGTTGTGTGGCAACACAAGAAGCAGAAAATATTTTTCGCCGTGCGCCTTACGTAAGTTTAGTTTTTGGTCCGCAAAGCATTCACCGTCTGTCCGATTTATTAGAGAAAGCGAAAAGAAAAAAAACAATGGATATTAATTTTACGCCTGTTGAAAAATTTGATAATCTTCCTGCACCGGAAAAAGACGGACCTTCCGCTTATATTTCGATCATGGAAGGCTGCAATAATTTTTGCAGTTACTGTATTGTTCCTTATGTGCGCGGACGAGAAACCAGCCGTTCATTCAGCTCTATTTTAAATGAGGCAAAAAATTTATCTGAGCAAGGCGTGAAAGAAATTCATCTCTTAGGACAAAATGTGAATCATTACTGCGGTAAAAAAGAAAATGGCGGCAGCGCAGATTTAGTTGATTTACTTTATGCCTTACATGATTTACCGCAAATAGAACGCATTCGTTTTACCACTTCTCATCCGGGTTATTTTTTTGATCGCCTGTTGGAAGCTTATCGCGATTTACCCAAGCTAGTGAATCATCTACATTTACCGGTACAAAGCGGTTCAAATCGAATTTTAAAATTAATGCGCCGAACTTATACAAGAGAACAATATGGTGAAGTGATTCAAAAAATAAAATCTGTGCGTCCTGCAATAAATATTTCTTCGGATTTTATTGTGGGATTTCCATCAGAAACTCTTGAGGATTTTGAACAAACACTGTCATTAGCGGATGAAATAAAATTTGATCATTCTTTTAGTTTTATGTACAGTCCGCGACCCGGCACACAAGCAGAAAAATTAAAAGATGATGTACCGCTTAAAATAAAAAAAATGCGTTTATACACGCTGCATGAAAAATTGCTTGGCTTTGAAAAAGCAATCAGCGAAACCATGCTCAATACTTCACAAAAAATTTTAGTGACAAGTCTGGATAAAAAAAATTCGACTTTGCTTTCCGGGCGTACAGAAAATAATCGCATTGTGCATTTTGAAGGCGATAAAAAATTGATCGGCGAATTAGTTAATGTCATCATAACAGAAATTTTAAAAAATTCTTTGAAAGGAAAACTGGAAAAATAAATGAAAAAAATCCAACTTGATTTACAAATTTTATCCAAAGAAAAAAATATTCCCTCCAGAAAAAATTTTTTAAAATGGATTGGCATTGTTTTTAAAGAAAAACGCCCTTCTCTTTCTCATTTAATCATCCGCATTGTTAATCGAAAAGAAATTTTCCTTCTTAATGAAAAATATCGTCACAAAAAAAAAGTGACGAATGTACTTTCATTTGAAGAGGCAGCGATTCCCGGTTTTAAAAAAGAATCTCTCGGTGAATTAGTGATCTGTGCGCCGATAATTTTTAAAGAAGCAAAAGCGCAACATAAAACCATTGAATCGCATTGGGCGCATATTGTTATTCATGGTGTTCTGCATTTATTGGGTGATGATCATGAAAAAAAATCAGAGGCAAAAAAAATGGAATCATTGGAAATTAAATTGTTGAAACAGCTGGGTATTGAAAATCCGTATAAATTGTAGGGACAGGTCGTGACCTGTCCATGTTTTAAATACGAGGAATATATGCACTTTTTTAAAAATCTTAGCATTCAAACCAAATTAAATCTTGCCTCTTTAATTTTAGGCGCGTTATTACCTTTAGCTTTTGCGCCTGTGCATTTATATTTTTTAGCTTTTGCTGTTCCTGCTTTGCTGCTTTGGATTTGGCGGCAAGAAAATAAAAAACAAGTTTTTTTTAATGGCTGGCTGTTCGGTTTTGGTTTCTTTTTTGTCGGTATTTCGTGGATTTATGTAAGCCTTCACACTTACGGCAACGTTCCTTTTATCGTCGCTGGTTTATTAACTGTTTTGTTTATTGCTTTGCTTTCATTATTATTTGCTGTGCAGGGATTTATTTTTAAATTTTTTCCTGAAAAAATTATCTCGCAAGCTTTTTTAAGTTTTCCCTTTTTGTGGATTTTATTTGAATGGATTCGAAGCTGGCTGTTCACTGGATTGCCTTGGTTATTTTTAGGCTATTCACAAACCACAACCATTGTCGGCGCTTTTGCGCCTATTTTTGGCGTGTATGGTGTTTCGTTATTTGTTTTATGGTTGAGCGGCGCCATCATTACTTTTTTTCTGGACAAACGTTTTAAAAGCAGATTTTTTTCTATCGGCATGATTATTTTTATTTTAGTTGTTGGCGGTATTTTATATACCGGCATTTGGACAAAACCTGCTGGCAAATCAATAAAGGTAAGTTTAATTCAAGGTGACATTCCGCTTTCGGTCAAGTGGCAGCCGGAACAATTAACAAAAACATTAACTGAATACTACAATTTAACGCAGCAGCATTGGACAAGTGCAATGATTATTTGGCCTGAAGCAGCAATTCCTGCACCTTCACAAATGGTGTTTTCTTATTTAGATGCCATAAAATATTTAGCGGAAAAAAATCACAGCGTCATTATCACAGGAATTCCAGTAGTCAAAACACTCAATGGAAAATTAAATGATTATAATGGGCTCGTGACTATCGGCGAAAAAAATCCACAAGTTTATTTAAAACGTCATCTTGTACCGTTCGGAGAGTACATGCCGCTTCGCCCGATTTTCGGCTGGTTTTTAAAAGATTTTCAAATTCCCTTAGGCGATCAAACGCCGGGTGATGATCATCAAGCCCCTTTTATCGTTAACCACATTCAGTTTGCGCCGTTTATTTGTTATGAAATCGCTTATCCCAATGAAGTCTTAAATCATCTGCAAAATGCCAACATGATGGTAGTAGTGACTGATGATGCTTGGTTTGGACATTCGCTTGCCTCAAGTCAGCATTTGCAGATTGCACAAATGCGCGCACTGGAAACAGGACGATATCTTTTGTTTGCCACGAACAGCGGCATCACAGCGATTATTAATCCTAAAGGGGAAATTATAAAACAATTACCTGCCAATACAATCGGCGTGCTGACTGCCTCTGTAATTCCAGTAGAAGGCAATACACCGCTCATGCGATGGCATTATTATCCGCTGGAAATTCTATTACTGATTTTAGTGCTGTTGACTTTTTGGGTTTAGAAATGAAATGATCTCTTGCCAAGGTACAGCCGTAATTTGATAGATAATTTAATAGTTCTAGGTGCATTCTAACTTCAAGTGCAACAATCTACTTTACAGTATCGCGACCATACTTCCAATGGTGTATAAAATCCTAAGCATTTTCTTGGCTGATTGTTTAACTTCTCCGCTAATAAATCAAGTTCCTCCTGCGTAATTTGAGCCACCTCCCTTGAACGAGGCAAATATCGGCGTAAGCGACCATTCATATTTTCATTACTTCCCTTTTGCCAAGGTGATCGTTTTTCACAATAATAGACTCGACAGTGCGTTTCCTCTTCTAATTGTCGGTAATCAGCAAATTCAGATCCTTGATCAAAAGTAATCGTGGCTCTCATCTTCTTTGGCATTTTTTTAAACCGTTTGCCAATTTTCTCCATGACCCCTTGAGATTGTTTTGTCTTGTTTTTAATCAAACCCACCCTTCTCGATTTCCTTTCGACTAACGTGGTGATCGTTTCCTGTCTTGAGACGGTAAATTCTATTCCGTCTCCTTCCCAATGCCCAATTCGCTTTCGTGTCTGAATCGCCGAGGGACGATGCGTGATTAAGCGTTTTTCACCAAAACGGCATGTCTGCTTCTGGCGCTCAAAACGCCGCTGCCTCTTCGGTTTTTTATAACGCAAATAACCATATAATGCTTGCTCTTTGTGCTGATAAATAAACCGATAAATCGTTTCATGACAAACGGATTCTTTCTCTTTCTTTAATTTCATCCGCCCGGCAATTTGTTCGGGACTTAACCCTTCTTTTAATTGCCCAATCACTTTCTCTCGTAGTAGTCGTTTTTTTTCTAATTTGCTGAGTTGGCGTGCTTGCTTCCTCACTAAACTCTTTTGATCCGCCACACCCGGCAAGTACCGCTCTTCTTCTCGATTACGCTGTATTTCTCGATAAATCGAAGAAAAATGTTTGCCCAACCGTCGGGCAATCTCTCTTCGAGTCAACCCCAACTCTAAAAAAATAAATAAACGCTGTCGATCTTTCTTCGACATCTGCGTATAATACTTCATGCAACAGTCTCCTTTTTTATTCCATTATCAGGTTATTTTACATAACCCTGAGACTGTTGCACTTCTAATTAGAATTTACCATCTCTGCTTTATGTCGTCACTGGATTGTGCATAATTAATTGCTATTTTTTTATTATATTTCTTGACTTATATTCGGATTGTGATTAAATGTAGTAACTGTTTGGAGGGCGCGTGGCTTCTATTCAATGTCGAACATCTCGGGGTAAAAAGTATTGGTCTATTGTAGAATCTCGTCGCATTAACGGTAAACCGCGTACGGTTATATTGGAATATCTTGGAACAGCGTTGACCTTGCTCGATCGCCTTCAAGGCAACGAATCCTTTTCATTAAAATCCTATTCACATAGCGATACATCTGCATTATTAAACGTCGCAAAAGAATTAGGCGTTATTGACACCATTAATAAACATATTCCTGCGCGCAAAAATGGAACAAAACCACTTCGAGATGATTTAACAGTCGGCGCCTCGTTTTTATTGGCGGCCATAGGCAGAGCTTGTCAACCAACCAGTAAAATGGGCTGGTATGATTGGTGCAAAACTACTTCATTAGAATATGCGACGAATCGATCATTTAAAAAGCTGGATTCTCAACATTTTTGGGATCAAATGAATACGCTCCCGATAGAATCGATTTCACTTATTGAAGAAGAACTGGTAAAAAAATTAATAACGACCTATCAAATTGAACTAGATTGCCTTTTTTTTGATACGACTAACTTTTTTACGTTTATTGACTCAGCAAACACACACTGCGATTTGCCACAACGAGGAAAAAATAAACAAAAAAGATATGATTTACGGCAAATCGGCATGGCACTTTTGGTTTCGAGAAAAGAACAATTCCCGTTATTTCATAAAACATATCGTGGAAATAAAAATGATATTACTGTATTTCAGGAAACATTTAATGCGTTATCAGAGCGATTACGGAAAATAAGCGATGAACTATCGGACGTCACTATTATTTTTGATAAAGGAAATAACTCAAAAGATAACTTTAATATGCTTGATCGGCAGGGTTGTTATTATGTCGCCGGGTTAGTTTCTTCCTATTTTAAACCGCTGATAGAAGAAGCTAATAAAAATTTTCAAACAATGGAAATTGATGGTGAAAAACAGCCTGTTTATCGAATTAAAAAAGAAATATGGGGAACAGAAAGGACTTGCGTCATTACTGTTTCAACGCTACTGAAAGAAGGACAGATAAGAGGCATTCATCAACACCTCGAGAAAAAATACAAACTGTTGCAAGAGTTCAAGCAACAACTTGAAAATACAAAAAAAAGAAAATCCTTTTCTGAAAAGGAAATAACCGAAAAATTAAAAGATATTATTCGCGGACAATTTATCGATGAATTCTTAAAATTTGATATTATTAAATTATCTAACGACGAGCCAAGTTTTACTTATTATATAGATATTGAAGCCTATAGAAATTTACAAGAGAACGTGCTCGGAAGAAAAATTGTTGTAACAAACCGGCATGATTGGACGGAAGAAGAAATTCTTTTAGCCTACCGAGGGCAAGCAAAAGTTGAATACGCCTTTCGGACAATGAAAAATCCACACCATTTGGCGATACGTCCTCAATATCACTGGACAGATCAAAAAATCGAAGCGCATTTTTTAATTTGCATCATCGGATATTTACTGGCGATAGCCGTATATACAAAAGCAAAAACAGCAGGGTACTCGCGAAATATTCACCATCTTATGGAAGAACTAAATCAAATTCGACTGGGCTGTGTTACAAAAAAGAAAAGCAATAAAATAAAATTTCAATTAGAAACCGCACCGCATCATTTTAAAAAAATCCTCGAAGCATTAGATATTTCAGACAACACCATAAAGCAAAAAATCAACTTCAGTGACTACAGGTAATTTGCTCTTTTTTTCTTTTGATTCATCCACTTAGAAGATTTCTGTCTGCTATTTTAATAAAGTCGCGCTAGACACACTGAACTTAAATGGGAGCGAGATTACCTGACCAAAATAAAATGCGATCCTCCTAATCCTCTCGCTCCCTTTTATTTCAGTTGTACACCACCTGTGCATCAAATGTTCTAAAAACCCTATTGATTTTTGTTAAAAGGGTTGGATAATAAAAATAAAAAAGGAGAAAGCTCATGGCAATCTACATGAAAATGAACGGTGCAGAAGGCAATGTGACGAGCAAAGGGTATGAAGGCTGAATACAATTGGAGTCATTGGATAACGGCATTTCACGGCGTATTCAAGCAAGAATCGGACAGACAGGTAATCGAGAGCGTACGATTCCAAGCTTTCAGGAAATTGAAATCACCAAACACATAGACCCTTCCACTTACTTTTTATACCAAACGGCTTGTTGTGATCAAACCATTCCGGAAATCGAAATCCATGCCTGCTCAACTGGCACAGAAGTATCGCCTTATGCCAAATATATTTTAAATCATGTGATGATTAGTCATTATCAGGAAGTGATTGATGCCGATAAACAGCCGATTGAAATGTTAAGATTAAATTTTACGAAGATCCAAAAAACCTATATGGCACGTGACACGATGAACAAACCGCAAAATCCTGTCACCTTTGGTTTTGATTTAACGACGGCTAAAAAACTTTAGGAATAAATCATGTACGAAACATACGAAGAATTTCTGTACCACTTAACGGGTCATGATTGGCAATATATTTCTGCCCGTGAATTAAAATTACGCAAAACGGCAAAAGCGCCTGCAGCGGTGGTAACTGTCTTAGCGCCAAACGAAAAATTATTAGGGCATTCTGTGCCGTATTATTTGCCTTTTGGCGCAACACTGCATGGACTGCCCCGCATTTTTTGGGAAGAGTATTTGGAAAAAGGGGTGTTAAAATACGGTGCTAGAGTCTTGCCAGCGTTGAGAATAAATTTAGAAACTGTGCCGAAAATTTCTTTGGAGCGATTGATTTATCCTTATTTAATTAAAGGTGAATTAGGTTTAACCGGCGATATGACGCTCGCCCATATTCATCGTGCAAACCAGACGACACTGGATGTGTCAACGTTTCGAGTGAAAGCAGGGATGATGTTGGGCGATGTGATGAGTTCGTTTAGTATTGCTTCTTATTCTTCTGGTGGTATTTTGAGTATTAGCAATACACTTTTAAAATATAATATTTCTGTTACAGCAACTTTAACGCCCTCTCAAATAATTCCTAACAGTTTTAATATAAAAGCAGAATGCAATAATAATTCACCACCAATAATGATAAAATATAAAAATTGGGAAATAGAATATCAATTAGGTTATTCATTTGAAGGTACATTGACGCAGTTACCACCTAATCCAAATACACAAGAGCAACGCCAAGAAAATACTATGCCATTATTAAGTGCGCATGAAGCACAAGCATTGGGAGCTGGCATTGCAACTGCTGCTATCTTTATTTTTAGGCTAGCTTCTACTAGCAGGATCTGTTTTAAAATGAAATCCCATTACCCATGGACAAATCTTTTGATGATTATTTTAGCGTGCTTCGCCTTAATCACGCTAGGATTACATATTTATGCTAATTGGAATATTAGCCTTCCATTATTAACAACGCCAACAAAAGCATCTCATTCAGATGTTTTAAAATTCGTTATTAAAACTATCTGGATTTCCTCTATTCCCATTTTTTTATTTTTTATGTTAACAGCTATTGCAGGCTTTTGGCGTCAGCGGTTTTATTTACCACTCTTTTTTATTTTCTTTTTTTGGCTTGG
>Ga0208373_1004604_pt1 | contig 12211 bp, 12 predicted proteins | sample RifOxyC2_FD_184036 | JGI IMG/M metagenome (GOLD analysis project Ga0208373, IMG submission 184036) | Soil microbial communities from Rifle, Colorado - Rifle Oxygen_injection C2 (SPAdes) | ecosystem: Environmental > Terrestrial > Deep subsurface > Rock core/Sediment | place: Rifle, Colorado... | reverse complement strand
CCAGGAGCTTATCAACAAACTCCAGGCCAATGTGGATAAGGAATGGGAAAAACTGCTCAAGAAGTGTAATCAGGGCGATAAAAAACCTGACCTTGCACCGGTTGGCACTTAAGGTTATAGGACTATTTGCTCTAATCCCCCTTCCCCCTTTGCAAAAGGGGGATTAAGGGGGATTTTACTATATACATCTTATGACCAAATTTGCTATTGGTATCGATTTAGGCGGTAGCCATATCACCGCGGCGCTGGTAGACCAGAACGGCCATATCAAAGCCAGGAAGAAAATCTCCTTCTCTAAAGCGCCCAACGGTAAAGCCGGCATCCGCCTCATCGCCCAATTAGTCAATCAAGTTATTCGCTATCCGCAGTCTCTTCGAGTTCGTCATTCGTCCTTCGTCATTCGTCATTCCGTTCGCGGCCTCGGCCTCGCCTGTCCCGGCTCTGTTGATGCTGAAAGAGGCCTTGTCCTGGCTGATTCACCCAATCTCATTGGCTGGAAAGGCACGAAGGTAAAACAGGAACTTGAGAAAGCGCTCAAAATACCCGTCTTCATAGACAACGACGCCAACCTGGCAGCTTGGGGCGAGAAATGCTGGGGGGCTGGTAAAGGCGCAAAGAATCTTATCTGCCTGACCCTGGGCACTGGCGTGGGCGGCGGAATCATCATTGACAACAAAATATACCGCGGCTCGCATTTTTATGCCGCTGAAATCGGGCATATGAGCGTTAACCCCCACACCAATCATCATAACAAAACTTCTTACTATCAGATGGAAAAGGAATGTGTTGGGCGCAAAATCGATTATACCGATTTACCCCAACACCAATGGAATTGGTGTGAGGGTGAACACCTGATTGGTGTGGGGGTAAACCCAAACGGCCCTTTATGCAGTTGCGGACAAGCTGGTCATCTGGAAGCATTAGTCAGCGGCCCGGCGATTGTGGCACGTTATGCGTCTTACACACTCAAAGTTTACCCTGAGCGTAGCCGAAGGGCTCCACGCTCAAAGTTTACACTGAGCCCTTCGCCTGTCATTCTGAACGCAGTGAAGAATCTCAGGATAAACTCCGCGAATGTGCTTCACGCAAAGGCGATTTTCGATATGGCCCGCAAGGGTGATAAAATCGCTCAAGAAGTAGTCAACCAGACCGTCTATTATCTCGGCATTGCCTGCGCATCGCTCATCAACATCTTTGACCCGGAGATGGTGGTCATAGGCGGCGGCGTTGCCAATGCCGGCGAGATTCTGTTCAAACCCCTGCGTCAGGTGGTCAAGGCAAGTATAATGAAGCACCCCTATCGTAAACCGTTGATTGTTCGGGCCAAGTTAGGCGAGGACGCCGGCCTCTTGGGCGCAGCCGCATTAGTATTTTCCCATATGCAACGAGGCGTAGGGCGATAAGGTATTACAGCATGTTTTACTCGCACTGCCCTGCGCCTCTATCCCGGTTTACATTATGTAGCCAAGCCCTTTGCGAAGCAATGGTCGGTAGCATTCAGCCAGCGGCTGAAGCGCACCGGGTACATGTAACCTCTATACAATATATCCCAATATGTAGATGACTAACTCAGTTGAGTTGTTTCCTCCAACGTACGCCTGCCACAACAATGTCCTATCAGCCGCCACCGGCATCAGAACCGATGCGCCGTTAGATATTCCAGGATAATTAACAGGCGGCGCCATGACTTGCAGGGCATATTCCGCGCCCAACTGGCGAAAGATGTATGCCATCATCCCGCCATCGGTCCAACTCTGGTTGATACAGGCGATGGAGACGATGACGGCTTTGGTGTTGAGCGGAATAATGGCCGATAAATCCACCTGAGCCGGTTGTGTTGTTGCGACAATCCCGCCCTGGTCCAGGGCCGTCTGTGGCGTTGGGAACATAGTCAGCGTATCCCCGCCGCCCACGCCGGGCGCTAATTTGGCTTGGGTCACCTGCCCGTCGCCTATTTCATCGGTAGTAACCGGCGGTGTCAGCGGTCTGGCCACAGGGGTAAACGACAGTTTCTCAGGCGTGACTGCGCCATTCTGGATTTCGCCGCTCCCGATGGCATTGTTGGCAATCTTGCCCTGGGTAATGGTGTTCGTCGCCAGTTTGGCGTTGGTTATGACGCCGTCCGCAATCTTGGCATTGGTCACTGCGCTATCCGCTATCTTCAAGCTATCAACGGCCTGGTCGTTTATCTTTTCCCTGGTGACCGCCTCGGTAGCCAGTTTGGCCGTAGTGATACTGAGGTCAGCAATCCCGACCGCCGGGACATCGCTCCCAAGTTTATCCAGTGTCACCGCGCCGTCCGCGATATCCTCGGTCTGGATAGTGGCGTTCTTAATCTTGGGCGATGTGACTGCGTTATCCGCAATCTTATCCTCGGTTACCGCGCCCTCAATAATCTGGGGCGTGGTTACCTGTCCGCCTCTAAAATATGTTCTTCTGTATGCCATATAATTCTCCTCTTAGTCGCTGTTAGAGTTTACTCGTTACAGCGACTTAGACCCCCGCTTACAGCGGGGGTATTCATCATTGTTAAGGGAGTCGAGTCCCGCTGCAGCGGGACTTCTCCCCTGCTGGAATTACACCAGCACTATCCGTGCATGCAGCTTGAATGTGCCGTCTCCGACATTGTATTCATACTGTAGCAGGGAATCGGTTGGACCTCCTCCGACCACGAAGGGTTTTACCGCGACTGTCTTGAAGCCGTTAGTCAAAGCGACTAACCGGCCATTCTGGGCCGCGATTACGCCTGTGTCCATATCCGACTTGATAATGGTTATGCCGACCGTAGCCAGTAAACTCATTACCGCGGATTTGAACTGTTGCCTTAAGCCCGATGCCGTGAAGTCATAAGGATTACCGTCAATTATCTCCATGCCGTTTGTCATCTTATTAGCGACAGCGTCACCCGTCATCCAATAAGTAACCTGCGGAACTATCAATCCCCGGATACGGTCGCCCGTAATCCTGAGGATTTTCTGTGCTACCGCATAAGCCCAGGTATCCTTGGAGTTATTGACCTGGTCCTTAAACCTCTTGGCCACCACGCCGTCAACTGTCGCGAAGGCAAGTTCATACTTGTCCACGAACTTGTTGTAGGCACCGGCTAAACCCTTATAGTGAGCCCGGTTGATTGCATCAGCCGCCAGTCCTGCCCTGGATACGAATCCGGGATTAAGCATCCCCTGCCACTTTTGGTTAGCAGGTTCAGCCACCCTGGAATTGTACTGCTCCTCATCCGCCAGAACCTCAAGCATTCTGTCATGGATATGAGTGGCATTATTGGTCAGTCCTTCAGCCCACTTATCGGGCATGTCGCCTGCCGGCTCAACGCTCGGTGGTATGGTCACCAGTAAATCCAATTTTATCTCGTTTGCCATTGTAATCACCCCCTTTTATTGGCTTGTTAAGGTTACGATTGGTCATTCCGTTGAGCTCTTAACGGAATTACCGTTTTATTTATCTGTGTCCATCTGTGTGTATCTGTGGTTGCAAGAATTCATAGATTTGATTGACAGGAACAAGTCCAGCCATAGTCGTGATTAGTTGCCCCTGATATGTCTTGACCCAAACGGCTATTCCGATTACCTCGTATGTTCTTCCGTCAAATACCGGTCCACCAGAATTCCCCGGAAGTATCGGGCTTGAGACCTCCCAGGAATCTGTATTGATAGCGGTAATTATACCGTTTGATGGCCGAGGTAAAAGCCCCAGAGAGCACCCCACGGTGTAAATCGGGGTGAAGAGGTAGGCGGTGTAACTCTCCGGGGCAAGGCGTGCTGTATAAATCTTATCTGTGTTAATCTGTGTAATCTGTGGTTTCAGAATTGCCAGGTCTCTTATCGTATCAGTGATTACTATCGTTGCGGTAATATTTGTAGAATCGTATAACTCTATATCAACTGTGCTCTCGTCTTCTACCACGTGTGCCGCAGTTAAAATATATATATGCTCTGTGTTTTCAGTGTCCTCTGTGGTAATGATTACGCCTGTTCCAGTCCCAGCAGGTGAACTAATCCGCACCGTCGGATAAAGCATCCGCTCGTATTCATCCTGATAGGGATGCCGGGGCTGACCCGGCGCCTTGACTATAACGATTTCTATATCTTCCCTGTATCCGGCATCTGGTATCTCACATCCCATCACCAGGATAACTCCCATAACCAATCCTAATATCCGTCTCATATTCATATCCCCCAATCTGCGAAATCGGTGGCCTACCTCATATCCCCGTGGAACTGGTCAATCCAGCCGTAGGGGTCGCCGTCAACGTCATAATCCAGCTTCTCGCCCTCTATGACAATGCCCGGATTAACCCCGCGCTTAGGGAACTTGGCTCTATAACAATACCGGCACAGGTGCATCAGCCGGGCGGCTAATGACTCCAGGGATTTACCCTGAGGCACATAACCCGGACATCCGGCGCCACACGGTAAATATTCTCTGCATCGCTCCTTTTTGGTCTTGTCTTTCATAAAACACCTCTCTGGAGTCGGCTATTTTCGCGCCTTTCAGGGGCTTGATTCCATCCCCTCTCTCCATAACTACACCTGCAAAAAACCAAAAGGTAACAGAAGAAAATGATATTTTTATGCAGATTATTACAAAGTAGCTGGATATAAGGGGTTATGGAGTGTAGAAAATGAATAAATAAAATTGCCCTTGACAAAACCAGTGTGCGATGCTATATAATCAGGTATGCCAGATAGCCGCACGGATGAGCAACTTGTTGAGGCATTCTACGGAGGTGATAATACCCCCTTTGACACCATATTTTACCGCTATATTGAAGAGGTCCGGGCGGTTATGCGCGGCAAATCCTGGTTTAAGGACGATGACCAGTATATTGATGAATTGGTCGGACAGGCATTTGATGTTACCTGGCAGTGCCTGAAAGACCGGAAATTTAAGTCCCAGGGCCAGGGCTCGTTTCGCAGGTGGCTCTTTGGCTTATGCCAGTTAGAGTGCTATAAGCAGGATGGCAACCGGGCTAACCTGCCTAAGACCACCTCAACCCTGTTCCCGGCCTCTTTTGCGGATATCCCGGTGCGGGCCAAAAAAGAAACAGACCCGGATGATGAGTCGATGCGTTCAGAGCAGATAAACGAGCAGCTTAAAGAGGTCTTGTCAAAACTTACGCCCGAAGAACAGGAATTGATGCGGATGGTGGCAGATAAAATTAAATATAAGGATATTATCAACCACCGATTCTTTATAGGTCATTCTGTTGTATCTATAAAACAAAAAATATATAATATCCGTCAAAGGTTTACAGGTCGTTAAGACCAGGAGGTGTTATTATGGGAAACGAGAAAAACAAGTGCGAAAAATACGGGCTGGCTATCACGGACTATATCTTAGGCGAGGAAATGGATATGCCCAAGGAGGAATTATTCAACCACTTAGCTTCTTGCGAGAGTTGCCGTAAAGACCTGGAAAACTGGCGCGAGACCTACTCGGTCATGCGTAATAAGGCCTATATGGAAAAACCCGAGACCAAGAAGAAATACCAGGAGATGCTGGCCCGGATTAAAACATCATCCTGCGATACCGGCAAACAACTCACCAACGGGGTTGATATAAATATCAATAAGGAATACGGCTGGCACGCCGGAATACTCTGGAGTCACTTGGGCGAAAACGGGCCCACAAAAGTAGAAGAAATTCCGGCAAAAATCAAGCTTGATACGGATAAGGCCAGGGTCGTGACCGGCTGGCTGATGGGCGAAAAAAAGGTCTGTATGAAGCAGGTTAAGCAGGACAAATACATCTACCTGACCAAGGAAGAACAGGAAAAATACCTGCAGGTAAAGGGCATAAATATAGGGCAGGAAAACCGCCAACAGGCCGAAAAATAGAAATAATTGGGGAAAATAGCTTAAAACTCTGCGTCTAATGTCTTACATATAGGCGTCTGGCGCATTACATCCCGGCATCTAATGTATTGATTCTCAATATCTAATATATTACAGAGCATCGTATAAGTCCTTACAAATCAGTATTTAATATAGCGCATCCCGGTATCTAAGTTATCACATCCCGGTATCTAATGTCTTAAATCCCGGTGTCTGATATATCACTTCTTGGTATCTACTATTGTACAACCAGGCATATATTAGCTCTTCTCCATGCCAACTGTAGAGGGGGGAGGGGGTGGGGACTCCCCCCCTCTGGGCATTTTTAGCCCTAAAACTTCGGGTGCGCTCCGGTGGGTGCTCCCGTTCACGCTTCGCTTAGTTCAGAAAAATACGGATGTTTTGGGGCTAAATAGGTGGGGTTAAGGGATTATGGCTGAAATCATAGGAAAATAGCAGTTTTTAAGGCCGGTAGAATGTATACCCATTATCCAAATTGGGTGTAGGGAAGTATCTAAGTAGTATTGCGTCACAGGGTTAAGGTTTAGCTTGGCTCTGGGCTTTCCATAAAAAGTAAAAGGGATTCCCCTTTAACTTTTCATTAGTTTTTATTTGCTTGCCAACCGCTGAAATGACCAGAGGAACGATAGGAACTAAAATACTTGCAGAAAGCATGCCGGTTAAAACTCCAGACGCTACAATAACACCACTTATACTAATAAATCTGGTTTTCTTTAAAGTTGCTTTAAACTCTGATTCCAAATAACGGATATGTGAAATCAATTCCTTGTCAATCTTATTCTTAATTTCAATATTCCCATAGTTCTCTCTGTTGCACTGCAAAATAATTTCCAAAAGATGTGCCCGAAATTCCTTAAAGGCATTAGGAAGTTGCATGCGTAATTCGTTAAGATTCTCAGGCGGAACGCCCTGCAAGGATGGAACCGTCAAATTAAGTGCTTCAATAGGCGCATATTGCTCTTGAGAATTATTTTCAATCCCAGCTTTTGCTATAATTAAATTATCAAGTTTTCTATCGTATAAGGCCGTAGCATTTAGCATACGCGCTCTGTTAAATACGTTTATCGTTCCTACGATTTCAGAACCAAATGTGGAATCCGGTCGTTCAAATGGGTTCTTTTGTAATAATTCGGCTACTTCAACAGGTGAAACTGGCGTAAGTTTTTCATTAATTGTCAATGGGATTGATATTGTGTTTATGCTATTTAACTTAAGCCTCTCCTGAATAATTGGTCCTGAAGTTGCGGCATGGTCTAATTCCATTCTGTACATTTTAAAAGTCAGGCCATCGCTGTTTCGCCTTTTGGCATAACTGTAATTAGCTGATTCTTTAAGGGCGTTTCTAATCTCTGGATTAGCTAACAGTAAATCAATAGTGGGTTTTGGAATAACAGGTAATTGGTTGTTCGCTGATAAACTCGTAAAAAGGATAGTTCCATCTTCAATCGGGCGCCGAAATATTGCAAGAGTTTGAATAAGTTTACGCAATTCATGTTTCTGCTTTTCAATATCATTGGATTCATTATAAAAAAAAACTAATCAATGGGTCGTGAATGATAATTTCATCAAAATACCATACTATTTGCGAGGCGAGACCAAGCACCCTTCGAGTATATGCCAAGTGAACCCTGAATAAGTTTGGGTTGGCGGAAAGATGGTTTAATAAATAAGCATCACGCTGAGGCGCCCATTTCAGATATTTCTCTTTAAAGGTCTGGTAACTGCTATCTTCCATTGGCTCAAGTTTACCTTGGCCCAAAGGAATACCACATTTAGACGCTAATACAAAAATATAATTAGACCGTTCTGCTTTCATAAAATACAAATCTCATGGACACCAGCATGGCATCCCATGAATTTTCCCCTCACTACTTTACCTTGTCTTAAATAATTGTCAACTATAAAAATATCATAAAATGGTTGACTAATTCAGTCAACCCTGCTATAATTTACGTATGAATGCAGTGGGAGAAAAACTGAGACAATTAAGAGCCGTGAAGAAAATAGGCATTAAACCTTTAGCCAAACATTTAGGCGTATCGCATACTTATATCAGTCATATAGAAAACGGCCGGGCCACGGTATCAGATAAATTGGTGGCTAAGATTGCCAGTTTCTTTAAGGTGAATAAAGACGAGATTAATGTTCTGGCCGGACGTGTTCCGAACGATGTTCTGAATATATTCTATGAACATCCGAAAGAAGCGCTCTCTTTTATCAGGGAGAATTTTGAGTCGTATCAAACTGCTCTTGCCAACCAATTAACAATTCCCGCGCTGAGCGGTAAAACCATTACCGATTTCCCCTCTACAAGGTTTCAGGGCAGTAAACTAAAACTACTAAACTGGCTCTGGGATAATATTAAAAACCTTAACTTTACCTCGGCTTTGGATGCCTTTGGCGGGACCGGCTCGGTTAGCTACCTTCTCAAGACACACCATAAATCAATTGCTTATAACGACTCCCTGCAATTTAATCATATCATCGGTAAGGCGCTGATTGAGAATTCATCGGCTACCCTTGATGCAACTGATATTGATTTTATCTTAACTGAACAATCGACGATTAAATATCAATCTGTCGTGGCTGATAATTTTAAGAATATCTATTTCACGGATGATGAAAACCAGTGGATTGACCGGACCGTGCAGAATATTATACATATCAAGAATAGGTATAAGCAGGCATTGGCTTATTTTGCCCTGTTCCAGTCCTGCATTAGCAAACGTCCGTATAATCTATTTCATCGTAAGAACCTTTATGTTCGGCTGGCTTCAGTAGAGCGTTCTTTTGGCAATAAGACCACCTGGGATAAGCCCTTTGAGACACATTTCCTAAACTTTGTTCAGGAGGCAAATAATGCGGTCTTTAATAATGAACAATCTTGCCACGCCTTAAATGAAGACGCCTTTGAGATAAAGAATCAATATGACCTGGTTTATATTGATACGCCTTATATGAATAAGCAGGGCGTAAGTGTTGATTACTATGACTTCTATCATTTTCTTGAGGGGCTGACTTTTTATAATGACTGGCAAAAACAGATTGATTATGAATCCAAACACCGCAGGTTAAAACCCAAATATTCTATCTTCAGCGACCGTCAAGCCATTCATCAGGCATTTCAGAAATTATTCCATAAATTCAAGGATTCTATTCTGGTAGTTTCATACCGCAACGACGGCATACCGTCAGAGGATGAAATGGTTGGAATGCTTAAAGAGGTCAAACGCAAGGTAACAATAGTCAGATACGGTCCTTATAGATATGTCCTGTCCAAGAATGGCGAGTCAAAAGAGATATTGCTGATTGGGGAGTAGTCTACATTATTTCAGTTTAATTCCAGTAAGGGGTAATCCTTTTGGCGTTTGAGCATCTGAAAGTAAATGCAAATTATATGATAAGGCACCAATTGCTAAAGCATCCTTTGCCTTTTCTGGCAACGTGGTATCATAAGATTTAAGTGCTACTATTCCCAAGAGTGTTCCTAACGCTACACTATGACATGGACCTCGGTGATTCGGGTTATCATCAGACGGTTCTAATCCATCAGGAACTCCAGCAGTGAGGTAGCCAATACCTGCTGCACCAATAGTGTCAAGACCAAGCTCCCACAAATTAAACTTGTCTTGCTCACCTCTGTCAATTCTATTAATCTGACGGAATATATTAATAATTGCTCCAGCTAAGCCGCATACCGCAGTGTTCACTTCTCTATGTTCTCTATTATTTGGCATACTTATAATATAATCAATATTTCTTATTTGTCAAGTGTTTTTTCTTCAACCACGTAGTAAATTTTTCTACCGAATCATATTTTCGTTTCTTGGCATTCTTTTCGAAGTTCCGCCAGTATTCATCGCAGACACTTTCGCCTAATTTGGCAAATGGTCCTTTGCCCTCGGCCAATTCCTTGATACTTTTAGCCGAGAATGAGCCAAGATTGGTGGTATTACCACTGGCCGGTCGCTCGCCCACAATCTTATATTTTTCCTGAATGAAGAACTCCACCTGACCATAAGATGAGGTGATTTTATGCCGTTCGCTATATGGCACAACAAACGGCTGGTTATTTTTATCCTGCCTTGAGTATAAGAATCCAATCACCCAGTGGTGTTTATATTGGTCATAAGGATAAAGAATATTCTTTGTATTATTCCGTAAGAATGAGGTATATGAACCGAGTGTATAAACAAATGATTTGTCAACGCCCCGCCGATAAGTAGTTTTAATATCAATCGCAATCTTATGCTTATCCTCTTTATTTTTAAGCAGGGTAAAATCAGGATAAATCGTCTGGGGTGATTCTTCTAACTGATAACCGTGCTTGGAAGCAATTTCACGGATTAAAGGAGCGCAGAGTAATTCAAATACCGTAGAAAGAACCTTAGTGTCCGAACCAATCAGATAAACCTTATCATCACGGCTTAAGAAACCATAGACCTCCCAGTTAACCTGATATTTGTTATAAAGCTGATAGAATTCCTTTTTAAACTCGCTAAACTCCATTTATTGCTCCTTTGCTCGATATAATATCTGTTATTAAATCCTACCATTTCCGCCTTTTAATGACAAGTATTTGCGTTAACGGAATGAATCAACCGGAATCAGAATGTCTTGGGGAATAAATCCGTTAATTAGCGGTCTCGTATTTTTTGCCGTATGCTGACTCCAATTTCAGTTGTCGACAAAATGTCGACAACTCGGCGCTTACCCACATCCCAAACTCAAAGGCAATATCTTTGTGGGCGTAAGTCCCGCCATACCGCCCCGCCGCGGCTTTTAATTATGGCGAATTCGCCATAATTAAAATCGGGATTATAGACGCTGAATTTCCGGGGACACCCTCCAGAAGGGCAGGCAATACTAATTTATTTACCATCCTGTATCCTGTGCGCTTTAGCAGTGTTGCCGATGGTCTGCTGACTCCAATTTCAGTCGGTGACAAAATGTCACCACCTCACTTCCTTCCTACTAATCTGGGGACACGCGCCTGACTATATCATTCGGGCTGGCCATTAGGGAAAATGTCTTGGAAGATAATGTCGTCAGTTAGTAGCTTCGTCGCCACTTTCCGTCTCTTCAACCGACGGGCTTTGTTTTTTGGCCGGCTCAGGAACCGCTTCTGTCTCTTCACCGGGTTTCTTGAACGGCTTGGCGTTCTTGCAGTCCGGATATCCTGAGCAGGCGATGAACCGGGTTCTGCGCCGGCGGTTGAACCGGATGACCATGGGCTTGCCGCATTTTTCGCAGACCTGGTCGGTCTTTTCCGGCTCCTGCTTGGGCTTGAGTGAGGCGGTATGCCGGCATTCCGGGAATGCCGAGCAGGATAGGAATTTGCCGAACCGGGACCAGCGTTCGACAATCGGACTATTGCACAGGGGACATTTTCCGCCGCTTTCCTTGCCCTTTTCGCTGGTCATCTCGGCCTGGGCTTTTTCCAAGTCCTTGGCAAACGGCGCGTAAAATTCCTTTAATGTCGGAACCAATTCCTTTTTGCCTTCCTCAATCAAATCCAGCTCCTCTTCTATCCGGGCCGTGAACTGGGTATTGATAATATCCTCAAAGAACGGCACGAGTTTGTCGTTGACCAGCAGGCCTAAATCAGTCGGCGTCAACTGCCGGGCCCGCTTGATGACATAGCCCCTATCCTGGATGGTGGCAATAATCGGCGCGTAGGTGGACGGGCGTCCGATGCCGTATTTTTCCAGGACCTTGACCAGCGAGGCTTCGTTATAATGAGGCGGCGGCTCGGTAAACGACTGGGACGGTGTGACTTTGACAATATCCAATTTTCCGCCTTCTTTTAAATCAGGCAATAATTGCTCTTCGGTATTATAGAGGGTCATGAATCCTTTGGACACCAGCCGGCGCTCATTGACGCCCCAGATGCATCTGGCCACAGCCATCTTTTCAAGTATCAGACCGCTCTCCACGGTTTCATCCATAACGCCCAGAATCCGGGCGGTTAAGGCCTTGTCCTCGGTATTCTGTCCCAAAGCTTCAATGATTTTCCGGGCTATCTCATCATCCTGTTTATTTCGGCTTAATATTGTTATTATCTTTTCCAGCACTAAATCACTTTGGCCTGAGTCAACCGAGGCCAGTATTTTCTCTGCGATTAACTTGCGCCGCTTGTCATTAGAAAAAACATCCAATTCCAATGCCGGGTCAAACTGCGATTCAATTTCTACTGATTTACTTTTCCATACAGACGGTTTCATCTGGGTGGCCGCGAACCGTTTCCAGATGAGGGTGTAGAGTTTATACTGGTCCTTGGTCAGGTATTTGGCAATCTCGTCCGGCATCTTAACGACATAGGTCGGCCGGATGGCTTC
>Ga0208373_1004603_pt1 | contig 12214 bp, 11 predicted proteins | sample RifOxyC2_FD_184036 | JGI IMG/M metagenome (GOLD analysis project Ga0208373, IMG submission 184036) | Soil microbial communities from Rifle, Colorado - Rifle Oxygen_injection C2 (SPAdes) | ecosystem: Environmental > Terrestrial > Deep subsurface > Rock core/Sediment | place: Rifle, Colorado... | reverse complement strand
AAGCTCATACTCATGCAGTCTGTGCTGTGGCTAGAAAGATGTGTGAAAGAATTTACTCAACCGTTATCCACGACAGACTCTATGAACCAATTCGATCAACCACTTGACATAATATAGTTAGTCTTTATTATTTATAATAATATTGTCTTCGTTAAGATCCTCATGTATAATGGTCTTTCTTAGATTAAAATTTTTAACTCGTTTGCTTTCCTGCTCTAGAAAATAAATCTCTTTTTTTACAATATTGTTAACTAATGTACCGCCTTTATTTTGAAAAAAATTAATGAAAGTAAAATCAAAAATCAAAAACCTAAACTTTTTATGAACGGGAGCATAATCACTCATGAACCGGTGCATCTGAGCCTGAATTGTTGCGATCCTTCCTACAGTAGATAAGTTAATATCTTTAGTGGAAAGTGTTCTGCCTTGGAAATATTCAAGAATAATGCTAGGCTTTTTATTTATATAAAAAATACCTTCTTTAACGGTCGGAAAATATTTTTTAAATTTATTATCGGAACATAGTTTATGTAAAATTTCGAGTTCATATTTTACTTCTTCGACGTTTTCGGATGAATAAATTTTTAATATATATCTTTTTTTATCGGCTAAAATTAAATAATTTTTACTATCAATCCCCTTATCTATTGGACGAACAAAGCTGACTGACTTAAAAATGCCATCGTCTTTTAACTTCGCCACAATTCCTTCATTCATATATTAAATATTATAATACTTAAATTTTTCAAAAAAAAGGGGAATTGGTTTTGACACCAAAATCCCCCGTTGCAGAAGACTTTGGCTTGCGCTGAGCGACTACTGCAATTTAATACAGAACCAAACGCGTTTACCAACCTGGAATACGTCGCCATTAGCAAGCGAGAGATGCTTCATAGGATCGATGATTTTTTCATTATTCAAAATCACTCCTCCCTGTTGAATCAAACGACGCAAGTCACTGTTGCTCTTCTGGTCACCGAAAAATTGCCGAAGAAGTTCTAGCACTTGCACGTTTTTGGCTTTCGGCGTAAACATTGGCGTATCGATCGGGACTTGCCGGCGAGAGAACGTATGATCAAACCATGCACGTTCCTCTTTCGCAACCTTGTCTCCATGGTATCTGCGAACGATTTCTGTTGCTAAGCGCTTCTTTGCCTCAAACGGATCGGCCGTTGCCATATCCACCATTTCCTGCAGTTCAGGCTCAAGAACTTCAGTGTAAACCTGAAAATACTGGAGGATTAAGGTATCAGGCAGTTTCATGACCCTGCCGAACTTATCACGAGGCGAGTGCCCAAGACCGATGTAGTTATCCAAGCTTTTGCTTTGCTTAGCAACCCCATCAATCCCTGGCGTGACTTTCGTAGTGATGATGACTTGTTGCCTTTGACCAAACCTTTCTTGGAAGAATCTGCCCAGCATTTCATTGAAAAGCTGATCAGATCCCACAATGGTTAAGTCAGAGTTGTAACCCTGAAGAATCGGGTAAACAAGTTCGTGCATGTAAATGTCTGCTTCTTCGGCGATACGCTTTTGAAACATATCGCGAGAAATTAGACGGCTATGAGTCACCATTTGCATTAACCTTAGAAACTCAATCGTAGACTGAGACCCATACCATTCGGAGTTGCGCCTGATTTCCAGAAGATTCGGGTTGTCGAAGCGCAAAACCATCTTAACCTGCCTAATGAATTCCGCTGTGTTTTTCTCGATTTCTTCCTCTGAGATAACCGGCCTTGTCTTGTTTTTGCCGGTCGGGTCACCGATTTGGGTGGTAAAATCTCCTATGAGAAAGATTACCTTATGCCCAAAATCCTGAAGCTTCCTCATCATCCAGAGATTCACCGCGTGGCCGATATGCAGGTATGGAGCTGTAACGTCGACTCCATATTTAATCCGCAACTGCCTCTTTTGAGAGAACATTTCCTTGAGTTCTTTAACACTAAAAAACTCTTCTGCGGTTCGAGTAAAACAGGCTAGTATTTGTTCGGTTTCACTCATGACATCATCTCCTTTCTGTTTGTTTGTTTTCATTGATTGCCGAAAGCGCTAAATTCATTTTTATCAGATAAAATAGTTTTGTCAATACATCTATGCGCTTTATAAACTAATATATAAATGATTTTTAATAATTTTATCATGTTTCTTAAACAAAAACCAGTATAAATTTTTCTTCTGAATTACAAAACTAAATTTTGAGTAATAATTTATTTCACGCCAAATCCACATCGTAAACTCAAGTGTTTAATATTCTTTAAAGAACGATATTACACCAACGGTGTCTAGATATAATTAGCAAAGTTCGATAATGGTGCTTGGATATGCATTGTGACGCACGAAAGTGTGATGACCGGAGTCTTAGCTGCAGCGCAAGGCATCCTCGATGAGACTTCTATCAGATATGTCACCAGTGATCCGCGGATCACGCAAAGAGGAATGTTCGATGTCGCATATAACGGCCACCAACTGACCATTATCTAATCCGAGGTCGACGGGAAACAAAATACCCGAGTCGGTCTCGGGTTTTAATTTAGAAAAAAAATATCCCGCAATTAAGCAGGATACCGAAGAATGTTAAGTTAAAATTTTCCATGATCGACATCGTTAGTTATCACGCCATGCTGGCGGCAGATCTGAACAATCGTCGACTGGACAGCCAACACATCTTCGAACGAAACTCCGTTCGGATTCGAGGTTTGTTCGACGAAGTGCCGAGTTAACCGTCGTTGGTCTTGGCGCGAGATCCAGCCTTGACGTTCGTAACGGCTGAAAATTTCCTGCGCTTTGACCGATAAGGCGTTTTCGCGAAACCAGCGAAAATCTTCAGAACCAGAAATTATTTCGACTGGAAAAATTCCGAGTGTCAGCAATATTCCCGAATTATCTAAAGTTCCGCCGTACCGGACACAGAGTTCAGCCGAACCATCAACCAAAGCTTGTAGGCTCTCTGGCGTCTCGTATCGCCCCAAAACCAATCCGGCTCGTATTTTTATACCGGACCTTTTGGCAGCGTTGAGAGCTTTCCAGAGCTGTTTTCGAGTTGACGTCGGTTTACCCTGGGATTTCCATCCTTCTTTACAGAAGTGGTCAATCCCAACGTAGGCAACTTCGACGATTTCCGACAACCTAGGAATATTCAACGAGGGTACCGTCAAATATGCATACCGCCGCAGTTTATCAGCCGCCGGATAATCCTTGCGGATTTCCAGCCAACCATCGATATATTGCTTGGCTTTCGAAGGATCAAGCGTGGGCAAAAACTGGTTCGAGACATCAAACACTCGATTGATCCCGAACCGCTCGGCCCATGCTTCTTCTTCGATAAAAAGCGAGCGCAAATCGCGCTGAAGTAAATCCGTTATACCTTCTAGCGCGCAAAAATTACACGGTTTTTTGGCCGCAGCCCAAGCGCAACCACCGCGGACAGATTCGTTGACGAGCATCCGTATATTTTGGATTGCTCCATCGCCAAATCCGAGGGGCTGATTGGCCATCTCAGATAAACGATTTTCGATTCCGTAATAACCGTCATAACGGAATCCAGCCACCGGTGCTGGTCTACCGTAATCTCTGATTAACCCGCTAGCGCCCGACAACACTTGCAGCAGAGTGACTTCCCCTCGACCAACACAGACAGCGTCAAAACTGTACTGCAGAAAAGCTTCAGAGAAATTGCGAATGTGCTGACCGCCACAGATTACACGGATTCTCGATCCGAACTTAACTCTGAGCTTCTGCGTCAGTTCGATTGATCGTCTGGCATTATATCCAAGAACCGAAAATCCGACAACGACTTCCTGACTTTTCGAAAGAGCCACCTCGATCTTGTCAGTGATTAAACTTTCGATCGGCTCCGAAGAGCCAGTGTAAGTCTCATCGATCGCCTCAGCCTCCCAGCCACAATCGTGCGCAATCTGGCTCAGACAAGCCACACCCCCGTTGATCATCATAATTGAATCATGACGATCCTGAGTTTCTTCAGTGTCCAGATGGATACTCAAATTCATCACTATCTCCTTATTTGCTTTAACACGCTAATGTGTTAGAGCGATTGTTCAGGTTCAAATGTATAATTAAATATTTTAAGACAAAAAATGTTTTATGTCGTCTTGTAAAACATATAGTTGAATCGTTATTTTAGACCTTATAGGTCTAGATCTTGATTTTTTACTAATAATTAGCTATAATAAGTGTCATAATACTATACACTTAGCATGAATAACCGAAATATTTTATCAAGTTTGTCCCAATTAGGCTTAAACCAAGTTCAATCACAAATTTATTTGACTACCTTAGATTTGGGTGAGGCCTTGCCAAAACAGATCGCTGACCGCACTGGTATCAGTCGAGCAACCCTATATCTTGCTTTTCCTGAACTTGAAAAGCGTGGAATTTTAATACCTTTTCAAAAAGGTAAAAGACGGTTATTTAAAGCTCAGAATCCTGAAATCCTCTTATCTTCGCTTAAGGATAATATCAGCGAATTAGAACAAAGTTTGCCTGATTTGCTGGCGATTTATCAAACTGATTCGATCAAACCTCGAGTACAGTTTTTTGAAGGGATAGAAGGCATAAAACATCTATATCAAAAAACTCTCAAAGAGAGGGGCGGCATAATTCGCGCTTTTCAGAGAATTTCCAATATTCATCCTGAAATTCAAAAATATTTAGAATCTTACTACTCGCCTGAAAGGGTTCGCCGTGAGATCGAAGCGCGAAACATCGTGTCCGATCAATCGGACGACAAGATTATGCCAGCCAGCAAAGAATTATTTCGGGAAAATAGATTTATCGATCCAAAAAAATTCCCGATAATGTTTGAAGGTTTAATCTTTGGATCAAAAGTTGGCTTTGCTAACTTTGAAGCCGGCAGCCAATTAGGTGCTATTATTATCGAAAGCGAAGAAATCGCCAAATCCATGAGATCTCTATTTGATTTTGCCTGGCAATCGGCAGATAAATAGTGGACCAAGGCGGATAAAAACCGCTCGATATTTGTGGAGTGTAGGAGAGTCGGGCTCCTGACCTCCTGCTTGTCCCGACAATATGGGTGGACCAAGGCGGACTCGAACCGCCTACCTCCACATTGCAAATGTGGCGTTCTACCAGATGAACTATTGGCCCATAAATTTGTATATAGTATAAAGTATTTTGTATTTTGGAACAAGAAACTAGCTTATTCTGTTCCGAGAGTAGTTGATCAAACCATTCACAATTTTGTGAACAACTACTGAGTGATTAAAAATTTTCTGAAAAACATCTTCTTTAATATATCCTATATCTTTTGAGATGATAAGTTGATTTTGAAGCTCGGTTAATGATCCTCGAGCAATTGAATAAAATTGAACTTTTTCTTTAGAGGTTTGTCGGCTAAACCCTTCGGCAATATTCGATGTTATGCTTACAACGCATCTTCTCATTTGACTTGTTATGCCATAAAGTTCTTCTTTTGGAAAAAATTTTGTAATATTATAAATTTCCAATACTAAACCATGGCCTTCTTTCCAAGCATTTAAATCACAAAAACTCTGAATTTTATATTCCATTATATTAGACTTTAAATAAGTATTTCCTTTTCTATATCACATTTATAGTACTATATACAATATACAAAATACTAAATACAAAATTAGAAAATTACTCCAAACCCATACATTGCTCCTAAAGCAATTATAATCATACCGATTAATTTCCAAACTGTATAGCTTGAAGCGGTGCCTAGTTTGTCTTCAGCCCACCTGATGTGGCCGATAATTTTAACCATCTGGTAGGAATATTTAATGAAGACGATACCGATGATGATAGATATTATCAGGATTAGAATACGCATTTTAATTTCTAATTGGTCTAATTTCTAAATCCCAATTAATCAATAACTAAATTCTGGGAGGCTTATTAATTGGGTATTGGTTATTTTTTAGAAATTAGGTTAATTAGAGCAATTAGGTTAATTTACTCAAAATCCACCACAAACTCCCGCCGATCAAAACAGCCTGAGTCGCCAGACCGACATGCCACCATTTCCAGCTTATAGTTTGATGCATCCATTCATGAAAACGGTGATAGTAGACAAAAGGTTTACCAGTGAATGGATAAGAAAACTTAGGACTTAATAATTTGCTGATGTTATAAAATAGGTCTGGAAAAGCAGCGCCAATCGCGCTCCATAAAATTATTGAGTCATTCTTAGTCCATATATCAAGTACGTAAACATCCATAACTGGACTAGAGAATTTTACTAAAAGCCAAAGCAACACTAAAGCAGCTATAATAATATCGCCAGCAGTTATTAATTTCTCCCACCATTTAAAATCAAGAAGGCTATCAGGCTCTTTTTTACCAACATAAGATGAGCCTGCATCAATATGCGGAACACGATCCAAAACATGATGGCTGACCAAACCAGCTGCTGCTCCTAAAATGGGGTTACCAGTAGCCAGACCGACAGCGATACCGACTGTGAAATGAGTTGTTAAAAACATAAATAATTTTAAAAGGTAAATCTATCTTGCCTTATAGTAACCGTCGTTAATACCTATTATGTGACAAAAACAATCATTTGACGAGGGCATTTAGGTAATGATCCCAAATGCAAATAATTAAGTGGGCAATGGAGGAGTCGAACCTGCGACCTCGTCATTATCAGTGACCCCGTAAAATTATTTCCTGTCAAATCGATTTCATCGTATTATGACATGAACGTAATTTACGGGGCAAGCGCGCTTCAGTGGGCGCGGGAGGACTCGAACCTCCGACCCCGTCATTATCAGTGACGTGCTCTAACCATCTGAGCTACGCGCCCACAATAACTGAATGCGCTTTAAATTTTGACGCGCTCCTTGCCCGGCACACGACGTTCCTCTCATAACAGAACATAGTTCGTTTGAGAGGAAGGAGTTGTGCGGGGTAACCAACTGAGCTAATTGCCCGTCGAGAACTACAGATAAATTAGCAAAAACTGAGAGTTTTCGCAAACAAAAAAACAGCTAAGCTGTTTTTTTATTCTAGATTATTGCCAAGCAATACCTTAATTTTGACTTTTACCTTTTACCTTTTGACTTTCTCTTATGTGTTTTATGTTGTAGTGAGCGTACTCGCTTGATAACGTTCAAGCAAGACGAAAGATCGTTACCGATCTATGACTTCTATTACTAGAAGTCGACCTTGAGATCAATATCTCTATTGATCTAAATCTCCATAAAAAGGAGGTTTTCCATCCGCACGTTCTCGTACGGATACCTTGTTACGACTTCACCCTGATCACCGAATTCGCCATTGCCCAGTACCAGATCTCGAACCATCAAAAGATAATCTGTGAAAAAAATAAATTATTCTCGACAAATATCTTCGATATTGAACACGAAGTGTGTTCGAGATGCGGTACTGGGTATTAAGCGCCCCCGGCTTTCGTGGTGTGACGGGCGGTGTGTGCAAGAGACGAGAACGTATTCACGGCCGTATGGCTGACCGGCCGTTACTAGCGATTCCAGCTTCATGAAGTCGAGTTGCAGACTTCAATCCGAACTGAGACCAGCTTTGTTGGGATTAGCTCCACCTTGCGGTTTGGCAACCCATTGTACTGGCCATTGTAGCGCGTGTGTCGCCCCACACGTAAGAATCACGCTGATCTGACGTCATCCCCACCTTCCTCCCCTTTACAGGGGCAGTCCCCTTAGAGAATACAACTAAGGGTAAGGGTTGCGCTCGTTAACGGACTTAACCGAACACCTCACGGCACGAGCTGACGACGACCGTGCAACACCTGTCACCAGGCTCCTTGCGGCACTCCTCTATCTCTAGAGGATTCCTGGGATGTCAAGTGTGGGTAAGGTTCTTCGCTTATTGTCGAATTAAACCACACGCTCCACCGCTTGTGCGTCTCCCCGCCAATTCCTTTGAGTTTTAAGCTTGCGCTCGTACTCCCCAGGCGGCAGACTTCCGCGTTAGCTTCGAGCCAAAGAAGGGTCGATTCTTCCCAAGCCCTAGTCTGCATAGTTTACGGCGTGGACTACTGGGGTATCTAATCCCATTCGCTCCCCACGCTTTCGTACCTGAGTGTCAGGATCCGCCTAGCTAGCTGCCTTCGCCTTTGGTGTTCCGATCGATATCAACGGATTCCACTCCTACACCGATCGTTCCGCTAGCCCCTGCGATCCTCAAGTTTGATGGTATCTCCAACATTCCCAAGGTTAGGCCTTGGTCTTTAATTGGAGACTTCTCAAACCACCTACGTACTCTTTACGCCCAGTGATTCCGGACAACGTTTGCACCACACGTATTACCGCGGCTGCTGGCACGTGTTTAGCCGGTGCTTATTCTTAAGGTACCTTCAAAAATTATTCCCCTAAAAAAGCGGTTTACAGTCCGAAGACCTTCTTCCCGCACGCGGTGTCGCTGCGTCAGGCTTTCGCCCATTGCGCAAGATTCCCAACTGCTGCCTCCCGTAGGAGTCCGGGCCGTGTCTCAGTCCCGGTCTGGCTGATCATCCTCTCAGACCAGCTACCCGTCGTAGCCTTGGTGAGCTATTACCTCACCAACAAGCTGATAGGCCAGGAGCCTTTCTCAAAGCGATAAATCTTTACTCAAAACACGAATGCATTGAGACTATAGGGTATTACCCCATCTTTCGATGGGCTATGCCCTACTTTGAGGTAAGTTCTCCAGTATTACTCAGCCGTTCGCCACTGCCCCGAAGGGCCGTTCGACTTGCATGTGTTAGGCGCACCGCCAACGTTCGTCCTGAGCCAGGATCAAACTCTCCAAAAAAATTTGAAAAGTAATTTCACCCCGAACTTCTACCGAAGGTAGATAGTTTGGGGTTTGCTCACTACAACATACAACACACAATTTAGTAGAAAGTAGATTAATAAATAGTAATTAAACTATTTTGGTCGTATAATCTACTGTCAAAGTTGTTCAAGTTCAAAAGAGCAGTGATAAATACACTGCAGATCTGTTATTCAATATAAAGAACTTATGTTCACTTGTCAACAGTCGCCACTAAAAAAACCAGATTACTCTGGTTTTTTTAAACTTATGTTTATTTACTGAACACTATCGTTCCCATTCGCTAGCTGGTTATACTTGACGAGCCAAAAAAAAGATAAGTGTGAGGTTGGGAAGTGTTGTTTGTGAGAGCCGAATACCAAAATAAGTAAAAAATATCTTTTTTCAAACTCAATAATCTGTTAAGATTAAATTATTATGATTAGGTTAAATTCTGCCCAACAAAATAAATTAAAAAAAGCTGGTGTTATCGCTTTATTTTTATTTGGCTCAAAAGCGTTAGGAGTTGACGGGCCTCTTTCTGATACTGATATTGCGATATTGCTCGATAAAAAAGTACCTGAAGATCAAATTTTCCGAAAATCAGTTGATTATGAATATTTTATCAGCAATCTTTTTCCCAAAATTAAAGATATTGAAGTAACATTATTAAATAATGCACCGATTGGTTTGCAAACAACGATTTTACGAGAAGGAAAATTATTATTTTGTGCTGATTACCAAAAACTTGCCGATTTCCGAGAAAAGACAATAATTTTAGCCTGCGACCTCTTGCCGTTTATTCAATATCATCAACAAAATTTTTTAAATAGATTTTATGCAAATACCACTTAACCACAAAACAATTACTGTTCGACTGAAAGATTTAGCTGAATCAATCAACGAACTTGAGGTTTTAGCCAAATTATCTGAAGAAGATTTAATTAAAGATCACCATAATTTCGCTTTAGCTTCTTTTTATCTTTTAAGATCATTAGAAGATATTTTAAGTATTGGCGCCCATGTTTTGTCTCGCTTGTTTAAGGTGACAATTTCTGAAAAATATAATGATATCTTACCAGAATTAGCCAGATCCGGAATAATTCCTCAAGAGTTTGCTAATCGAAATACTAAACTTGGCAGTTATCGGAACCGCCTTGTTCATGACTATCTTAAAATTACTCCTGAAGAAATGTTCAATATTCTCCAAACTCATCTTGTTGATCTAAAACTATTTGGTCAAATTATTAATGATCTGATAAATAATCCGTCAAAATTTAATCTAAAGATTGAATAAATCTCCATGTTCTATTAACTATAGTTGACGAAATTTCTAATAAAATCTATTTCTATCCTACCAAATAGACAAAAAAAAAGAGGATAAGTGCGAGGTTAGAAGATGTTGTTTGTGAGAGCTGGTTGTTAATTTAATATAAAACTATTACTGATTACGTAGAAGCCATTTATAGACAGGTTTGATAAAAATTTTCTTATTTTCAATTTCAACCACCTCTTCTTGACTATAAGTAACAATTGTTCCGTTTGACAGATTTAATTCGGTCATGGCTTGAATTAAACTTTTAATTTCTCTATCTTTAGTTGCTTGATCATCAAGATTCCAAGCTACTTGAATTAATTCTTTGGACTGATTCTTTTCTCTCGTCAAAAAGTCAACCTCAAGATTATTCTTTGTTCGATAATAATAGATTTCTTCTTCTCGACGCTTTAATTCTAAAAAGACAATATTTTCGAGTATTCGGCCACGGTCTTCAGAAAAACGAAAAGAAACAACATTGGCCAAACCTTGGTCGATGGCATAAATTTTTTTTGATGATTTATTCTGGTCTTTTAAAGAATATGAAAATTGTGGCAGATCAAAAATCAAAAAAGCTTCTTTAAAATATTCTAAATAAGCTGATACAGCCGTAAATGAAATTCTAAACATCTCTTTTAATGATTCGATCGAGATAATTTTGCCGGCATTCGATAAAACATAAACAGCCATTTTTTCTAAAATCTCTTTTTCTCGAATGTTGTAGCGCATAACAATGTCTTTTTGAAGTAGATCTGAAAAATAGTTTTTTAATAGTTCTTGATTTTTAGAAACTACTACTTCTGGGAATCCGCCAACTTGAAAGTAATCCTCAAAAGCAGATTGGATTGTTTTTTCATTTAAAATTTGATCTTTTGCGTTGGTTATCTCGATATTTTTAAAGCTTAAAAATTCCGAAAATGAAAGCGGCAAAACTTTATAAGATAAATGACGACCAGTTAAAAGCGAAGCAATTTCGCCGCTTAAGAGTTTCGAAGAAGAACCAGTTAAAAATATTTTAAATTTTTCACCATCACGTAGTTTTCGAATAGCTTTTTCCCAAGCTGTAATTTCATGAATCTCATCAAAAAACACATATTCAAGATTTTTGTTAAAGTACTCTCGAAAAGTGGAAATTATCTCTTCAATAATCTGCGGATCGTTATTGGTAATAAAAAATGGGTCTTCAAAATTAATAAACAAAAAATTATCTTTTAAATTAAGATTTTTTATAATTAATTTTAAAACAGATGACTTGCCGCTTCTTCGCGGCCCGACGATATCAATAACTTCTTTGCTTTTAAGATTGATATCTTTAAGAACAGCCCGATCAAGTAACTTTTCCCGATCGATGCTCTTTTGCCAAAAATCTATTATTTGTATTAATTGTTGACTTTCAATATTCATTAACTATAGTTTACTACATTTATCAAAAATAGTCAACTATAGTTTACTATTATCCTAACCAAAAAACCAGATTGCTCTGGTTTTTGTTCAGATAGTCCGTTAACAAATTTTTATAAGAGTTCTTTCAGTGCTCCATATCCTTCAGAAAATTGTGCCAATCTCAAATTCACATCAGCTCCATCGACACTGGTAACCTGAAACAAATCGTAGCCTTGTCCTTCAAATATTGAACAAAATCGATCATTAAAAGATCTTGCTTCTTCGGCGTTTGCAAAAGATAATTTGACATCAGTGGGCGAAAATCTGAGCTTTTCGCCACTCTCTGGAGAATGATCCATTTTTTCTGGCATTGTTTAATATTACTAATAAAAAATCTATTTCTATCCTACCAAATAGACACAAAAAAAAAGAGGATAAGTGCGAGGTTAGAAGATGTTGTTTGTGAGAGCTAGATTCCCACTTCGATCGTATTTCAATAAGCGGGAATGACAAGCAGGTTAAACCATCAACATTTTCATTGGACGAAGTGTGCGTTTGAATGGATCAAGGACTAAGCCAAGGGCTTCAAGGGTGAATGCGCCGAGCAATAAGCTATCGCCTTTTTTGCCAAATACAATCGGAGCGGCACCTCGTAAGCCTTCGATTTCAAAGATAGCGTCGCCGATTTCTCGAGAAATTTTAGTTCCATCAGCTAGAACAAAATTTTGTTTGCGATAAGGTTTAATTCCT
>Ga0208373_1004600_pt1 | contig 12227 bp, 7 predicted proteins | sample RifOxyC2_FD_184036 | JGI IMG/M metagenome (GOLD analysis project Ga0208373, IMG submission 184036) | Soil microbial communities from Rifle, Colorado - Rifle Oxygen_injection C2 (SPAdes) | ecosystem: Environmental > Terrestrial > Deep subsurface > Rock core/Sediment | place: Rifle, Colorado... | reverse complement strand
TGCTGGGTTTCTTCATAAGTTACTTCATAGACTTCCCATTCTTCCGGGAGATGTAATAAACGGTTGAATAATTCTTTCGTTTCCATATCTTTAAATTATTATTTTCACACTATTAACGGTAGAACCATAATTTTAATAAACAAAAAGTGATTACAACTGCTTCGCAAGTACCCAAACTGTTACAACACTCGCTAATAGAGCAAATACGTCTAATACAGTTCTGCCTAAGTCAAATGCAACCCCTTCACCCTTCGGCGGCGGCTCTTTTGTAACAATTATTACTGAACCGTCATAAACTTTAGGATTACCCGTGAGGAAGCCAAAGTTCACTCTGTTCGATTCACCGTTGGCTTTGCGATAAACAGCGTAGTTTGCACTGTCGGTAGTACCGCCTGCATTATCAATATAATCCTTTACACTTAGCCCTTCAATAAATCTGTAAAGCCCTGGATTATTAACCTCACCATCAACAACTACCGTGTTTGGTTTTTTAGGGATAAATATTTTGTCTCCGCCATGCAAAAAAACATTTTCGCTTTGATCTTCATCATAAAAGAGAGCTTCTACATCAACAACTAACTTTTTACCATCGCGGTTAAATTGTGTCCCGAATAAAAATGCTTCTGATGTTGATCCGCCGGCTTTTATCATTAAGTCAAAAAGTGTTTCATTCTTAGATTCCAATACATAAGTTCCCGGCTTATTAACTTCACCGGAAATACTTATAACCCGTTGATCCTGGTAATTGGGATTTTTGCGGATTACAACTATGTCTTTGTGCTGTAAAATGAAAGTATTGGAAGTGATGTTTACCGTGTCGACACCTTCAAATTCATCCGATGTACTTTTATAAAAAGAAGGTGCCATCGGAATTACAAGTGATTCACTGATCTTTTCACCTTGATAACCGTTCGGTTTTATCCTATTCACATAAACTTCAGTTCTTAATGACCTCTCATTGAATCCGCCTGCCTGAAGAATGAGATCCATTGGCGTCATGTTTGAGCTAAGCGGAAATTGTCCCGGGTTGCGCACTTCTCCTTCAATCCGAACTGATTTATCCAAAACTTTTTCGACATCGCCCTTGTAAATATAAATTTTGTCTCCCGGCTCAAGGTCTATATTCACAGATTTTTCACGCAGCAGCTTTTCAAGGTTAAATGGTATGATGCGGGTCGAAAGTCCGTCAGGATTAATTCTCACCACATCCCCTCGCAAGGTAAAAGCTCTTCCTCTGAAAATTGGATCCTGCAATCCGCCTGCTCTGAAAACCACATCATAAAGAGTCAAGCTGTCTGCAAAAGGAAGTGAAACCGGCTTCTTTACATAACCGGAAATTGAAACTGTTTTTTTCTCTACAAGTTCATAAATAGAATATATCTTTACGGAATCCCTCGGCTGAAGTTCAATATTGTTTAATGGATCGCCATCCAATGCTTTAGATAGATCAACAGAAATAAACTGATAAGTCTCATCAGGCCGCGTTCGAATAATATCTGCTTTGCTGAAATACGCTTCTGGCAGTACGCCTTCTGCTTCATAAATTAAGTCTGATAATCTTCTTACCTTTGAAACTTCGTACGCACCGGGACGAAGCACTGCGCCTTCAATAGTTACATAGTTGATAAACTTTTCCGATATTGGATATACCGCCACTAAATCACCATCCGAAAGAATAAAATCTGCAGAAGGATTTTGTAAAAGATCTGTGAGGTCAACATCAACAAGCTCTTTCTCAAGCTCGAATTTCTTTCTCTGTTCAAATGGTTTGATGCGGGCAACTTGTACTCTTCCTGTATATGCGGTTGCTTTCAAACCTCCGACAAATTCCAAAAGCTTTTTTAGATTTTCACCGCCTCGTAATTCATAAATTGCTGGCCGTAAAACTTCACCCAAAACCGAAACGGTTTTTCCTCTTGGCGGAATAAAAACCATATCATTATTTTGAAGACGTACATCACCAATAAGCTGCCCTTTAAGCAGGTAGTCATATAAATCAACTTTTGTAATCACATTATTATTTCTTATCACTCTGATTTCGCGCAAGCTTCCAGATGCTAACGGTCCACCAACACTGTAAAGCGCGTTAAATACGCTCGCAAAGCTGCTGATTGTGTAACCTCCAGGTTTTGAAACTTCACCCATCACAAATATTTTTATTGGTTTAAGCTTTGCTAAAGATATATCTAGAAAAACGGTCGGAGGATTTGCCGTTAAACCTTCATAGAATTTCGATAAGTAACTAGTCATTTTATTTTTCAGTTCGGAATACGGAACACCAGAAACAAAAATTTGTCCTGCAGTGGGAATAAATACCGTTCCTTGATTATCTACATTAAGCTCATATTGAAGTTCAACAGCACCCCAAAGGTAAAGCCGTAAAACATCTCCTGGTCCTATTAAATAACCGGGATCAACGGGCCCAACTGCTGCAGGTTCAAATGCCGTAGGTATTTTTTCGAATAGACTGTAACCAAAGTATTCCAAGCCTTTCTTCTCTGCCGGCTGTGTAGTTATTATCGGTTCCTCAATTTTCTGCTCATCACTAGCTTGTTCGGGCTGTTGTGTGTCTGTTTCAACCGCCGGAAGTTCTATTTGAGTTTGCGGCAGCAGGATATCACGTTCTCCCATGATGTACATTTGAATAAATTGATCATAGTTAACACCATACTGCTTAGCCAGTGCTCTTGCATCATCCTCGGTCATGTTCTTATCCTTAAGAGCTTTCTGAATATCTGCCTGGGATTTTATACCTTCCTGCTCAAGCCTCTGCTTAATTTGCTGCTCTGTCTGAGGATATATATGGACTGTAGCTATTCCAATAGTAAAAATGAGGAACGATAATTTTTTAATCATTTTAATTTATGATTTGTTTCTAAAATAATTTTCAATACTTAAAATTTATTAATAATGTATTTAAAACAGAGTCTTGATTCTGTAATTTCGAGTCCCGGAATTGCAGGAGAGAAATTTTAAACTTATCTGACTATTTCGTTTTCTAATTTATATTTCTTATTTGACTTTTCACAACCAGCAGAATCATCTTTATAGAATTCTAACTTTTTACCTGCTTCGCTAAAACCTATCCCTTATAGCCAAATGAACTCAGCTTCGCCAAGTCAGTCACAATTTTTAATATAATAAAATCACAACTGGAGTAAAATTAATATTTTTCTCAATCAAATTTATATCTGAAAAGGGAAGTTTCTTTCTAAAAAAACTATAGTGGTGATTTCAATTCCAATAGTTAAATAATCATGAAAAAGTTAATGAAAAGGATTGAATCTATAGGGGCATATCTATTTATGATTTAGACTTACTATAGCTTCGCTTTGTAAGTCACGGCGTCTAGAAATATTAGAAACGATGAAAAAAAATTGGTTACGGCACAATTAACCAATGGTTATAAATGTTAAAATCCCCTTATTTCTTATTATGTGATCTGGGTAATTAAGACCAATGTATATCAGTTCTTGTTGTCTTTATACAAGGAAAACATAATCAGCTTGAATTACTGTAATAGTATCGATCAAAGTGCAGTAAACCATATTAGTCTAGCTGAAATAATTACATAATCTAATCAATCTAGCCGTGTTCAGCTTTAAACAGCTACGGTCAAGATAAGATCAAATACAGTGGATTATGTCAAATCCAATATATTTTCAGCTCATTCAAAGACACACATTATACCTTAAAAAATGATATATCCTTGTTTGAAAATCAGTAGTCTTCAGATACCCATGTCCTAAAATAGTAATTTTGATACTTGGAGATGTGGTTGACACTTTAAAAGGGAGCGATATTTAATATTCCTCTTCCAGGATCAACTGAGTACGATTAAATTGGATTTCTTTATTCTACCTATCAAAATTAGCTCATTAATTGGAGTGTTAATATATAACAATCACCTGTCTTAATCCTACCATAAATCCGTCAGAAGGAACATTCAAGTGTTCTTTAATTTTTAGAAGCAGCCGCACATTTTCTCAAAATCAGTTATTGCTTTAGTAAAAGACCATTTATTAGACTGAGTAAATTGTTCCTAGTGAGTTTTGGGACCAAGTCTGACCAAAGATTAAGCGTAAATGGGAATGATAAGTGAACTGGATTTTTTTATTCGATTCCGGTAATTAAGGTGCAGCTGTGGCTCATTTAAATGTTCAATCTGCTTATAAAAATCGTATTAATAGAATCAGCATATTTCCTCAGGGTGTACCCGCATTAAAATTAATTTGGAAAAATTTTTATTTGTAGAACATGAGGTTTAACGCGTGCATATAGAGCTGCGGAGAGGGCGATCCCATTGGGAGAACTCGCGGTACAGTGTTAACCGTACGACGGTTTAGTCCCACTGGGATTGGTTTCAGTCAAGGAAAATTAAATTATATGATTATCTTTCAACCAATGATAACCATCAAAGGATTTAAAGAACTTTTTCACGTTTCATTGCCTCAGAACGAGTAGGAAATTCCTCAAAGTAAATTAACTCCCAGGTGATATATTTTTTAGTAAAGTTAGATAAACCGAGATTATGGTCAGAGATTCTTTTTTCCAAATTGGAAGTATGACCATAATAATGCTTATTGAGAATAATGCTTTTAAGGATGTAGACGTAAAAATGATTCATAATAAAATCCGGAAGGAATTTAATGAGCTGCGGAGAGGGCGAGATTCGAACTCGCGGTACAGTGTTAACCGTACGACGGTTTAGCAAACCGTTGCCTTCAGCCACTCGGCCACCTCTCCAGTGCTGAAAAGCGTCATCTTGTTTTAATTACTTGCAAAGATAATACTTCCATATTTGAATAAAAAATTCTGGCATATTCAGAAAATTATTATACCACTCTTCCACGATCGGTTGAATTATTCAAACTCATTTTGTTGTTTGATTACTCTCATTAGAGTAAATTTGTTTTACAATAAAGAATTAAATCAGTACGATACATTATGCAAAAATTTGTCGGTGTAGATTATTTTAATATCGAATCCCTCTTGTCAGAAGACGAAAAAATGATTCGCGATTCAGTTAGGGATTTTGTTTCTGCTGAAATTATTCCGATCATTGAAAAGTATAACCGCGACGGACAGTTCCCGCATCAATTAATTGAAAAAATGGCTGATTTAGGTTTGTTCGGTGTAACTCTTCCACAAGAATATTCTTGTGCAGAATTAAATAATGTTGCCTATGGGTTGATCATGCAGGAACTTGAAAGAGGGGATAGCGGTGTGAGAAGTTTTGTTTCGGTTCAGAGCTCCCTAGTAATGTATCCTATTTATGCGTTTGGGTCTGAAGAACAGAAAGATTATTGGCTTCCGCTTCTTGCACAGGGAAGGAGAATAGGATGCTTTGGTTTAACTGAACCTGACTTTGGTTCCAATCCTAGCGGTATGATTACTAAAGCTCAGAAAGTTCAAGATGGATATACGCTTAACGGTGCTAAAATGTGGATTACCAATGGTACAATTGCTGATGTAGCTGTAGTGTGGGCTAAACTTAATGGTGTCGTTACAGGATTTCTAGTTGAAAAAGGAATGAATGGCTTTACTGCTCCGGAGATGAAAGGAAAACTCTCCCTTCGCGCTTCAGTAACTTCTGAACTTATTTTTGATAATGTGTTCATTCCTGAGAAAAACCTGTTGCCCAAAACAGAAGGATTAAAGAATGCTTTGATGTGCCTGAATCAAGCCAGGTATGGAATTGCTTGGGGAGTTGTTGGCTCAATGATGGCATGCTATGACGCTGCATTGAATTATGCAAAATCACGTATTCAGTTTGGTAAACCAATTGCTTCCTTTCAAATGACACAAGAAAAATTAGTTCTTATGTTAACTGAGATAACTAAATCACAATTGCTTAACCTTCAATTGGGAAGAATGAAAGATAATGGTACACTAAAGCATTATCATGTATCTTTGGCTAAAAGAAATAATTGCGATAAAGCATCTGAGATCGCTATACTTGCGCGGGAAATACTTGGTGCAAATGGAATTTTAGATGAATATCCGGTTATGCGTCATTTAGCTAATCTTGAGTCAGTAAAAACATATGAAGGAACACATGAAATGCACACACTTATAATTGGTGAAGATATCACCGGAATTTCTGCATTCGAATAATTTTCAAATAATAAAATAGTTTTCATGTATTCTATTAAAGAAGCACTCACATTTGACGATGTACTTTTAGTTCCAGCAAGATCTGCTGTTCTGCCTAGAGAAGTTAATTTAGCGACATATCTCACTCCAGATATTAGGTTAAACATTCCATTTATATCTGCGGCTATGGATACAGTTACCGAATCAGCTATGGCAATTGCAATTGCACGTGAGGGTGGCATTGGTATTCTGCACAAGAATATGAGCATTGAAGCTCAATGTGTTGAGGTTGATAAAGTTAAAAGATCAGAAAGTGGAATGATAAGAGATCCAATCACGTTACATCCTGATAATACCATTGGTGATGCTCTGAATATTATGAGAAACTACAGTATCTCTGGTATACCTATAATAGATGAGAAGCATAAGCTAGTAGGAATCATTACCAACAGAGATCTAAGATTTGAACCGAATAAAAAGCTTAAAGTCAAAAATCTTATGTCCTACGAGAATTTAATTACTGCTCCTCAAGGAACGACCTTGGAGAAGGCAGAAAAAATTCTTGAAAAGTATAAAATAGAAAAGCTACCGGTGGTAGATTCAAATGGAATTCTCAGGGGTTTGATTACTTTTAAAGATATTCAAAATAAGAAGCGACATCCAAATGCTTGTAAAGATGAACATGGTAGATTACGAGTGGGAGCAGCTATTGGAGTAACATCAGATAGCATTGATAGAATTACTGAGCTGACAAAAGCCGGAGTAGATGTTATAGTAATTGATACAGCACATGGTCACTCAATGGGAGTTTTAAGGATGGTCAAAGAGATTCGGCGAAAATTTAAATATGAACAGATAATTGCTGGAAATATAGGAACTTATGAAGCTTCACTTGATCTATTAAATTGTAAAGTTGATGGCATTAAAGTCGGTGTAGGACCAGGCTCAATTTGCACAACACGAGTTATTGCAGGAATAGGTATTCCTCAAGTTACGGGCATTTCAGAAGTTTATCGAGCGGCAAAGAAAAAGGGAATCCCAATAATTGCTGATGGCGGGATCAAGCAAACAGGTGATGTTCCAAAAGCAATTGCAGCGGGAGCAGACTCAGTAATGATCGGCGGATTATTTGCCGGTGTGGATGAAAGTCCTGGTGAAAAAGTTTTATTCGAAGGAAGAAGCTTCAAAATCTATCGCGGGATGGGATCAATTTCAGCTATGAAAAAGGGAAGTAAAGATAGATATTTTCAAGATGCTGAGGACGATATATCTAAATTAGTTCCGGAAGGAATAGAAGGCCGAGTGCCATTTAAAGGTCCTCTTTCAGATACAATATTTCAATTGATAGGGGGACTTAGAGCAGCAATGGGTTATTGTGGTGTACGAGATATCAAAAGTCTTAAAACAAAAACTAAATTTGTTAAAATAACGTTGGCAGGTTTAAAGGAAAGTCATCCTCACGATGTGATAATTACAACCGAACCTCCAAATTATTATACACCAAAGGTTTGATTTTAGCATACCTCATCTACAATAAATATTTATTCTTTTAAAACAGAATGTTCAAAGTTTTAGTTATAGCTTATTATTTTCCACCGTTAGGTTTAAGCGGTGTCCAAAGAACTTTAAAGTTTGTGAAATACATGCCCCCGCATGGTTGGCAGCCAACTGTTATAACAACCGGAAATATTGCTTACTATGCTCATGATAAATCCCTTCAGGATGAATTAAACAAGCTCGATATAGATGTCATCAGGACAAGTTCATTTGATCCAAATACTATCCTATCAAAATTTGGAACAGTTAAAATGCCTGGTGAAAAGTTGAGAAAAGTACTGAATATGTTCAGCCAAACCTTTTTCATACCAGACAACAAAATTTCCTGGTCAAAGAAAGCGTTTGATACTGCGTCTGAAATTTTATCTAAGGAAACGTATGATGTTATATTTATTTCTGCCCCTCCATTTTCAGCTTTTAAAATATCTATAAAACTGAAAAAGAAATTCGATGTACCTCTTGTTGTGGATTACCGTGATTTATGGTACAAGAGTTATTTCGCATTCTATCCAACTCCTCTTCATTCTTATCTTCATAAAAGAATGGAGTATTCATCGCTTAAAGCTGCAGATAAAGTGATTGTTACAAATAGAAAGATCAAGGAGAAATTATTAAAAATTTATAAATTTTTAACTTTTGATGATGTGGTTATTATTCCCCATGGTTTTGATCCGGAAGATTTTTCATTGATTAAACACACTCCGAAAACAACGGATAAAATGATACTCACATATTCCGGAATATTTCTGGAATATAATTCACCTAAATATTTTTTAGAAGCATTTAAACAATTGGCCATTGAGAGACCTGACATCGCTTCCAAGATTGAGCTGCATTTTGTCGGTCATTTAAGAAAAGAAAATCAACATTTAGTTAAGAAATTAAAACTCGAAGAATTTGTTAAGGATTTTGGTTATATGAATCACGATGAAGCAGTTCGCAAAGTGATGTCAAGCGATGTTTTGTGGTTTATGATCGGACGTAAAAGAAATATAGATGCAATTCTACCAGGTAAAATGTTTGAATACTTTGGTTCAGGAAAACCGGTTATTGCTTGTGTTCCCGAAGGTGCGGCAAAATCTGCTGCCACTGAATATGGAGCATCATTCATAACAGAACCAGAGAATGCGAATGCAATAAAAGAAGTGATATTTAAAGTCTACCAACTATATGTTAAAAAACAGCTCCCTTCACCAGATAAAAGTTTTATTGATAAGCACCGTAGAGATTTCTTGACTGAAACTTTAATTAAACAGTTTCAATTATTTATAAAAGATGTTGTCATATGAAAGTAGCGTTGATTGGGTCAGGCGGACGTGAACATGCAATTGCTTATAAATTAATTGATAGCGATCAGTTAGAAAAGTTATATATACTTCCAGGAAATGCTGGAACCGCCCGGCTTGGAGAAAATGTAAATTTAGATATAAACGACAATTCAAGCGTGCTTCAATTCTGTAAGAATAGAAATATCAAACTAGTTGTGATTGGACCTGAAAAACCCCTCGTAAATGGGTTAAGCGACTTATTGAGGAACAATTCGATTAAAGTATTTGGTCCGAGTTCCACAGCAGCGCGAATCGAATCTGAAAAATCGTACGCTAAGAAACTGATGAAGAAATATAATATTCCAACTGCTGATTTTGTAGAATATTCATCAGACGAATATTCGAATGCGATAGGTTATTTGAAAAGTACGACTTATCCAAAAGTAATTAAAGCAAATGGGCTGGCAGCTGGAAAAGGCGTCATCATTTGCAACTCAAAGGAAGAAGCTGAAAAAACACTTATAGATATTTTTAAAAATAAAATATTTGGGAAATCGGGCGACAAAATAGTAATTGAAGAATTTTTAGTCGGCGATGAAGCTTCAATTTTTGCAATCACCGATGGTGAAAAATTTGAAACATTACCATCAGCGCAAGATCATAAAAGAATAGGCGATAATGATACAGGTAAAAATACTGGTGGAATGGGATCATATTCTCCCGCACCAATTATTACTCCAAAAATTTTAGGTGAAGTTGAAGAGAAAATAATTTCACCCATTCTCTGTACATTATCTAAAGAGAATAATAAATTTATCGGCTGTCTGTATTGTGGCTTAATACTTACTAAAGATGGTCCGAAAGTAATTGAGTTCAATTGTCGATTCGGTGATCCTGAAACACAATCGGTTCTTCCATTGCTTGAAGGTGATTTTCTTGAGTTACTTTATTCTGCAGCTTCCGGTTCGCTAAATGCCAAATCTATAAAATATAGCGGAGGATCATCCGTTTGTGTTATAGCTGCTTCAAAAGGATATCCCGATTCATATAAAACAGGTTATCGAATAACCGGATTCGAGAAAATTAATGATCCTGAAATTGTGATTTTTCATTCAGGAACTAAATTTAAAGGCAATATATTATTGACAAATGGCGGCCGAGTTCTTGGAGTTACTTCAATCATAAGCGAGAATAATATTACGGAAGCTCGAAATAAAGCTTATAATGCAATTAAAAAAATTCAGTTTACTGATATTTATTTTAGAAGAGATATCGCTTCAAAGGCGATAGAAGCCAAATAATTTTTTATACCTGTCTTTTTATTTCCTTTTATAGTTTTTACATTTAGACGTTTGTTTAATTCAAGATTAATTTATTCAAACGTGCTTTATGATTCCGCTTCACACTCATTCTAATTATTCACTGCTTCAAAGCGCAGTTACAATTGATAACTTAATTACTAAGGCAAAAGAGTATAGCCTTCAATCGATTGCTTTGACTGACACGAACGGCATGTATGGCACAGTTTCCTTTGTTAAGAAGGCGATTGAGAATGGAATAAAACCAATCCTTGGATCTTATGTCGATGATCCAGAAAATTTTAAAATTAATTGTTTAGTTCTTGCTAAGAACAACGAAGGATTTTCGGAACTCTGTAAATTGATAACTCTGAGAAAGCTTAACGAGGATTTTTCACTTATTCAGCATTTACGAAAATCGTTCAGGAATTTATTCATACTTTCAAGCTCAATTGAGCTGTTAAAATCAGTAAAGAGGGAAGATATCTTTGTTGAACTAATTTCCACTAAATCTCAAAAGTATAATAACAGAAATCTTTATGACTTCGCAAAATCAAATAACCTAAAGTCGATAGTTACCAATCCAGTTTATTTTCTTAACAAGGAAGATCATTTAACGCATAAAATTCTTACAGCAATTAAGCTGAATAAAAATCTTGATAATCTTTCGCAAAATGAAGTAGCCGATAGTGAGTGCTATTTTAAAGATCCCCTTGAGATCGAAAAATCATGGAGTAAATTACCTGAGCTTTTTCAGAATATTAATTACTTGGTTGAAAATTGCAACGTGGATTTGAAATTAGGAGAGTTCAAATTTCCCACTTTCAGTCTGCCTTCAGGTGAAACTTCATTTTCTTATCTTCAAAAAATATCTTATGATGGTTTAAGTCAAAGGTACGTTCCAATGTCAGAGAAAGCAATCAAGCGATTGGAGTACGAACTAAGTGTAATTGACGAATTAAGTTTTACGGATTATTTTTTAGTTGTTTGGGACATTGTTAAGGAAGCTAAGAGAAGAGGAATGATGACGATTGGGAGAGGCTCCGCAGCTAACAGCTTAGTTTCTTATTGTTTAGGTTTAACAGAAGTTGATCCGGTGAAATATAATCTGTACTTCGAAAGATTTTTAAACAAAGGCAGAAGCTCACCTCCGGATGTTGATATTGATTTTTCATGGAAGGAACGGGATGAGATTGTGAGATATGTTTTTGAAAAATATGGTTATGAAAATGTTGCCATGATATCTACACATGTTACTTTCAGAGCACGTTCAGCATTTCGTGAAGTTGCAAAAGCTTTCGGCTTATCTAACGAGGAAATTTCAAAATACAGCAAGTATATCCCATGGACGAGTGCAGAGAACTTACCAAATTTATCTCATATTTTTCCAGAAGCTAAAAATCTTAATTTAAGTATTGAGCCATGGAAGACTATAGTTCATATTGCAACTAAGATTGCAAATTATCCTCGACACCTCAGCATTCACCCTGGTGGAATTGTAATTGCACCAAAACCAATTACAAATTATATGGCTCTCGAGTATGCAAAAAACAAAGGATTAGGATTGATCATCACTCAACCAGATATGCATGGTATCGAAGATTTGGGATTGGTAAAAATCGATTTATTAAGTCAACGCTCGCTTGGAGTATTGAGAGACACAATGAACCACATAAAGAACAAGAATTGACAATATTGTTTTGGATTTAAAATCAGTACTGTCCGGTTGATTAAAATGGAAATGGCTGTAAGTTATTTAAATATATTCTTTTACAGATTATTTTAGCCGTAATCGATTTGAAATGAAAACTAATTCTCATAACAAAACCTTATCTATTTTATTAACCTTAGTAACCACACTTGCCGTAGTAAATACAACCTTATTACCTGTTATGTAAAAAATCAAGGCCGTAAGCGATATCCTTTCCCTTAATAATTTGGAAGAAAGAGGCGATAGATCAGACAATCAGTCTCACCGTTCTCGACCTTTTTCTTCCTTGCTTCGTCC
>Ga0208373_1004599_pt1 | contig 12228 bp, 13 predicted proteins | sample RifOxyC2_FD_184036 | JGI IMG/M metagenome (GOLD analysis project Ga0208373, IMG submission 184036) | Soil microbial communities from Rifle, Colorado - Rifle Oxygen_injection C2 (SPAdes) | ecosystem: Environmental > Terrestrial > Deep subsurface > Rock core/Sediment | place: Rifle, Colorado... | reverse complement strand
CTTTTGAAGCATATCAAAACGTAGGCTATCGCAAGGGAATGCAAACAGTCTTAGAACGCGCGGAACAACAGAAGTATTTTATGTTGGCTTCCCTATTTGCCAAGGACTTAGGTTTAGCCGATCGGGCGAAGGAACTTGCCCGTCGAGGATTCCAGGAATCCACTGAGATAAATCCGGTCTTTTTACGGCAGGCTTTAGAATCGTATGGATTGCAGGCAGAAGCTCCTGCTATCCTGCAAGAACGAGGAAATGATCATTTCCAAAGAGGAAATTATGCCTCCGCACTAGGCTTTTTTGAAGCGGCAAACGATCCACAAGGAGTACAGCGAACGTTGGATCGATTAACGACTCCTACCGTAGAATAATTATTATCCGTCTGTGATTTTAATTTCTTCCATTCATCCTTTCCTTCCTTCAGCCTGTGCCAGAAGAATGGGGAGAGTAGGAGCTTCTATCCGCACATGAAAATGGGTGTTGTGTCCAGGTTCGTGATGAAGAACTGTTCCATAGTGGTTCCATTCCTGTTCTCCAAATTGTTTGAGCACATACTTTCGTAGTTTGCCAATATATTCTCGATCCAGAAAAATTGCTCGAACGGTTCCCTGTTCCTGCAGGGTTTTAATGAAATGCCAGTTCACTTCCCAAGTTTGTGGATTATCGTTCCTTCCAATGGGGCGATAGGCGGTAGAATTGGTTTTTGTTGCGGGATCATAATGAAACAAGGAAATATCGGCATCCAACCCATTCTGATGGCTGCGATGAGGAGGAAAACGTCCCCCTCGTTCCTTACTTAAGTCATGTACTTCTGTCTGAAGGCCATATTCCAAATAGGTTTCGTAGGCAGCATGGGCAATGGTGCTCAGCAGTTCCCACGTTCCATAGTGATGCATACTTTGAATGTCTAGGCAGGGAGTATACGGCAGGGGCATGGCATTTTGGAGTTTGCCTTGGTGTGGCTTTCCCATAGCTTTTGGATATACCCGGGGTACAGGAATATCACAGATGGCAGGATTGTAATCGTTTACTTGTATTGAATAACTGGGATTTCCAACATCCGTAGCTGATGAGGTATCCATCACGAGGCTGACTAAGCCGGATTCTGGCACCTGTTGCTGAGCTGGATCCATACTATTTGTTATCCCTAGTCCCAATACACCTGCCAGCACCGCCAGACCATACTTTTTCATCTTTAAAAGCCCAGCCCCCCGTATCTTATATATAGGTTATTGTGAACAATCTGGACAAAAAGGTATAGCTAAAGTGGGTTTATACCTTTTTGAAAAAGAATTTCCCAGCCTAGGCTTCATCCAAAATTATTTTGTCTTTAAACGCGCCCCTTTCTTTGCGTTTCTTTTTCTGGACTTCAAGCACTTGTTCAATCGTCCAATGTTTATGTTCTAAAATCGCCGTAATCACTTCAAATACATCTGCCATTTCTTCAATGGATTCATCCTGCGTAAATTCATCAACTTCTTCCTGCAGTTTTTCTTTCAATTTCTGCCAGTATTCAGCATCAGAAGCACGATGAGTGACGGAAACTTGCCCCTTATTTTTGATGATGGCAGGAATTTTATCGCGAACGAGTTTATTGTAATTCATGGGATATGGTGAGCATGCGGATTTTATAAGATTTGTGGAGACAATTACTTCTTAAAGGAAAGCTAAAAAAATTCTTTAAAATTTATTCCACTGTCACACTCTTGGCCAGATTCCGCGGTTTATCGATATCACATCCTTTCATATCGGCAATGTGGTAGGCTAATAATTGTAAAGGAATGGTAAGCAGTAGGGGGTAGAGGAGGCTATCTACCGGGGGAAGGGGAATGAATTCATCGCTAAGATGTTGTAATTTGGCATCACCAGCGGTTCCTACTGCAATGATCTTTCCTTTTCTGGCTTTAATCTCCTGGATATTGCTGATGGTTTTTTCATACACGTCATCTTGAGGGCAAAGGGCAATGGTAGGCACCTCTTCAGAAACTAAGGCAATAGGGCCATGTTTTAATTCTCCTGCGGGGTAGGCTTCGGCATGGATATAGGAAATCTCTTTTAATTTTAAGGCTCCTTCCAACGCAAGGGGAAAGTTGCTATTTCGGCCGATGTATAACATGTTTTGGGCCAGGCAGTATCGCGCGGCGATTTCCCTAAGGCAATCATTGAGGCCAAGGGTTTCCTGTACTTTGGAAATAATATCACCAGCATCAAATACTTTTCCTGCCAGCTGATGCGCGAGCAGATATAGAATTATCAATTGAGAGGTAAACGCTTTGGTGGAAGCTACGCCAATTTCCGGTCCGGCACGGGTGTAGATAACTGAGCCAACTTCCCGGGCGATGGTGCTGTCCGTCACATTGATAATTCCCAGCGTGTGTGCTCCGTGCTGTTTGGCCAATCGCACTGCCGCTAAGGTATCAGCCGTTTCTCCGCTTTGGGAAATGGCGATAACCAGATCTTTGCTTGACAAGAGAGGTTCGCGATAGCGAAATTCAGAGGCGATCTCATTGATGACCGGAATTTTGGCAATCTTTTCAATCAGGTATTTTCCGGCCAATCCGGCATAACTGGCGGTGCCGCAGGCAATGATGATGATTCGCTCAGCATTTATGGGAATTTCTATTTTAACTTTTAGTGATTCTTTAATAACCTGGGGCTGTTCAAAAATTTCTTTGAGCATGAAATGCTTGTAGCCTTGCTTCTGGGCTTGTTCTCTGTTCCAATGTACTTCTTTAATCTCAGCAGGAAGCAGCTTTCCCTGGAAGTTGCAGAGTTCTAGTCGCTCGGGTGTTAAACTGCACACTTCAAAATCATTCAGATAGACAACTTGTTGCGTATGCTCGACGATGGCAGAAACGTCGGAGGCAAAGAAATACTCTCCGTTTCCGATGCCTACTACTAAAGGGCTGCCATTGCGCGCCCCAATTATTTCACCTGAATTTTTTTTAATGACGCAAAAAGCGTATGCTCCTTGCAGTCTGGAAATAGTCTGGAGCACTGCCTGCCGTACGTTTCCGGTATAGTATTTGGCGATGAGGTGGACGATGACCTCAGAATCGGTTTCGGATAAGAAAGCTATTCCTTCTTTTCGCAGCTCTTCCTTCAATTCCAGATAATTTTCAATGATGCCGTTGTGAACTATCGAGAAAGTATTACTGGCATCAACAAAGGGATGAGCATTTTCATCGGAGGGCTTGCCATGGGTTGACCAGCGGGTATGGGCTATGCCCATCTTACCGGGAAGATATCCAGATTTGATATTTTCTACCCGCCCTTTTTTCTTATGAAGGAGCAATTGATTTTGATGAGCAGTACAGATGCCGGCGGAATCGTAGCCACGATATTCTAATCGTTCTAGCCCTGAGAGCAGAATAGGGTATGCTTCTCTATCACCAATATATCCCACGATGCCGCACATGCAAAAAAGGAGGTAAAATTCGCTTTAAGAAGGTTGTGAATTCTCAGCACTAAAATCAGATTTTATGATGATTAGATATTTAAAATGTCGTATCCTGAAACTATTTCCCTTCGCTAGATAAATTCGTTTCATTTTATTAAGCCTCCGCTCTCATTTTTCTCACAAACGCCTGTGCTGGTGTCTCCAGCACTTCAAAATTAAGTGCTCGATGTGGTCTTATTTCATTATACCAATCCACAAACTCTTCTTTCGTTTCAAATGCTGCTCTGTGGCGGTCATACGCCTCAAACCATCGTTCCACTTTCCCATTACTCTGCGGGTGTTTCACCCTGCAGAGTATTTGCTTAATACCACAAACACTTAGAAATGCTTTGAACTTAGAATCCCCATCAACATTAGAAATGAATTGTGCTCCATGATCTGAAATACATTGCCTAATCTTGCCTTGTTGCAAGGCAAGTTCCATACCTTGGATGGAATAATTCGTTGTTGCTGATTCACGTTCCAGCAACGCAAGTAGTTTCCTACTTGCATCATCTATCACCGCAAAAACATAGGTTTTTCCATCGTAATGCCAGTCTATATGCACTGCAGTGAGACTATGTCTTCTCTCATACCGAATCCACTCTTTCTTTCGTATATCTTTCTTGCTTTTCTTCTTGGCAAAGCCAAGAATAAGCAGAATTCGATGGATTCGATTATGGCCAATATGCTTCCCAAAATCACGTTGTATGAGTCGTTCAAGAGTATCAGCAGATACTCTATATTTCTGATAAACTTGCTTTACCATCTCAATTTCCCATTGTTCTACAGGTTTCGGAGGGCGACCGTTCTTTTTACCAATATCAGGCACTTGACTTGTGAGCTGGTATTCGTTCCATACTTGGTTAACACGTCGTATGGAAATACCAGCTATTTTACGTGCCTGATAAGTCGTCCAGCCCTCATTTTTCCTGCGTATTGTCTCGATAAGTTTTGCTCGGGTTAGTTTCATAACCCCAATAAACTTGTCGTAGGGAAATAGTTTCGGGATAACACATGAATTTTGGGTTGTAAAGTTAGCAACAATATAAAAATTACAAGGAGAATTTATCTATTGATAGTTTCTACAAGTTCCATCTTCAAACAATTCTTTACCATCAGCTTTACAATTATTAATACAACTACCTTTGTAACATATACTATTGAAATTGGGGCAATAAATAATTTTTGAACCACAAGGAGGATGACAGTAATTATCATTTCCTAATATGTAACCATCATCGCATCTAGAATCCTCACCATTAATTTTATCTGATTTACAATAGAAGTTTTTACATACACCATAACATTTGAAATCTTGTCCTAAGACTTCATCTCTATTACAGTAAGGTTGACATAAATTTTCATCTTTGTAAGTAATAACATAACTACCATGTTCGCAGAGGGTAAAATTTTCTTTTTGGTTATTTTGATTAATAGATTTTGAGGTAATTGCTATGTTTTCTTGAGTACCAGTTTTCCAGGTGGTTATCCCAACTAAGTTTCCATAAGAATCAAATATCCCTCCTCCACTACTACCAAAATTTGCATAAGCATCACTATCTATTGCTTGAAAAGAAAAACCATCTCTAGTTAACAAATCTCGGATGTTTGTTATTTTTCCTTTGCTTACTGAAAACTCAAGTACATTATTAATCCCTTGAAGACCGGGATAACCTACAGCTGTTACCTCTTCTCCTAATGTAGGATTATCGAACCTTACTAAAGAGGTTTTGTAATCTTCACTAGTTTCAATTGTTAAAACACTAAGATCAAGATTATGTGGGGCTATTAATGCTTCTTGAACATTATGAGTTTTTCCATCTTGTGTTCTGATAGTAATTCTCTCACTTAATCTTTGATAACAATCTTCAGTATAACCACAATCTATTACGTGCCTATTAGTATATATATTCATTTTAGAATTGTTAACAGAAAGAATAACTCCTGAACCTGTTATCTCACCTTCAAAATATTTTCCGTCCTCATTCTTGGAAGTGAATTCATATCTTACATAAACAATACTCTGTTTTATTAAATCTTGAGCATTCCCCTGATTCTCTAGAGTTGTAGATGGTGAGTTATTTTGCTCATCAGAGGGGGTATATAATCCCCACAATAAAGAAATGACAACGATTACTCCAACAACAGCAAAGAATTTTTTCCAATCAGAAAATTCATATTCATTTCCCACAGTGATGATATTTATTATCAGCTTTATAAAGTTTTCACAATATTTATAAAAAGAGAAAGAGATAGGGAAAATAAAGAAGAATAAAAAGAGGTGCTCTCATGTCAATCGTCAAAATCTATACCACTCCAACTTGTCCGTGGTGTGTAAAAACTAAGGAATTTCTCAAAGGAAAAAAAATCAAGTTTAGCGAATACAATGTTGTGGATGATGCCAAAGCCCGGGATGAGATGCTCAAGAAATCCGGGCAGATGGGCGTGCCGGTACTGGATATTGACGGCAAAATTATTGTAGGGTTTGATCCTGCTGGGATTGAAAAAGCGTTGGGAACGGTAGTCAAAAAGAAATGAACTTATTTTGGGCCAATGATACACCCTCAAGAGCGAATTTACCACACCAAAAAGGAGATTAATAAACCTATCCTCACTGCTGACATTGGGGGAACCAATACTACCTTTGGGGTTCTTGATGAATCCAGTCAAAGATTGGAATTATTATTCTCATTACAGTATCAGAGTAGCGAAATCAGCAATTTCTTAACAGTTGTACAAGAAGTGCTTGATTATCTACATAAACAGCATCAGATATTTCCTCAGTGTTTATGTTTAGCAGTCGCTGGTCCAATTACACAGAAGGGAAGATTCTGCAAAATTACCAACTTACCATGGACAATTGATGCACAATTGATTGAAAAACAAGTTGGAGCCACAGTACTATTGATAAATGATTTTGAAGCCATTGGATATGGCATCGAGGAACTACCAGCAAAGGACTTTATCTTAATCAAGAAAGGTACAAAAAGAGTACATGGAACAAGAGCACTACTTGGAGCTGGAACAGATTTAGGTAAAAGTATTCTTATTTGGAATGAAAAGCAAAACTATTATGTACCTCATCCCTCGGAAGGAGGCCACGGGGATGTCGCCGTTCAAAATGAGCAAGAGTATGAGTTGATAAAATTTATACAAAAACAGAACAAACACCAACAGGTTACCTGGGGTGATATTCTCTCCGGCAGAGGAATCAAGGCAATTTACAGTTACCTCAAAACAGTGTACCCCTCCACATCATATACTCTAGAAATTGAACAAGAAAAATTCAGTCCAGCTTTAATTGCTGCCTATCACACCAAGGATAAACACTGTGCCAAAACGATGGAATTATTCGTGCGCTTCTATGCTCGCTGTGCTAAGAATTTCGCCCTCGATGCTCTGACTTGGGGAGGGGTATATGTAGCTGGCGGGATTGCTGCAAAAAATAAAGATATTTTTGAAACCTATCACTTTACTGATGAATTCCTGAACAACAGACAACTCCCGGAAGTCCTGGCACCCATACCTATTTATGCCATTACCAATTATAATGTTAGTTTGTATGGAGCTGGACGGCATATGCTTAATTCTATATCAAGAAACCAGAAAAATGAAACTCCCAGCCGCAGCAAGCTGCGGGGTATTAAACCCAGTGGGGAATAAAGTCTGAGACCAAATAGATTTTTTGTCATGAGGGTTTAAGAGAATTTCTATTCCAAAGAACCCCCCTACTTCCGCATCATTCCCTTCTTCAGATTAGCCATGACTTTTTCTATCTCTGCCGGATCAACCGTGTCATACCGATTCTGCGGTTTGACTTCTTTGGTTTCATCAGCGCTTTTCAGCATGGTATCCACGAAATTGAAGACACCTTCTTTTTTGACTGGTTTTGGCTCCATAGCAATGAGCAAAATTTTTGATTATTTAAAACTTGCGGCGATGTGAAAAAAATTCTGAAGGTTAATTTAACTCGCAGGTGACAGCAAATTCACCTAACATTTATAAAGGAAAGACAAAATAAGCACCGTATAATGAAATTTAGTGAATTACAATTGGATGAGCGGCTTCTCAAAACCCTGGAACGAGAATCCCTGGAAGAGCCTACCCCCATTCAGGAAAAAACCATCCCAGCCATTCGAGAAGGCAAGGACGTGGTTGGACAGTCTGGAACTGGATCTGGCAAAACCTTAGCCTTTGGATTGCCCTTGCTAGAGAAGATGAAGCCAGGGAAGGGAGTGCAGGCGTTGATATTGACACCGACCAGGGAACTCTGCGTCCAGGTAGCCGACGTACTTTATCATTATGGAAAACCCCTGGGCTTAACCACTGGCAGTGTCTACGGCGGCGTAAGTTATAACCCCCAAGTGGATGCCTTGGCCCATAGTGAAATTATCGTAGGAACTCCAGGGAGGATCCTCGACCATCTCGGCCAGCGCACCGCTAACTTTAGCAAAGTTCATTTTTTAGTGCTTGATGAAGCTGATAAAATGTTCGAGATGGGATTCGTCGAAGCTGTTGAAGAGATTATTGGCTATCTGCCTAAAACCGAGAGACAAACTGTCTTGTTCAGCGCCACCTTATCTGAAGAGATTCTGACTTTAATGCATCGGCATTTACGATCACCAGTCGTAGTTAAGACTAATATTCATGTAGATCGATCATTATTACGTCAAGTCTATTATGATATTGAATCCAAAGATAAATTTTCCTTATTGGTGCACCTGCTCAAACACAAGACCAAAGGCTTGGCGCTGGTCTTTTGCGCCACTCGAACCGAAGTAGATATTGTTGCCACCAATTTGCGCAAGCAGGGAGTTCATGCCTTGGGAATTCATGGCGGATTGTCGCAGCAGAAACGCTTGCAAGCACTCGATTCCCTGCGCAATCAGAACATTGATGTCTTGGTTGCCACTGATGTTGCGGCCCGTGGTCTTGATATCAAAAATGTGTCTCATGTCTATAACTATGATGTTCCTAAAACACCGGATGAGTATGTCCATCGAATTGGGAGAACCGCGCGTGCAGGAGAAGAAGGAGATGCAGTTACACTTCTCATCTCCCGCGACCATGATAATTTTAATCGAGTCTTGAGGGATAGAAGTTTACAAGTAACTTCTGAGCCCATCCCTAGTTTTGAGCGAGTGCCCTTTTTACGCCAGCGGGAAGAACAACGACGCGATGGCGGATCTTTTCGAGGCCAAGATCGCAGGGGCGGTTCACGGTCATCATCCACTGGTCCCCGACGAAGTTATGGTGCGAGGCCAAGCTATAGCCGAAGTTCTTCTCGTTCGCGGTAATGGATTTAATAGTAGAGAAGAGTTACGTAAAAGTACGGAGCTGGTTAAATTTGTGTCTTTGTTTTGAAGAATTTGTCCAGCAGTTCAGAGGCTTTGTTTTTATCAAGACCGCTCACAACTTCTATGTCTTTGCCAATTCCATTTTGTTTAAGAATATCAAAGGTTTTCTTGTTTCCGTATTCTTGGTGTTCCGTGCCATATACTACTTTCTTAATTCTTGCATAAACCATTGCCTTTGCGCACATGAGGCAAGGTTCAATGTTAGTATAAACAACAACATCTTCTAAAAATCTTGTTTTCAGTTTCTTGCATGCCTTGCTTATTGCAATTAGTTCAGCATGAGCAGTGACATTATTGGTGGTGATTCCTTTGCTGGAAGCTTTTGTTATTATTTCGCCCTTTTTGACAATTACACAACCTGCTGGATAGTCACCACGTTGAAAAGCTTTTTGGGCCTCCAAATTAGCTATATCCATAAAGTGCTTATCATTGATCATAGTATTGATTAATCAAAGGTAGATTTTAAATGTTCCGTTTCTTGTCATCAGCCTCATTGAAGTGCTTGTTCTAATTCTTTCATCGCTTTTTGAGGATGGGTTGAAGTAGTGATATATGAACCAGAGACGAAGAAATCAGCACCGGCTTTTGTGGCTTGAGGAATGGTTTTGGGGTTCATCCCTCCATCAACAATGGCTTTTATATGAGGATTTATTTTTTTAATTTGCGAAATTTTTGTGAGCTCTGCTGGGAGATATTTGCTGCCATAAAAACCGGGATGGACGGTTAAAACCAAAATTGTATCAATGGCACTAAGATAGGGCTGGAGTATTTTGACTTTAGTTTCGGGCTTGATGGCAAATGCCACTGGCTTATGAAGTTCTTTCATCCAAGTGATGTAGGTGGAAGGAGACTCGATTGCTTCAAATTGAGGGATGAATATATCAATATGCCTACGATTTTTATAAATCCACAGTTCTGGATTTTTAATCATGAGGTGTGCTTGGTAGCGAAAGTTGGGAGAGAGATGATAGGCAAAATCCAAGGAATGGTTGGGCGCAAACTTCCCATCAACAATATCCAAATGAAGAATTTTGGCAACACCCTTTAATTTTTTCAGCAATCCATCTAATTCCTGCTGGTTCTTAGCCATGATGGAAGGAAAAATATGTTGCTTCATCGTAATTGTTCCATTTTGCTGATTTTATTAACCCGGCGCAAATGCCGAGATTCAGTTGAAAAAGAAGTATGCAAAAAAATATCCAGCATCTTAGTAGCTTTATGGAAATGAAAATACCATCCTGATAAACAGAGTATATTAGCATTAGTATGCTCTCTTGATAAACGAGCTTCTTTCAGGGAAAAAGGAACAACAGCCCGGATACCCTTGATTTTATTAGCAGCAATACACATCCCTTGGGCTGAGCCGCAGACTAAGATCCCTAAACTCTTGGTCTTAACAACTTGACGAGCTACGTTCTGCGCAAAGTCAGGATAGTCGTCAGTCACGTCCAGAACGAGATTCCCAAGGTCCTGGTAGGCAATTCCCTTTTTATCAAGATAATTTTTGATTTTTTCCTTCAGTGCAAAGCCAGCGTGATCCGCACCGAGGTAGATAGATTTCATTTTGTAACCTCAGGCTTTACAAAGTGATCCCAGGTCAACTGCACCATGAATGCAATAATGGTAACGTAAGCATAGAACATATCAAAACACACTGTTCCCCACGAAACAAAGATAGTGAAAATGGCCCAAAGGATGGCAAACAACAATAGTTCAACGGAGATTAGTTTATAGAAAAATTTCTCCACTTAGATCACCTTAAAGATACTTAATATTAATAGCAATCCAATTAACCCCCCAATGATAAGAAAAATCCAGGCAATAATATCTTTCGTAGTTTTTTTCATCTTTCATCACCTTATATTTTAATTATGTTTATTATTTTTAAGCTTTCCCCGCACTCCCAAATAATTTCAACCGCTGTTCAACTACTTTTTGAATCATTTCCCGAGCCGGCGCCAAGATATGCCGCGGATCGATGTCCTCTGGATGTCCTTTCAAAAATTTTCGAATCCCCACATCAAAGGCTAACCGCAAATCAGTATCGGTATTGATTTTGCAAATTCCCAGAGAAATTGCTTTCCTTATTTGTGCATCCGGAACTCCTTCTACCCCTTTCAGGTGTGCTCCATATTTTTGAGCTTCTTGCACTAAAGATAAAGGAACTCCTGAAGCGCCATGCAGAACTAAGGGTACTTTTGTTCTTTGCCGTATTTGTTTCAATATATCAAATTGTAAATGAGGTTTCCCTGCAAATTTATATGCCCCATGGCTGGTGCCAATGCCGATGGCTAAAAAGTCACAGCCCGTTCGCTGCACGAATTCTTGAACCTCATCAGCGTTAGCATAGATAATTTTTCTGGAAGATGCTAAGTCCTCCGCGCCGCCGATTGTTCCCAGTTCTGCTTCAACTGCAACACCTTTGGCATGAGCCCATTGAACCACTTGCTTAGTTTTTCTGACATTAGTTTCAAAATCATCTTTAGATGCATCGATCATCACGGAAGAATATCCCAACCGTATAGCTTTTTTGATAATACCCCTATCCTGGCCATGATCCAAATGTAAGGCTATCGGAACCGAACTTAGCTCCGATGCTGTCAGCGCCAGCTCATACAGAAAATTTATCCCGGCATAGTTGATGCCGCCTTCTGAAGTTGCCAAAATAACCGGCGACTTTAGATTTTCTGCTGCCTGCACGATCCCCTGGAGTATTTCCATATTATTAATATTAAAATGGCCTACGGCATATTTCTGCTTATGCGCTTTTTCCAATAACTTCTGGGTAGATGAAAACATAGTTACAGATCAATCTCCTCCTTTTCCTCCATTCTCTCTTGATACAGATAATTCCCGATAAAGAGTGCCCCGGCAGCAAAATAAGGCAGTGACACTAAAAAATAGGATGCCGGAAGTTGATTTCCCATAATGACCACCAACCCAATGGAGCCCAAGATGAGTAAAATGCCCCCACCCATAGGCTGGTTTTTCCAGCTGATGAGAATTCCAAGAAGAAAAGCGGCTGAGACCATTCCTTTGGCGATAAGATAATTGGCAGGAGAGCCCCGGAGGAATAAGAAAGACACTAACCCCAAAAACATCAGGAGGGATACTCCTTGCGACACTCGTAAAACTATTTCAATCTTATCCATGGATCTTCCTCTGATGTACCAGTATCTTATATTTTTTCATGGCTTGGTGAGCCTGATGTTCTGTCAAGAGCCCGCTCTTTGCCCCCAGATGCTGAATGACCGAAGAAGCGTTGACCTGGCCAAGACGAAGAGCATCTTCAAAGGCGTACTTCCGGATGTATCCCGCCAGGAAGCCAGCGGTAAAAGCATCCCCGGCGCCAGCAGTATGAACAACCTTAACCTTGGGAGGAAGGAGAGTATACACCTGTTGCTCATGAAGAGCATATAACCTTCTCGGCCCATC
>Ga0208373_1004598_pt1 | contig 12229 bp, 14 predicted proteins | sample RifOxyC2_FD_184036 | JGI IMG/M metagenome (GOLD analysis project Ga0208373, IMG submission 184036) | Soil microbial communities from Rifle, Colorado - Rifle Oxygen_injection C2 (SPAdes) | ecosystem: Environmental > Terrestrial > Deep subsurface > Rock core/Sediment | place: Rifle, Colorado... | reverse complement strand
AAGATAAATTCAAGAATTACGAATCTAATTTATGAATTATTCCTAAATCATAAATCTTGAATCGTAATTCATAGTTGTTTTGCCAATTTCCAAGCCCCTCCAAAATTTTTTGGATAAAAACAAAATTAAATACGAAGTTATTGACCATAAAATTGTTTATACGGCGCATGATAAGGCCGCGACTTTGCATGTTAAACCGGAGATAGTGGGGAAGACCATGTCCGTTGTTTTTGACGGAAAAAATTATGCTCTGGGCTTAATTCCGGCGAATAAAAATCTAGACAAGAAAAAAGTTTTAATTGCTTTTAATAATTTACAGAAGAAAACGGGGGAGAGGGGATACAAAAAAATTGACTTCACTAAGGAAGCCTGGATGAAAAAAACTTTTAAAGGGATTGATGTCGGCTCAACTCCGCCATTCGGCTTGCTTTATAACTTGTCATTTTTTATTGATAATTCCCTTGCCAAGCAAACAAAAATTATTGTTAACGGAGGAAAATATAATTTATCTTTTAAAATTACACCCTCAAACATCCTAAAGCTAAACCCGCAGGCAATCAAAGGCAATTTTTCGCAAGCAAAAAAATAAAATAAATTTGTCATTCCGGGCTTGACCCGGAATCCAGAATTATACTTTGCGACCCTTCGACAGGCTCAGGGTATAAATAGATTCCTTTTTCCACTCGAATAACAACATATTATATGATCCCTAAACTTTTTGCGCCAATTTTAATGACTCTCGGCATTCTTATCGGAGTGCAAATCGGAAAACCAACTTCCAATAACCCAGCAATAGAAGTTGATTTTTTTAGTTTCGAAAAAAATTTCGCCGCAACAATCGTTGAAAATCTACCCTGGAAATTAACTCCCGAAATTCCAACAATCCAAAATCCCGCTCCTAATAAACTGCCGGAAACTGAATTAATTCCCGCGCCAAATTTGCAAATTAAAGCCGGCATTTCCGCTGATGAAAACGGCCATATTTATTATGAAAAAAACATTAATCAAAGGCTGCCTATTGCCAGCATAACAAAATTAATGACCGCGCTGGTCGTTTTAGATAATCTAAGCCAAAAAGATATCGCGACAATAAGCAAAAATTCCGTTGATACCTACGGCGAAATGGGGGATTTGATTGTTGATGAAAAAATATCCGTAAAAAATCTGCTTTATATTATGCTAATTGATTCCAGCAATGACGCGGCAATTGCTTTGGCTGAAGCAATTAATCAAACAGGAAAAAATACTATTGACCTTATGAACGCTAAAGCAAAAATTTTAGGCCTGGCAAATTCTTTTTTTTCCGATCCAGCCGGGCTCAACCCGGATAATTTTTCAACCGCGTCTGACTTATTTAAATTAGCCAATAACGCCCTAAAAAATCCTTTAATCCGCGAAATTATCGGAACAGAAGAGATAGATGTTTTTTCATTTGACAATAAAATCGCGCATCATTTAAAAAATACCAATAAATTGCTTTCAAGAATTGACGGAATAATTGGCGGCAAAACCGGCTATACTGAAGAAGCAGGGGAGTGTTTAATCTTGGCTGTTGAGCACCTGCCAAGTAGAACCTATTTTATAACCGTTATTTTAGGCGCGGAAATCGGCACCCGCTTCCAAGAATCAGAAAAATTAATAAATTGGACCAAAAAAATTTATAAGTGGTAAATAATTTATAAATTTAATGTCATTGCGATCCGCCGGCTGGCGGAGAAGCAATCTCGTGATAATACATTGTCATTTCAGCCATCTTTTTGTCATTCCGACCGAAGCCAAGTCTGACTTGGCGAAGCGGAGGAATCTCAGTCTGTATTTTTCAGAATAGATCCCTCGGCTGCGCTCGGGATGGCGCTACCTGCGTCATGTCTGACATTTTCCAAATTTCCCGCATTCTTGGCCTTGCCGCCTTATCATTCGCCCTGGCAATGGCCTGGACTCCGGGCTTAACCCATTTTTTATATAAATATAAGCTTGGCAAACAAATCCGCTCAGAAGGCGCGCCGATTTTTAATCAATTGCATTCAAAAAAAGAAGGAACTCCGACAATGGGCGGAATTTTAATTTGGGGAACAGTTTTAATTTTAGCGATTATTTTTTGGCTTCTTTCAAAGCTTGGCGTTAACGGAATTGTAACTGAAATTAATTTTGTAGACCGCGGGCAAACTTTTTTGCCGCTCGGAATAATGGCTCTTTCCGCGATTATCGGCGCAATTGACGATTTGCTGGGCATTTTTCGCATCGGCCCCAAAGGCGGAGGGCTCAAAGTCCGGCACCGCTTGCTTCTTTACGCCTTTGTCGCCTTAATCGGCGCCTGGTGGTTTTTCTTTAAATTAGATTGGGATGTTATAAGAATTCCTTTTTGGGGAAATTTTAATATTGGCTTCTGGTATATTTTGGTCTTTATTTTTGTAATTGTCGCAACCGCTTTTTCGGCTAATGAAACTGACGGGCTAGACGGCCTGGCTGGCGGAGTTTTATTAACATCTTTTGCCGCCTACGGAACAATCGCCTATATCCAAGGCCACTTTAATTTAACCGCCTTTTGCGCGACAATCATCGGCGCGCTTTTGGCTTTTTTATGGTTTAATGTTTATCCCGCGCGATTTTTTATGGGCGACACCGGCTCAATGAGCTTGGGAGTTACTCTCGGAGTAATCGCCATGCTAACTAATCAATTTTTGCTTTTGCCTTTAATCGGCTTTATTCTGGTCGCTGAATCCCTTTCAGTAATTATTCAAGTGCTTTCCAAAAAAATTAGGAAGAAAAAAATATTTTTATCTTCGCCGCTTCACCATCATTTAGAGGCCATTGGCTGGCCGGAAACAAAAATCACAATGAGATTCTGGATTATTTCCGGCATTTTTTCAGTTATCGGCCTAATTTTGGCGTTTCTGGATACGATAATAAAATGACGCAGCAACGTCATCCTGAGTCCCGCCACGGCGGGGCGAAGGATCTCGTCAACAACAAACATTTCGCTCACCTGAGATTCTTCCCTCCGCTACGCTTCGCTCAAAATAACAAATATAAATTGTCATTCCCGCGCCCCACTCCTGTCATTCCCGCGACCTGCCCACAACGCCTTGCGAAGCATGGCAGGCGGGAAGCGGGAATCCAGATTCATTTTCTCCAAAATAAAAAAGCCCTGAAGAAACTTCAAGGCAATTAATTTTAATTATTGCTTCCCTAAATTTTTATGCCCGTAACGTTCATTCCATTCCGCGGTGCGCAGATTATAAATCAGATCATGCCTGCCTTCTTTCTCAAGCTTTTCAATTAATTCTTTCCTGTCCCGGGCAGATTTTTTGGAGGCAGTGACGTGCGCGGCAAATTCAATGGTGGATATTAAAAGATATATTATCCAATAGAAAGCCAACGCGCCAATGAGTACGCCATCATAAACAACAACAGAAAGAAACAAGTCTTTTCTGGCGTAAGGAAGGCAAAGGGAAACTGCCAATCCGACCAGAAAAAAGAGCGAAAGCAAAATCATAAACCGCTCTTTCCAAACCTTCTCTGTTTTGAAAACAGAATAAAAAAGAACAACTGTTTCCGCAACTCCGATTAAGCCGGCAATTAGCGCACCCGTTGTTATCATAATTTTTCCTTTGCGACTGGTTTTTAATAATATAATATGAAAATAACAAAATGTCAAGCATGTTTATTATGCCTAATACTCAAAAATGAAACCTCATAAACCCGACTACGTGTTTTTAATAATTTCCGCCTTGATTGTTATTTTTGGCCTGGTTATGCTATCCTCTGCCAGCATGGTAAAAAGCCAGGAAACTTTCGGCACTCCGTATTATTATCTGAAACACCAGCTTTTATTCGGCCTTTTGCCCGGCTTACTTTTGGCATATTTTGCTTATAAAATAAAATACCAAACCTGGAAAAAATTTTCTTTTTTATTTTTTATTATTGCCGTAATTCTTTTAATAATAGTTTTTATTCCTGGATTAAGTTTTAAATCCGGCGGAGCGGCTCGATGGTTTTATTTAGGCCCGATAACCGTCCAGCCCTCAGAAATAGTCAAGCTTGGATTTATTTTATATTTAGCCGCTTGGCTTGACCAAAAATCAAAAAATTTTGACAGCGCTTCGCAAACATTAATTCCTTTTTTAGTTGCCACCGGAATAATAATGGGGTTGATTATTATTCAACCCAATATCGGAACAGCTGGAGTTATCGGATTAGTTTCCCTTGTAATGTATTTTTTTGCCGGCGCGCCATTATGGCATATTAGCTCGCTTCTTGCTATAGGATTTAGCGGACTTTTCTTTTTTATAAAGTTTTTTTCCCATGCTTCCAGCCGCTTTGAAACATTTCTTCATCCAGAAAATGAACCCCTTAACGCCGGCTATCAAATGAAGCAAGCAATTTTGGCTATCGGTTCCGGCGGGCTTTTAGGAAAAGGGCTCGGACAAAGCATTCAAAAATTCAATTATTTGCCCGAAAGCATTGGCGATTCAATCTTCGCCATTATTGCCGAAGAACTCGGTTTTATAGGAATATTATTGATTGTAGGATTGTTTGTTTACTTTGCTATCCGCGGACTTAAAATTGCCCAAGGGGCGCCTGATAATTTTGGCAAATTTTTGGCAGTTGGCATTACTTCATGGCTATCGCTTCAAGCATTCATAAATATTTCAGCGATTAGCGGATTAATTCCGCTAACAGGGGTTCCTCTGCCGTTAATTTCCTATGGCGCTTCTGGCCTTGTTGTTTCTCTAGTTGGAATTGGTATACTATTAAATATATCTAAACACTGCTAAACGCTTACAGACTACCGGCCACCGCTTACTGTGGTCCGTTAGCTATAGTCGATCAGCAAATTTGTCAATGCGCATTCTATTTACCGGAGGCGGAACTGGCGGTCACATAACCCCGTTTATCGCCGTTGTCCGCGAAATTAAAAAAATATCCGCCGAAAAAGGGCAGCCAGCTTCCGAATTTCTTTATCTTGGCCCGAATGGCTTTTCCAAGGAACTTCTTGAAAAAGAAAATATTAAAATAAAAATAGTTTTAGCCGGCAAACTACGGAGATATTTTTCGTTTCTAAATTTTTTGGATTTTATTAAGCTGCCAATCGGAATAATTCAGGCCATTTGGCATGTTTTTGTTTTTATGCCGGATGTTGTTTTTTCTAAAGGCGGCTATGGCAGCGTCCCGGGAGTTTTAGCTAGCCGGTTTTTTCGCATCCCGGTTATTTTGCACGATTCCGACACAATTCCCGGAATAGCGAATAAATTTCTATCCGGCTTTGCCAAAAGAATCGCCGTTTCCTTTGCCTTATCAGCAAAATTTTTTCCCCAGGATAAAACCGCCCTAACAGGAAATCCAATCAGGGAAAATATCGCGCGCGGAACAATTGAGCTAGCAAAATCAGTCTACAGGCTCAACAGCAATAAACCGGTTATTTTTATTTTTGGCGGCAGCCAGGGCGCCCACCCAATTAACTCGCTAATTCTGCAAATTTTGCCGCAACTTTTAGAAAAATATGAGCTTATCTGGCAAACCGGCATAACAAATTACGAGGAAATTATTAAAGAAACAAAAGAAATGCTAAATCCAATGCCGGACAATTGCCATATTGCCGCTTTTATGGACGAAAATTTAATAAGCAGCGCTTTTGCCGCCTCAACTCTTGTTGTCTCCCGCGCCGGCGCCAGCAATATCTTTGAAATCGCCGCCTGCGCCAAGCCAAGCATTTTAATTCCTTTGCCCAATTCCGCCTCCGACCACCAGCGCGAAAATGCTTTTGAATACGCCAAAACCGGCGGCGCGATTATCGTTGAACAAGGAAACTTAACTCCGAATCTTTTTCTTACTGAAATCTCCCGCTTAATTGGCAACCCCGAACTTCTAAAAAAAATGTCTGAATCAGCCAAATCTTTTGCGATGCCGAATGCCGCCCGACAGATCGCTGAAGAAATTTTGAAATTAATTGCTATCCACTAAGAAAATAATATAATTCAGCGTCATTGCGAGGAGCAAGCGTAGTGAGCGACGAAGCAATCTTGTAGAATACCACGGGATCGCCACGCTCTCCGCCAGTAGGCGGATCGCTCGCGATGACAACCATACGAGATAAACTTTATGTATCTTTTCTGTTATCATGAGCGAGTCCTTTTTCTTTTTGTCATCCCGAGGGAGCGTAGCGAGTCGAGGGATCTCAATCAAAATGACAATTACGGCATAATCAAAAAAATAACCAAATAAAAACCCTCCTTTAAAAAGAGGGAAAAATTTATCTATATAATTAACTACGCGAAAAAATGATTATGGCGCCTATAATAAATGTAGCGATTCCGCTCAAAGCGCCAAAAAAATACGCAGAAGATAAAAACCTCGAAAAACGCGTCGCCACGCTTGCGTAAGTTCCCACAACACACCCCACACAAACCGAAACTCCTAAATTTAAAAACCAAGGTCCCATAGCGCCACTCCCTAGAATTTTTTTAACCTTATTTATGCTAAAGCCTAACACAAAAAATATCGAAAATCAATTAATCCGCGCGCGCATCGCGCCCAGCCCAACTGGGACATTGCACATTGGCACGGCCAGAACCGCGCTATTTAATTTTCTTTTCGCAAAGCACAATAAAGGTTCGTTTCTTTTGCGAATTGAAGATACAGACGCCGAAAGATCAAAACCTGAATTTACCCAAGATATAATTGACAATCTTAAATGGCTCGGGCTTGAATGGGACGGAGAAATTTTAATGCAAAGCCAGCGCAAAGAAATTTACGCCAAATATATTAAACAGCTATTAGATTCCGGTCAAGCATTTTGGTGTCATCACACTAAAGAAGAATTGGAAGAAGAAAAACAGGAACAGCAGAAGAGGGGAGAGTCACAGGTTCATTTTTGTGTAAACAAAAATGAACCTGAACTAAAAACTAAAAACGAAAAACGAAAAACTGACGGAGTAATAAGATTAAAATGCGACACAAATAAAAAAATAAAATTCCACGACTTAATACGCGGCGAAATAGAATTCGACAGCAGTTTGATAGGCGATATTGTTATTGCCAAAGACAAACAAACTCCGCTTTATAATTTCGCGGTTGTTATTGACGACTATGAATCAAATATTACGCACGTTATCCGAGGTGAAGACCACATTTCCAACACGCCAAAGCAAATTATGATAATCGAAGCGCTGGGCCTGCCAATTCCGCAATACGCTCATATAGCCCTCACTTTAGCGCCGGATAAAACAAAATTAAGCAAGCGGCACGGCGCAACCGCTATCCAAGAATATAAAGAAATGGGCTATTTGCCCGAAGCCCTAATAAACTTCATGGCTTTTTTGGGTTGGAATCCAGGAACAGAAAAAGAAATTTTCTCTCTTGATGAATTAATAAAAGAATTCTCCATTGAACGGATGCAAAAATCGTCGGCAATTTTCAATATGGAAAAACTTGACTGGTTTAACGCGCATTATATAAAAAATACGCCGCTTGAAAAATTAACCGAACTATGCCTTCCATATTTACTGCAACCGTCATTGCGAGCAATCCGCCAACTGACGGAAAGCGAAGCAATCCCAAGGGAAGCCACGGGATTGCTTCGTCGGCTATCACCTCCTCGCAATGACAAATTCGAGATCATTGCGACCAATGAAATAGTTGATTTTAATTACCTGAAAAAAATTATAGGACTTGAACAAAAAAGAATGAAAAAACTTTCCGAAATAGGGGAGTTAACTAAATTCTTTTTCCAAGAGCCGGAATATAACGCCGAACTTCTTAAATGGAAAGATATGACCAATCAAGAAATCAAAGACATCCTTGACAAATTATATAATTTATTGTCTGAAATAAAAGACTGCGATTTTAATCAGGACAAACTGAAAGATTTGCTTATGCCAGAAGCTAATAAAGAAGAGGACAGAGGGCGGTTTCTGTGGCCTCTGAGAGCCTCTATAACAGGATTAAAAGCGTCTCCTGGGCCATTTGAGGTATTGGCAGCTCTTGGCAAAGAAAGGGCTTTAAAACGCCTTAAAAAGGCTAAAAGCTTAAAATAAAGGCTTTAAACAAGGAAAAATATGATTAAGCGCCCGCAAAAAAGCAAAAACGCCTTTTTAACTTTTATCGCGATTTTCTTATCCCTAAACTTATTTTTTTCAGGGGGCTATTTTAGTTACGGGCAGGAATCTTCGCCCGCGCAACCATCTTTAATCAATGATTTGTCTTCGCAAATCCAAAATAAGCAAAATCTTATCAAGGAACTGGAAAAAAAGGTAGCCGAACTTAGAAATGCCATTAAAGACAAGCAATCAACGCAAAGCACTTTAAAAAAACAAATCGCTTCCATGGAAGCGGAAATAAACCGGCTAGAATCAGAAATTCAATTAACCCGGGAAAAAATTAGCGAAACCAATCTGCAAATCCAAAAGCTTGACCAGGAAATGGGGGAGCTTGAGAAAAAAATAAATAACCACAAAGAATATTTATCCAATGCCATAAGAATTATTAATGAATATGACAAAGAAACCGCTTTCGAAATTATTTTAGAAAATAATAATCTTTCAGATTTTCTGGATCAAATTGAATATATTGAAAATCTTCAAAAAAACGCCCAGGAAAAACTGGTTGAAATAAGAGCCCTAAAAGCGCAAGCCGACAATGACAAACAGAAACAAGAGGATTTTAAAAATTCCTTGGAATCTCTCCATCAAGAATTAAAAAGCAAAGATTTGGTTCTGAATTTTCAAGTATCCGATAAAGAAGATTTGTTAACGTCAACTAAAAATCAGGAAAAAAATTATCAAGCGCAATTAAAGCAAGTTTTGAAACAACAGCAAGATATCGAAAAAGAAATTTATCAGTTGGAAGATAAATTAAGAATGGCTATTGACCCCAACTCTTTGCCAACCGCCCAAAAAGGATTGCTTGATTGGCCGATCAAAAACGCAATCACCCAAACTTACGGTCCAACTTCAATAACTGGATTTATTAATAATGTTTATACTTTCCATAATGGAATCGATTTAAGGGCAAGAATTGGCGACGCGATTAAAACAGCTGGCGATGGCGTTGTGGTTGGCGTTGGCAATGACGGAAAATACGCGTATGGCCGCTGGATCGCAATTAATCATCAAAATGGCCTAATAACCTTATATGGCCATCTTTCGGTCCAAAAGGTTTCGGTCGGGCAACAGGTTAAAAGGGGAGAGGTCATTGGCTACGCGGGCAATACTGGATTTTCAACTGGATCGCATTTGCATTTCACTGTTTACGCAACTAACACATTTAAAATAGAATCTCGCTGGTATGGAGCGCTACCGATTGGCGGTTCGCTGAATCCATTAAATTATTTGGATTAATTGGCAAGGGAAAAGACATAAAAAGCTTATAAGTTATCCACAGGGGAGTCCTTGCTTGCGGCCCAAACCAAGGATAGAATTGATTATAGATAACTGCGTATAATATCTCTTACACGCAGTTGTTAACGGGGAATTCACAGCTTTCAGCTTTGCTTCCTTTTACTTCTTTTAAAATAAGTTTTAAAATAAAAAAGGCGCGCTTCGCGCCCCTCTAAACTTTTAAAAATTTTAATGAATTATTTTTTGTTGGCCTGAAAAAATATTTTCTTCTCGCAGCGAATGCATTTGAAATTCCCCAACGCTGAAACATGCTATCTTATAACGCATGATAGTCAGCGGGTGCGCTGGGGCTCCTGGCTCATCCCCTGCCCCAATATAGCATTTTGGGCAATTAGGCGCATAAATAATAACTGCCTTTTTAGCAGCATCCTCCTGAACGGCTGCCATAATTGCATTAGCTTTATAGGCGCAAATTCCCGGCCGGGTGTAAAAATCCCACAAATCAAGAATTCTCCGAATGCGCCAGACAGTTCGTTGATTCCGTGGCAAAAATTTATGTTCGCCACAATTTAGGCATTTCAACCCAATTGAATCATTGCTTAACCGTTCGTGACATTCAGCGCAAATAGTAAATTCCGCGCTATTGGCGCCGTCCGTACAAACCGAGCAAACTCTGTTCGGATCAGCCATACACCCTCCTTGCTATTTTTTAATCATAATCAATCACACTATTAAAAGTCAAGAAAAAATCATAAAGCATAAATTTAATTTGCCTGTGCCCTGTTTATAATTTAAAATTAATACATGAAAAATAATAATATTTCACTCCCCCGCTTCGACGAATTTTTGCTCAATCTTCAAACCTCAAATTATTCTGAGGAAACAATTTATAATTACGAACGCGATATAAATGTTTTCGCTAATTTTTTGAATGAGCTTAATGTTGAATTTGATAAAATTACTAAATCAACAATCCTTAATTATAAGGCTTATTTAGTTTCCCGCGATCGCAAAACCGCCAAAGATAACCTGGGCGAAAAAAAATTAGGCAGCTATTCAATTAACCGGATGCTTTCAAGTTTGAGGTCTTATTTCAGATTTTTGATTGATATGGATTATGATATTCCCGTACCGCCAGAAAGCATTAAATTAATGAAAACCGAGAAAAAACACCCCCAAGTTGCAGAACTAGAACTTTTAATAAAACTGATTGAAACGCCAAGCCATTATGAAAAAAATAAACAGGTTGCTTTGCGCAACCGCGCGATGATGGAAGTTTTATTCTCAACCGGCATGCGAATTTCTGAATTGTTAAATCTTAAAAAAAATCAAATAGACAACACCGGAAAAATTTTTATTATGGGCAAAGGGAAAAAAGAACGGTTTGTTTATTTAACCGAACGTGCCTATGAACACTTAAAAAATTATTTAAAGACAAGAAATGACACTCTCCCCTATCTCTTTATCCCCTATTCAGGATTAAATAATCCAAAAAAAGACAAAAGAATTTCGCCGAATTATTTGCAAGGAAAAATTAAAAGATACCGCGAGTATTTAGGAATTAATGTTCCAACTTCCGCGCACTCGCTTCGTCACGGATTTGCGACTTATTTAGCCGAGCAAGGCGCTAATCCGGCTGCCATTCAAATTTTGCTTGGCCACGAATCATTAAACACAACAACCCGCTATGTGCACGCCTCAGACCGCTACGCGGAAAAAATCCACCGCCAATTCCACCCGCTTAAAAAATGACCCCGCTGAACGGGGTCATCCTGAATTTATTTCAGGATCTATGAAATGTCATCCTGAATTTATTTCAGGATCTCATAATTATCACCATCTAAAAAAAGAAGGGGCGAATTGCCCCTTTTATAAGTTTAGCGATCCCGACTAATGTTCGAATCTCTTCAAAATATCGGGATTTAAGCTATGCGCCCCATACAAGGGCATAGTGATTGCTTCCTGCAACCGATTATGAAGGGCCAAAATGCGATGCCCTTCCTCGCCCTCATGAGCGCCGGCCGCGACTAATTGGCCGATCTCGCGGCCAGCGGCCTCAAACTGCTTATTTTCTAAAAACTTTTCCACTGCCGTGAGGGTTGCCCTCACAACTGCAGAATTTAAAGCCATTTTTCTCTCCTGAAGAAATAAGAATTTACTTTAAAATATAATAACATGTTGCTAATTCTTTGTCAACATTGAAAACTATTCTAGCTTGCTTTATTATTACTAATTACTAATCCCTAATCCCCTATTTTATGCGCCTTTCCTACTCTGCTCTTGAAACGTATAAACAATGCCCCCTGAAATTTAAATTCAGGGAAATTGACCGCGTCAAAACTCCAAAAACCAAGGAAGCGGTTTTTGGTTCGCTAATCCACGACGCGCTCCATATGATTCATGATACCAGCCATTTAGTTCCGCCAACTGAAGAAGAAATGCTTCAATATTTCTCCCAAAAATGGAGTCCGGATATTTACGACGACCCCCAGGAAGAAACAATCGCCTTTTCCCAGGGAATTAAAATACTAAAAAATTATTATTCCCAAAATTATCCGGCAAACTTTAATATTGTTGACCTAGAAACGCGCTTTGAAGTTCCTCTTGCCTCTGGCAATGAAATTCACACAATAACTGGCGCGATAGACCGGATAGATAAATTGGATAACAGCTTGTTTGAAATAATTGACTATAAAACAACAAAAAAAATGCCAGGGCAAAAAATTGTTGATAATAATCTGCAGCTCGCGGTTTATCATTTGGGAGTTGTTAACCGCTGGCCGTCAATTTTAGAACAAAATCGGCCAGTCAAACTCAGCTTGTATTATCTCCGGCATGGCGAAAAATTATCAACAATCCGCACGCCGGAATACATCAACGAAACAAAAGAA
>Ga0208373_1004596_pt1 | contig 12230 bp, 8 predicted proteins | sample RifOxyC2_FD_184036 | JGI IMG/M metagenome (GOLD analysis project Ga0208373, IMG submission 184036) | Soil microbial communities from Rifle, Colorado - Rifle Oxygen_injection C2 (SPAdes) | ecosystem: Environmental > Terrestrial > Deep subsurface > Rock core/Sediment | place: Rifle, Colorado... | reverse complement strand
TAAAAACACCATTGGTTGCAGATGTTCATTTCTCTTACGAAGTTGCCGTAGCAGCTGCTTCTGTAGCAGATAAAGTAAGAATTAACCCCGGTAACTTTGCCAAAGATCACGATGTTGCAAAAAGAGAGTTTGCCAGATTAATATCCGTATGCAAAAAGAGCGGGTGTGCTCTCAGAGTGGGAATCAATCACGGCTCTCTCGGAGAGAGAATTGTGTATAAATACGGAGACACGCCTCAGGGGATGATGGCGGCTGCAGTTGAGTGGATTGAAATGGCAGAAGAGAACGACTTTGACCAAATTATTATCTCCCTTAAATCCAGCAATACACTGGTAATGACTAAAGCTTACCGGCTCCTGTATAACCAGATGAGCAGTCGGGGTACACTCTATCCTCTGCATTTGGGAGTCACCGAAGCCGGAAACGGAGACGAAGGGAGAATAAAATCTGCAGTGGCTCTCTCTGCTTTACTTAAGGAGGGTATAGGAGATACTATCAGAGTCTCTCTTACTGAGAACCCTGTCAATGAGATTCCCGTTGCTCTTTTTATCGCAAATTATTGCAAAAAAGTTAACATCAAAGAGAGTAAAAGGTCTGTAATTGTAAAGGATTATAAAGCTGAAAGTTACCAGGAATTTATTCTTCAAGCTTCTTGACAACCTTGTCGATGATGTTAAGCTGAATGTGAAAATATCCTCACAACCAATGCATTCAGACGAAATTCTTAAATTCAGAGATAATCTGCTTCAGGCAACCAGAAGAAAATTTTCAAAACCGGAATATATTGCCTGCCCGGGTTGCGGGAGAACCCTTTTTGACCTTGAGAATGTATTTGAGGAGGTCAAAAGAAGAACATCTCATCTTGTCGGCTATAATATAGCCGTGATGGGTTGTATTGTAAATGGTCCGGGTGAGATGGCCGACGCAGATTATGGATATATAGGTGAGGGGAAAAACCGAGTTAGTATATACAGGGGAAAAGAGGCTGTATATAGATCTGTACCTCAGGAATATGCAATTGATAAACTTCTGGAACTTATCGAGGAAGATTCTCGCAATAAACTCTTCCGCCCTCGACTCGGGTAATCTTTACAATCTCCCCTTTGTCTGCTGTTCCGGAGTCCATTACTCCCTCATACCACCTTCCTCCAACTTCAACTTTTCCGCAAGGTCTCATATGTGACATAACAACGGCCTCTTTACCAGTTAGGAAACCAAGATCACTCTCTACTCCGACAAATCCATCACTGTCATTCAAAACCGTCTTTAGAGAGAAGCCAGGCAGAGCAGAGCTTTTAAAAATACGACCGGCAAGATAGATAGAGCTCACAAGAGATATAAACGAGGAGAGCATTACAATTGAGATTGGTTTAATAAGAACTATAAAGTCAAACTCACCTCTGTTGTAGAATAGTTTATTGTCTATCATTGCAAAGGCAAGCCCGGTTACCATAAGGACTATGCCGGAGACCCCTGCAATACCGAACCCGGGAATAACAAAGATCTCGGCCAGTAAGAGTAAAACTCCGATTCCAAAAATTATAATTTCCCAACTCTCTGCAACTCCCTCTATGTAGAGTGGCGAAAAGTACAGAATTGCGCCCATTATGGCTACAATAGATGGGAATCCCAATCCCGGACTCTGAAGCTCAAAATAGATACCACCTATAATCATCATAAGAAAAATACCTTGAACAACAGGAGTAAGAAAGAATAGTAATAGTCTATCCACAAAGGTAAGTTTCTGATTTTCTACTATGTAATCACTTGATCCTGTAATTCTTGTAGCGATCTCATCAATATTTTCGGTTATACCCTCGCAGTAGTTGTTTTTTATTGCCTCTTCGGGAGTAAAACTTAGGACTTTTGTACTGTCAATAATACCTTCAATATATATAGAGGGATCTACCATAGCCTCTGCAATTTTTGGATCTCTTCCGTTTACCTCCGCTGTGGCCCTCATCATAGCCCTCATAAATGATTGGTACTTATCCGGCATTGCCTCACCTGTCTGGTTTACTACTGTAGCAGCACCTATGCTTCCACCCCTCCTCATATAGATACTGTCACAGGCTATTGATATCAGTGCACCTGCAGATGCGGCCTGATTATCTATAAATGCTATTACCGGTATTCGGTAGTTTAACAGGGCTGTTCTCATACTATCTGCAGCATCTACTGCTCCGCCATAAGTATTTATATGAATTATTACCCAATCTGCATCCTTTTCCAGGGCGTTTTGGAGCCCTTTTGAGAGCCTTTTGGCAGATGAAGCATTAATATCTTCTCTAATCTCCACAACATAAAAAAGAGGCTCTTTTGCAAATGTTGTGAGAGAGATTATCAATGAAAGCAATAACGAAAATGTTCTCATTTTATTTCATTTATTAACAGTAGCGTAAAGATACTCTGTTTTTTTGTATTTTTGTTAAACAGTAAAACACATATTTATAACTAAACTATTGTAAACAGATGACAATCAAACGACTAATTCTAGCCGCTCTCTTTTTGTTGACCATTAACTATGCATCAGCTCAGGCTCCATACATTTTTATAAACCCGGATGATTCCGATTTTACCGAGAGTTGCACATCAATTGTGGTGGGAAAAGGTGCAAGTATAGATGGTTCTGTTATGACAGCCCATACTTGTGACTCAAATTACAGAACCTGGCTTGAGATTTTTGGAAGGAAACAGTTCAAAATTGGAGAGACCGAGCCTGTATTCTGGGGAAGACTACACAATGAAGAGCCCTTTGATACACGCAATGTTATAGAAAAGGGAAGGATTCCCGTAGTGGAGGAGACATTTGCTTTTCTAAATACTGCTTATCCTTGCCTTAATGAAAAACAGCTTGCAATTGGAGAGACCACAATTGTGGGAAGAAAAGAGCTGGTTAATGAAAACGGCCTTTTTTTAATAGAGGAGCTTGAGAGGATAGCACTTCAAAGGTGCTCTACTGCTAAAGATGCTGTCCTTTTAATCGGCAAACTGGCTCAGGAGTATGGCTACGGAGATTCCGGAGAGTGTTTGACAATTGCAGATAAAAAAGAGGTTTGGCAGTTGGAGATATTCGGTTCAGGAGCTGGAAAACCAAGCTCTATTTGGGTCGCTCAAAGAATTCCCGATGATCACGTTGGAATTTCTGCAAACATTCCAAGAATATCAAAAGTAAATTTTAGTGACCCGAAGAATTTCTTATACAGCAAAAATATAAAAGAGAGATGCAAAGAGCTTGGATTTTGGGATAGCAAGGAAGATTTTATCTTTTGGAAGGTCAACAATGGAAGCAAACCATTTGCAATAAGAGACTATTTTGTTTTAAGTACACTAGCCCCCTCTCTAAAACTTCAATTTGATGCCGAGGAGCTTCCATTTTCCGTAAAACCGGACAAAAAAGTATCTGTTCGTGATATTATCGCACTCTACAGACAGACATACGAAGGAACTGAGTGGGATCAAACTAAGAATCTCTCCGTTGAAATTACCCGAAGAGATAGAGTAAAAGGTGAATATAAAGAGGTTGTAAAACCAATTTCAAACTTTATGTCAAATGATATGAGGTCCCTTTTAAACCAGTTAAAGCCCGGGGTATCCGAAAGAGTGAGAGGAATTGCAGTTATTCAATGTTCATACTCTCACATAATCCAGCTTCGGGATTGGCTTCCGGATGAGATTGGCGGAGTGGCATACTTCTCATTTGACAACCCTGCCCAAAGTCCGAGAATTCCAATATACTCGGGAACAATATCACTGCCAAAGAGTTTTGAAATCTGCGGTCAACACAGATACAGGGAGGATGCTGCAATTTGGGCCTTTCGTGAAACTAATAGAATTGCTACCATAAATTGGGACAGAACTCGTAAAATAATTGAACCTCAGATTATGAGATTTGAGAATATGCTTTTTGAAATGGCTCCTGAAATTGAAAAAAAGGCAAAAGATATGATTGATGCGGGAAATATTGATCTAGCTAAACAGATTTTAACCAACCATACTCACGATTTTGCATCAATGACAATGAAAAGGTGGCAAGAGCTCAAAGCAGATCTTTGGAACATTTTTGCAAGGAGTATGTAGTTTATTGATTATTTGTTATTTGGAACTAACCATAAAGTACTGTTTTAAAAAAGGGGCTTCTCGCCCTTTTTTTTATTCATATAATAATTAACTTTGCCGAGTTTATTAAATATCAAAACAGGAAAATAAAAATGCATATTCACAAACCTGCAACCCTTCACCTTGAGAATGGTGATGAATTTAGGGGATTCTCTTTTGGATACGACCAATCCGTTGACGGAGAGGTCGTTTTTTCTACTGCTATGGTAGGATATCCAGAGAGTCTTACAGATCCATCCTATTCTGGACAAATTCTTTGTGTTACATATCCACTTGTTGGTAATTATGGAGTACCGGAAGATATTTACAAAAATAATCTTTCACAATGCTTTGAATCTGAGAAGATTCACGTTAGAGGACTGGTGATTTCTGACTACTCCTTTCGTTACAGCCATTGGAATGCAGTAAAGAGTCTTGATCAATGGCTCAAAGAGCATAAGGTCCCGGGAATTTTTGGAATTGATACAAGAGAGTTAACGAAAATTCTTAGGGAAAAGGGCTCTATGCTTGGTAAAATTATTCTCGAAGGTGAAGATTTGAAAAGCGTTTATGATCCTAATCTTGAAAATCAAGTAGCTCTTGTAAGCTGCAAAGAGATAATTCGTTATGGATCTGGGAAAAAGAAAATTGTACTAGTAGATTGTGGAGTTAAACACAATATAGTAAGATGCTTAGTAAAAAGAGGAGTTGAAGTAATCCGGGTGCCTTGGAATTATGATTTCACCAAACTTGAATACGATGGCCTGTTTATCTCAAACGGCCCCGGAAACCCAGATTTCTGCTCAGAGACAGTAGATTATATTAAGATAGCACTACAGCAAGAGAGAGCAATTTTTGGAATTTGTATGGGAAATCAGCTTCTATCTATGGCTGGAGGAGCAAAAACATTCAAATTAAAATATGGCCATAGGAGTCATAATCAGCCGGTAAGAATGGTAAACAGCGACAGATGTTTTATAACATCACAAAACCACGGCTATGCTGTTGACAACTCAACTCTCGGAAAAGATTGGGAACCGCTTTTCATTAATATGAATGACGGAACAAATGAGGGAATCAAGCATAAAAGTAAACCTTTCTTCTCTTGCCAGTTTCACCCGGAGGCCTCAAGTGGCCCTACAGACACAGAATTTCTATTTGATGACTTTATTAAACTCCTCTAAAACAATATGATGGACAAAAATATTAAAAAAATACTGCTATTGGGTTCTGGTGCTTTGAAAATTGGAGAGGCTGGTGAGTTTGACTATTCCGGATCTCAGGCACTTAAGGCAATGAAAGAGGAGGGAATAGAGACAGTACTCATCAATCCGAATATTGCAACGGTTCAAACCTCAGAGGGGGTTGCAGATAAGATCTACTTTTTACCTGTTACACCCTATTTTGTAGAGCAGGTTATTAAAAAAGAGAAGCCTCAGGGTATACTTCTAGCTTTTGGAGGACAGACCGCCCTCAATTGTGGAGTTGAGCTATATAAAAACGGTATTTTTGAAAAATACAATCTAAAGGTTCTTGGTACTCCTGTTCAGGCAATTATGGACACAGAAGACCGCGAACTATTTGTTAAAAAGCTGGATCAGATAGATGTTAAGACAATTAAAAGTCACGCTGTTGAGAACATTGAAGATGCTATTAAGGCAGCAGACTCCTTAGGATATCCGGTCATTATACGCGCAGCTTACGCTCTGGGAGGTTTAGGAAGTGGTTTTTGCGATAATAGACAAGAACTTATATCGTTGTCTGAGAAGGCTTTTTCATATTCAACTCAAGTTTTGGTTGAAAAATCACTAAAAGGCTGGAAAGAGATAGAGTATGAGGTGGTAAGAGATCGTTTTGATAACTGTATTACTGTTTGTAATATGGAAAATTTTGATCCACTTGGAATACATACCGGAGAGAGTATAGTAGTTGCACCCTCTCAGACATTAACCAATAGCGAATATCATTTACTGAGAGAGTTGGCAATTAAGATTGTAAGACACATTGGAATTATTGGTGAGTGCAATGTACAGTATGCATTCGATCCATACTCCGAAGATTACAGAGTAATTGAGGTAAACGCCCGCTTGAGTAGATCATCTGCACTTGCCTCTAAAGCAACAGGTTATCCTCTTGCCTTTGTCGCAGCAAAATTGGGTCTGGGATATGCACTATATGATCTTAAAAACTCAGTTACCAAAACCACTCCTGCATTCTTTGAGCCGGCGCTGGACTATATTGTTTGTAAAATTCCCCGTTGGGATCTATCTAAATTCCAGGGAGTATCAAGGGAGATTGGATCCAGTATGAAGAGCGTAGGTGAGGTGATGGCCATCGGAAGAAGTTTTGAGGAGGCAATCCAGAAAGGATTAAGAATGATAGGTCAGGGGGCGCACGGTTTTGTAGCTAACAGAGAGATTGTTGTAGAAGATATTGATAAGTCCTTAAGAGAGCCGACAGATAATCGCATATTTGTTATATCCAAGGCGTTCCAAAAGGGTTACACTGTAGATCAGATACATAAACTGACAAAAATTGACAAATGGTTTCTGGATAAACTCCAGAATATTGTATTAACATCCAAAGAGATAGAAAAAATTGAGAATAAGGAGAGTCTTGAGGATAACCTATTAAAAAGAGCAAAGAGAGAGGGATTTTCTGATTTCCAGATAGCCAGACTCATTTATAAAGATAAAATTGATCCGGATTTAACTACCGCAATGATACGAACTCACAGAAAAGAGAGGGGTATTGTGCCTGTTGTTAAACAGATAGACACACTTGCTGCTGAGTATCCGGCTCAAACAAACTACCTCTATCTTACTTATAACGGAACTCACAATGATGTCAATTATCTTGGTGACCATAAATCTATTATAGTGTTAGGTTCAGGAGCATACAGGATTGGGAGCTCTGTTGAATTTGACTGGTGTTCCGTAAATGCACTTCAGACCATTAGAGAGTGCGGCTGGAGGGGAGTTATGATTAACTACAATCCGGAGACAGTCTCAACAGATTATGATATGTGCGACCGACTCTATTTTGATGAACTTACATTCGAAAGGGTGATGGATATACACGAACTTGAGAATCCACACGGAATGGTTGTTTCTGTTGGAGGTCAGATACCCAATAATTTAGCTCTAAAATTGGACAAATCAGGTGTCAATATTCTTGGAACTACCGCAGAGAGTATAGATAAAGCCGAGGATAGGCATAAGTTCTCATCAATGTTGGACAGGCTCAAGATTGACCAACCGAGATGGAGGGAGTTGACAACACTTAAAGATGTGTTTAGCTTTGTAGACATAGTTGGATTCCCTGTTTTAGTCAGGCCCTCATATGTACTTTCTGGTGCAGCAATGAATGTATGTTCAAATAATTCGGAGTTGGAGCAATTCTTGAACTTAGCTGCTAATGTGTCTAAAAAACACCCTGTTGTGGTGTCGGAGTTTATTCAAAATGCAAAAGAGATAGAGATAGATGCCGTTGCTAAAGATGGGGAGATAGTCGCTTATGCCATCTCTGAACATATAGAGTTCGCAGGGGTACACTCAGGAGATGCAACTATTCAGTTTCCACCACAAAAACTCTATGTTGAAACAACTAGAAGAATTAAGAAAATTGCTAGAAAAATAGCCGAAGAGCTTAATATTTCAGGCCCTTTTAATATTCAGTTTCTGGCTAAAGAGAATGATATAAAGGTTATTGAGTGCAACTTAAGGGCATCAAGGAGTTTCCCTTTTGTATCTAAAGTTTTAAAAATAAACTTTATTGAACTTGCAGCCAAGGTTATGATTGGAGAGCCATTTATAGTGCCAGGTAAAAGTGCTTTTGATTTGGATTATGTAGGAATTAAGGCGTCTCAATTCTCTTTCTCAAGACTTCAAAAAGCAGATCCTGTCCTAGGAGTGGATATGGCATCAACCGGAGAGGTGGGTTGTATTGGAGATGATACAAACGAGGCTATACTTAAAGCAATGCTTTCGGTAGGATATCGTATACCAAAGAAAAATATTTTAATATCATCCGGGTCATCAAAGCAAAAAGCAGATCTTTTGGTTGCCTCCAAACTACTTTCACAAAAAGGATACAATCTTTTTGCGACCGGTGGTTCGCATAAATATTTGATAGAAAATAATATTCCGGCAACACTGGTGCACTGGCCAAGTGACCCCGATAATCAACCTCAGGCACTGCAGATGATTCAACAGAAAAAGATAGATTTAGTAATTAACATTCCTAAAAACCTTACGCAGGTAGAGCTTGAGAATGGTTATAAGATCAGAAGGGCTTCGGTAGATTTTAACATTCCGCTTATTACCAATGCCAGACTCGCATCTGCATTTATTATCTCGTTTTGTTCTATGGGTATTGAAGATATACAAATAAAAAGTTGGGACGAATATATTTCGTATTAGTTAAGATTCTAAATCAGAATCGCTATCCATTAAAATATCACTCTTCTCCCCTATAATATTTGAAGCAGTATCGGGATCCATAGTCTCGATACTGCTCAATTTTTTCTGTATAACTCTTGTTCTGACACCTACCAGCTTATCTATATCATCCAGTCCACCCTGAATATTTTTCTGAGCCTTTGCCAAAAGTTGAGAACTCCCTCTTAACTGCACCGAGTATGTTCCAAACCTCCCCGCTCCTCTTCTCTATAGCAAGGGTACGGAAACCCATTTGCAGACTGTTAAGAATTGCCGCAAATGTTGTGGGTCCTGTAATCAAAACCTTGTATCTGCTCTGAATCTCCTCCAGCAGAGAGGCCTTTCGAACAACTTCGGCGTAGATTCCTTCGAAAGGAAGAAACATTATTGCAAAATCTGTTGTTCCGGGAGGGTCAATATACTTTGATGAAATATCCTTAGCCATATTCTTTATGGCATTTTCTAGGTTACGCTGCTCTTTTTCAATAAGAACCATATCTGCAGAGTCGTAAGCATTCTGGAGTGTTTCATAATACTCTTTCGGGAATTTTGCGTCTACCGGAAGCCAGATATGTTTTCTACTGTCATCTTTACCGGGGAGCTTAATTGCAAATTCAACAAAATCCCTACCTGTGCTCTTTGTCTTTACATTTGTTTCGTACTGATCCGGAGCCAGAATATTCTCCAGAAGCATTGAGAGCTGAACCTCTCCTATTCCGCCCCTCATCTTTACATTATTAAGCACTCTTTTAAGTCCTCCGACATCCTGTGCCAGCACCTGCATCTCTCCCAAACCCTTTTGAACCTCAATGAGCTGTTTACCTACTGTCTCAAAGCTTCTTCCCAATCTCTCGCTAAGGGTCTTTTCCAGTTTCTCTTCAACTGTACCTCGAATTTGCTCCAGCCTCTTTTCGGTATTTACAATCATCTCATTTTGTCGCTTCTCTAACTGATCCAGCCTCTCTTTTTGAAGCTCTGTAAGTTGAGACATAGAATTTGAGGATGAGTCCTGAAAATTTTTAAAATTCTGACTTATAAATTCCGAAAATCTCGAAAGGGATACCGAGAGTTCGTCCCTATTCTCTTTGTTAAGGCGCTGCAACTCTGTGTAGAGATACTTTTGTTCTTGTGATGCTCGTCTGGAAGAGCCTATAATATTTATAATGAATGCTGTATTGAGAATAATTAGCAATACCAGTGCTATTAATATAATGGTGGAACTCATATCAATTTTTGTCTGAAAGATATTATTAAATCCTGACATTTAAAACAAAAAATAGCTATATTTGCGATAGTAAAAGCACATACAATAGACTATGATACTAAATAAGCAGGTTGGCGTCTACCTGAATCTGGTGCACAACCAATTCAAACAGTATCTGAATAAAATATTTCATAACCGTGGGTTTAACTTAACACCCGAGCAATACTTGGTTATTGATACTCTCTGGGACGAGGGAGTTCTTTCACAACAGCAAATAGCAGATATCATAATCAAGGATAAAAATTCTGTTACAAAATTGATAGACGCACTTGAAAAGAAAGGGCTTGTTCAAAGGAGAACAGACGAACAGGACCGAAGACTTAATAAGATTCATCTTACAGAAGAAGCTCTTAATATTAAGGATGTTATTACCGAAATTGCAATTGAGTCAACCAACACGATTTTTAGGAATATACCTCGGGAAGATCTTGAGAAATTTGTCTCTGTACTCAACAAAATGTCCCAAAACATATACACTTTAAACAACGATAAAGTTGTTTAAACTAAAAAAAGATTCTACTCACTATGGAGGGAGATGTTCTTATTATTGGAGGAGGGCCTGCCGGAATGGAGACAGCTTCGCGAATATCCGATTTTAAACGAAATGTAATTTTAGTTGAGAAAGAGCGAGAACTTGGGGGTCACATTCTTAAATGGGACAGACTTTTTCCCGACGGTATTCTCGCTTCTGACATTACTAAAGACCTTAAAGCGAGCCTAGGCAACACTAAGGTAATTTTAGGAAGCTATCTTGCCTCAATTGAGAAGAGAGATGATTATCATTTTGTTGCACAACTCAGTTCCGGAGAGATAATTAGATGTAGTTCTGTTGTTTTGGCGACCGGGTTTAAATTGTTCCCTGCTCAAAAGAAACAGGAGTATGGCTATGGATTATATGATAGGGTTATCACTAATGAAGATCTTGAAACCAGATTTAAAAAAAGTGAAGGGCTTGGAAAAGAGGCGCCAAAGAGAGTAGGATTTGTTCATTGCGTAGGTTCCCGGGATGAAAAAATATGTAACAAGCAGTGTTCAAAACTCTGTTGTATAACTGCAGTGAAACAGGCCATTGAGTTAAAGCAACTCTACCCCGATGCAGAGATATTCTGTTTCTATATGGACTTAAGAATGTATGGAAGAGGTTATGAAGATCTTTATCTGGAGGCCCAGTCAAAATATGGAATTAGATTCATAAGAGGCAGAGTGTCAGAAATATCTCAAGATCAGAGTGGACTTGTTATTGTGAAGGCAGAGGATACCCTCGCATCAAGACCTTTGAAAATAACTTTAGATTGGGTAATTCTTATGGCAGGAATTATTTCAGAGAGAGAGAACGACTATTTAACTCAACAGTTATCACTACAATTGGGGGAAGATGGATTTATAAATTCCCTTGATCCTATAATAAAAACAGATCAGACAAATATACCTGGAGTATTTGTAACAGGTTCTGCTACAGGTCCTAAAACACTTCCGGAAGTTCTTAGCGAAGCAAGATCTACAGCCTTGACGGTTAATGAATATTTAAACAAAATCAAAAATGGTTGATTTTGGCTTTAAACTATCTTCCAGCAACAGAATTGATCTGGACAGTTGTGACTCTGACCTTTTTTTGAAGTTAAAAGCAGAGTCAGGCACTATTAAACAGTGTATTGCCTGTGGATCCTGCGCATCATCTTGTAGTGCTGCCAATTTTACCGGTGTGAATTTCAGGAAAACCATATTATTAATAGAGAGGGGGAAAAACGAAGAGGCAAAAGAGTTAATAAAGGGGTGTATGCTTTGCGGAAAATGCACATTGGTCTGTCCCAGAGGTATTAATACAAGAGAGATAATACTTTCCATAAATCAATACTACAAAAAGGAGAGGTTTTGAAAGAGAGGATTATTTTTGGATATGACCCTTTTGTTATCCCATTTACTCTCGGGGTAATCTTTATTTTGCTTTACCTTGGGACGGGTACAGTAAGAATTCTCTTAAATTTAAAGAGAGAGGAGGCTTTAAATCTGCTAAGCTCTATCTTCTCTGTGAAGTTATTCAAAACTTTTAAGGATATACTTTTTAATGTACTGCTTCACATAAAAATATTCAAAAGAAATATACTTCTTGGTTATATGCACGCCAGTATAGCTTTTGGATGGTTTATGCTCATCTTTATCGGTCATATTGAAGTAATCCTATATACGCCCCAAAGAAACGGAGTTATATACTACCCCGTATTTTTCAGATATTTTGTAATGGAGACAAGTCAAACATTAAGAGGAGCTTTTTTCTTCTTTCTAATGGATCTCTTTTTGCTGATTGTTCTCAGTGGTGTTGCACTTGCCATTTATAAGAGGTTTCGCTCTGTTAGACTAGGAATGAAAAGAACAACCCGTCTAAAGACGGGAGATAAAATTGCTTTGTGGTCTTTGTGGATGATATTTCC
>Ga0208373_1004595_pt1 | contig 12232 bp, 13 predicted proteins | sample RifOxyC2_FD_184036 | JGI IMG/M metagenome (GOLD analysis project Ga0208373, IMG submission 184036) | Soil microbial communities from Rifle, Colorado - Rifle Oxygen_injection C2 (SPAdes) | ecosystem: Environmental > Terrestrial > Deep subsurface > Rock core/Sediment | place: Rifle, Colorado... | reverse complement strand
GTGGAATACATTGAGGCGGCACGGGCCGTAGGTGCCTCCAAGTTCTACATCATGGCGCGCGAGATCTTGCCGAATATTTTGTCCTCGGTGATCGTGGTGTCGACCCTGCGCATGGCCCATGTGATCATTCTGGAAGCCAGCCTGTCGTTCCTGGGCATTGGCGTGCAGCCACCAACCGCCTCCTGGGGTTCTTTGGTCGCGGACGGCCGCTCGTTCATCTGGGATGCCTGGTGGATATCGACTTTTTCAGGGGTGGCCATCCTGTTGCTGGTGCTGGCCATCAATGTGGCGAGCCAGGGCCTGCGCGATGCGTTCGATCCGCGTTTGCATGAATAAGTTGTGAGTCATACCCGCCAATGAACAACATGACCACAGAAACAAAACAAGTCCCCATCCTGAGCATCAGGGGGCTGTCGACTCAGTTCTCGACCCCCAGCGGTTTGCTCAAGGCGGTGCAGGACGTCAGCCTGGATGTGATGCCCGGCGAGTGTGTCGGCATTGTGGGCGAGTCCGGCTCGGGCAAAAGCGTGAGCTTTGCCAGCGTCATGGGCTTGATCAAACCACCGGGGCAGATCGCAGCAGGTGAAGTGATTTTTGACGGCACCGACCTGCGCAAGCTGTCGGCCGAAGCCTTGCGCCGGATCCGCGGCAAACAGATTGCCATGACCATGCAGGACGCGCTCACGGCGCTGAACCCGGCCATGACCATCGAGCAGCAACTGCTGGAGGTGATCCTGGCGCATGACGAGGACATCGCGGCGCAGCCCTATTGGCAGAAAAAGCGCCGGGCACGGACACGCGCTGTCGAGGTGCTGGCGCTGGTCGGGATTCCCGCTGCCCAGACCCGTTTGAATGACTACCCGCACCAATTTTCGGGCGGCATGCGTCAGCGCATCATGATTGCGATTGCCCTGGCCTGCAAACCCCGCCTGCTGATTGCCGACGAGCCGACCACCGCGCTCGATGTGACGATCCAGGCCCAGGTGCTCGAATTGATCGCATCGCTGCGCCGCAAACTGGGCATGAGCATGGTGCTGATCACGCATGATCTGGGCGTGGTCGCCGAGCAATGTGACCGCGTGGTGGTGATGTATGCCGGCCAGGTGGTGGAGTCGGGCCTGACCGCCCAGGTGATTGGCGCGCCCCGGCACCCCTACACGCGGGGTTTGCTGCAAGCCACGCCCCGGGTTGAAGACTTGTCGGCTCCGGTGCGGCCCATCCCCGGCACGGTGCCCAATCTGATCAACTTCCCGGCGCAATGCCATTTTTACTCGCGCTGCACGCAGCGTACCGATGCCTGCCTGGCAGCCATTGCCCTGACGCGTCATGCCGATGCACATGACGTGCGTTGCATCCAGATTGAAGAAAGCTAGCGCCATGAACGCCCCCTTGTTACGTGTTGAGGGTCTGGTCAAACATTTCGAGCGCCCGCGCAGCCTGGCCCAACGCCTCACCGGCGAAAAACGCAGCGTGGTGCATGCGCTCAACGGGGTCACGCTGGAGGTGCAGCGCGGCGAAACCCTGGGACTGATCGGCGAATCAGGCTGCGGCAAGTCCACCCTGGGGCGCGCCATTTTGCGACTGGTCGAGCCCAGCAGCGGACGCACGGTGTTTGACGGGCAAGACCTCTCGGCCATGAACGCCGGTCAGATGATGCGCATGCGCGCGCGCCTGCAAATCATTTTCCAGGACCCCTACGCCTCGCTGAACCCGCGCAAGTCGATACGGGAAATCGTCTCCCTGCCCCTGCAATTGCACGGCAGCGCCAGCGCAGCAGAAAACAATGAACAGGTCGAGCGGATTTTGCAGCGGGTCGGATTCCGGCCCGATCAGTTCGACCGCTACCCGCACCAGTTCTCAGGCGGTCAACGCCAGCGCATCGGCATCGCCCGGGCGCTGGTGTCGCGCCCGGCGCTGGTGGTGTGCGACGAGCCGGTGTCGGCGCTGGACGTGTCGATCAAGGCGCAGATTCTGGAATTGCTGGGTGAGCTCAAGGCCGAATTCAACCTGACTTATATTTTTGTCTCGCACGACATTGCGGCGGTGGGCCACCTGGCCGATCACATCGCGGTGATGTACCTTGGGGAAATTGTGGAAATTGGCCGCACCCTGGACATCATCAACAGCCCGCAACACCCGTACACGCAGGCGCTGCTGTCGGCCGTGCCACGCCTGGTACCCGCCACCGTACGCACCCGCACCGTCTTGATCGGTGATTTGCCCTCGCCCCTGAACCCGCCCAGCGGCTGCAAATTCCACACCCGCTGCCCGGTAGCCATGCCCACGTGCAGCGGCGAGTCACCCCGGCTAAGACCCCTGCATCTGGAAACCTCACACAGCGTCGCCTGCCTGAGGAGCGACACCCGTGAATGAAGCCCTGAGCTTGATCCAACTGCAGGGACCGGCGCTGGCGCGTGGTCAGCAACAAGCCTTGTCCAGGCCGACCTTGGTGGCGCGGGTGCGCACCGCCATTCTGGGTCGTCTGGCGTCCGTCCAGTCGATGCTGAAACAGCCGTTGGTGGCCAATTACCTGAAGCAGCAAAAGGAATTTCTGGCCGACCAGGATCGTCCGGGTTTTGACGAGTCCCTGGGCATTGCCGGTGGTTATGGCCTGACACATGACGAGGTACTGGCTTATTTGCACGCCAATATTCTGGCCGACATGACGGCATCGGCGCCCGCAGAGCGCGACGGCTGTACGTCCTGGGCGCACAGCATCAGGTGCGGGGGCGCGCTGGTGGTAAAAAACCGGGATTACCGTGGCGAACACGGCATCCTGCAACAGGTTTTTTTGCACCGTGACTCAGTCGATGGTGCGCGCACGCTACTGTGTGTCGGTAGCCTGGGCAGCCCGGGGGCTTTCTCAAGTGGCATGAACTCGGCCGGGCTGGCCGTGGTTGACACGCAAATTGGCACCCGCGATCACGGGGTCGGCTGGCTGCGCTATTTTTTGATGACAACACTGTTGCGTGAATGTGCTGATGTGGGCGAGGCGCTGGCATTCATTGCCGCGGTGCCTCATGCGGGGGGCGGTTCGCTGGTACTGGGTGATGCCTGCGGCATCACCGCCTGTGTCGAACTGGGGCATACAGAAGCGCCCGTCATCACGCGCTCAATGGCCTGGGTGGCGCGCACCAACCATTACCTCGACGCCGGCATGGCCAGTCACCTGCTGTCGCCGCCGGATGACCTCAACAACACATCGCAGACGCGTTTGTCGCAGGTCCAGTCCTGGCTTGCGCTGCAAGGCGGTGACATCGACCTGGCCCGGGCCCAAACCCTAATGTCGAGCCACCAGGATCAGGGCAGCATCTGTTTACATGCGCAGGCGAACAGCCAGACACAGTCCCGCACCTTGTCCTCTGTGGTGTATGACACCCATGCCCAGACCTTGCACATCTCCAACGGCAATCCCTGCAACTCGGTCTGGACACGTTTTTCCCTGCGTGAACTCGTTGCGGCAAGCACTGCCACGCAAGCCTCATGAGCACCCAAAAAACACAGCTCATCGGCGAACACGCGGCCATTGTGGCGCTGCGCGCCCTGATCGCGCGGGTGGCGCCCAGCAAGGCGGGCACGGTCCTGATCTACGGCGAAACCGGCACCGGCAAGGGTTTGGTGGCGCGCATGATCCACGAAGGCTCACAACGCGCCCACAAAGCCTTCGTTGACATCAACTGTGCGGCCATACCCGCTGAGCTGCTGGAGTCCGAGCTGTTTGGCCATGAACGCGGTGCTTTTACCGGGGCCGTACTCAAAAAGGAAGGTCTGATCGAGGCCGGCAATGGCGGCTCGGTGTTCCTGGACGAAGTCCGCGAACTGCACCCGGTGATGCAGGCCAAAATTCTCACCCTGCTCGACACCAAGCGCTTTCGCCGGGTCGGCGCGGTCAAACCCATCGACGTGGACGTGCGTTTTATCGCCGCCACCAACAAAATCCTGTTGCAGGAGGTGAATGCCGGCAAATTCCGTGACGATCTGTATTACCGCCTGCAAGTCATTTCCATCAACATCCCTCCCTTGCGCGAGCGCGGCGAAGACATTCTTTTGCTGGCGGACAATTTCCTGCACAAGTACCACCAGCTGTATGGCGGTCAGCGCAAGAAACTCGACACTGAGGCCGAGCACATCTTTTTGACCTACCGCTGGCCAGGCAATGTGCGCGAGCTGGAGAACCTGACCGAACGCATCTCTCTGCTCGAAGACGGCGACCGGCTGCTGGCATCACACCTGCCGGCGCGGATTTTGCGGGAAGTCCAGACGCCGATGGCATCAATGCCGCCGCTCTCAGAACCCTTGGCAGCCATGGCTGACATGGACTACCACCAGGCCACCGGCGACTTTCAAAAAAGACTGATCGAACAGGTAATGCAAGCCTGTGGCGACAACCTGAGCATAGCGGCTGATCAGCTCAAGCTGTCGCGCCACGCACTCAGGCATCAGATGCTGAAACTGGGCTTGCTCAACACCGAGTGAATTACACGCAAGCCCCACAAAAAAGTTACGCAAACCCTGTAAATTTTCAAAATATTTTTATAAGTTGTTGATTTAGTTTAATTAAATATCTCAATCATGGTGGCACAAATACTGCTTTTAAGCTACCAAGCAGCATTTATCGATGTCAAATTTACTTGGAGAAAACCCCTATGCAGTCTTTGAAAATCATTTGCCCTAATGGCCATTTGGGCTTTGCCCCGATCCGGGTGGACAGTTTTAACATTGGCGTCGCCGCAGGTCCGGACTACATCGCCGCAGACTCCGGCAGCGACGACATCGGACCGGGGCCGCTGGGCACCGATACCTCGACCAGCCCTGAAGACTGGCAGCGCCATGATCTGGAGCACATGTTGCTGGCGTCGCGCCGCTTGGGTGTCCCCATGATCATCGGCTCATCGGGCGACACCGGTTCCAACAGCCGCGTTGACCTCTATGTGGCCATCATCCGTGAATTGGCCCAGAAACACCAACTGGCGCCGTTCAAGCTGGGCTATTTTTACTCCGAGGTGGACAAGTCCTGGCTCAAAAGCAAGATGCGCCAGGGCGAGACCGTTGCCGGCCTGGACGGGTTTGCCGATCTCACCGAAGCCGAGCTCGATGCCACCGAGCGGGTGGTGGCCATGGCCGGTGTGCACCCCTTTGTCGAACTGCTGAAGCAGGGTGCCGAGGTCATCATTGGCGGCAGAAGCTCGGATGCTGCACTGTTTGCCGCCGCGGCCATCCACCACGGCTTCTCGGACGACCACGCCTATTACCTGGGCAAGGTGCTGGAGTGCGCCTCGTTTTGCGCCGAACCCTATGGTGGCAAGGAAACCGTCATGGGTGAGATCAGCCACGACGACGTCAAGGTCACCGCCATGAGCCCGGAGCAGCGCTGCACAGTGGCCTCGGTGTCAGGCCACGCCATGTACGAGCGATCGAACCCGTACGAAGAATTTTTTGCCGGCGGCAAACTCGACATGACCCATTGCAATTACGAGCAGTTGTCAGAAAAAACAACCCGCATCACCGGCGCCAAATTCATCCCATCACCCCAGGTGCGCGTCAAGCTGGAGGGTGCCGGCAAGGTGGGCGAGCGTTTTGTCGGTTTTTGCGGCGTGCGTGACCCCTACACCATTGCCAACATGGACCGCGTGATCGATTGGGCACGGACCCAGGTCAAGGCCCGCTTTGGCGACACGGGTTATGAGCTGCACTACAGCGTGTATGGCCGCGACGGCGTCATGGGCGACCTGGAGCCTCTGCGTGATCAGCCCGGACACGAACTTGCCGTCATGGTGCAGGGCGTGGCACCCACCGCCAAAATGGCCGAAGAAGTGACGATGATCGGCTTGCGTCAGATGTTTTACGCGCGTCTGCCCGACGTCAAGGGCACGGCTGGGTCGGTGTCGTTTCCGCTGGATGAGGTGTTACACGCCAGCCCGGCTTTCCGCTGGACGCTCAACCACACCGTGGCAATCGACGACCCCATGGCGCTTTTCCCCACCCATCTGGTGACCATTGGCAATTAAGACAAAAACACGCGGAGCAATACCATGAGTGATACCCCATTAAAAAACCTCGCCAAAACCATCCGCAGTAAAAACGCGGGGGTCAACAAGATCACCTTTGACATCATCTTTCGCGATCAGGCCAACTACGAGCGCGTCAAGAAATCGGGCGCGCTGACGCGCCAGACCATGGCCAAGCTCTACGGCATCCCGCCGGAGCGGATCTCTGACTTCGTCGAATACGATCCGGCCTACGCCATCAAATTCACCATCTACCGACTGCGCCCCAGCGGCAGCGCGGGCGACGGCGACATCTTTGGCGCCCAGCAATATGCCCCGCTGCTCGACCTCATGATTCCCATGGCGTGAAGGGCTTGACCACCACAAGAAAACGGCCCTTTCGGGCCGTTTTGCTTTGTCCGTTGCTGGACAGCCTACTGGCGAGGCTCGCCCTGCGCGTTGACAGTCACGGTAGCTCCGGGCGGCGCTGTCATCTGCACGCGATGTTCCTGACCGCGAAAGTTGTAGCTCACATCCCAATACTGGGCCTGGGCCCGGTTGGGTGTGCTTTCACAACGCTGGACATCTTGCGAAGCTGTTGGCTGGCCGTTACGGCCCATGTTGGCACCTATCACGGCCCCTGCGATCACGCCACCGGCGGTGGCGACGTCCTTGCCGGTGCCACCACCGACCTGGTGTCCCAGAATGCCACCAATGAGGGCTCCGGCAATTGCGCCGGGAATGTTGGTGTTGCCTTGCGTTTGGGCGACTTGCCCGGGCTCGACCCAGCAACGCTGCTCAGGTGTTCCAACCACGGCACGCACCGAGGTCACGTTGGCCTCAAAGAGCCGCTCGTTGTTGCGCCGACGGTAGTCCGGTGCTGCAACAGGCGGCATGGACTGACGGTCGCCCTCAATGCGTGTGTCCCGGTTCAGAGCGCGCACCGACGAAACCCGGTCATTCAGGCCCATCGCCCGCATCGACGGATACTGGCCCGGCCGCAAGACGACACAGCGCCCCCGGAACTTATTTTTGTCACAGACCTCCCACGGACTGCCAAGCACCACCACCGAAGAGGCGCGGTCATTGAACTGGTTGCGGGCCAAGTTGTTGACCAACTTGTCGGTGGTGAAAGATCGACCGGTAAAACCCTCACCTTCGTAAAAGGTGACCTGCGGCGTCACCGAGGCGGGCGCCGTGTTGCGCACTGCCCGCACCGACGACACGCGGTCATTCAAACCCATCGCCCGTAAAGAGGGATATTGGCCAGGTTGCAACACGGCACAACGACCGCCGAACTGGGTGTTTTCGCAAACCTCCCAGCTGTCCCGGACCACCACCACCGACGAGGCGCGGTCATTAAAACCGTAACGCTCAAAATTGCCCACCTGGCTCTCGGTTGTGAAAGATCGGCCTTGGAAGCCGTCCCGTTCAAAAAAGGTAACTTGCGCCATCGCCTGGCTGGCAACCGCCACAGCGGCCAGCGTTAACGCGGTTCTTACATATGCATTCATTGATAGTTTCTCCAGGAAGTTGTAGCCATGTGCCATTTCGCACCGTGCGTGTCATGCCTTGATGGGATGCGAGTGACACCGACCGGACTGTGGCCTGCCACTGCGGCGACGTCTGTACGTTGGCACACCGTGCAACTGGCAGCAAGTCCATGCAAATTGAACGGGGAAAAAATCATTTTTATATGTCTGCAAGCGCACGGATGTCATGCCATGCATGCCTTAAGCTGGCGTCAACGGTATCGAACACCGTCCTGTTTGACACAAATATTTGCGCGGGCTTCAAGTCTGACGCCAGCAAGAAATTCCGAGTGTTGAACACAACGTGAAAATGATTTGGAGTCAAAAATGTCTAAACTTTCCCCCCGCCTCCTGGCTGCGTCACTCATGCTGGCATATGCCAGTATGGCGCCCGCTCAGGCGGCCATAGACGCCGATGCAGCCAAAGCCCTGTTCAAGGACAACGATTGCACCAAATGCCATGCGGTTGACAAAACCAAAAAAGGCCCCTCCTTGAAAAAGATGGCAGCCAGCCAAAAGACAGACGGTCAGGAGAAGGTCATCAAAAACATCACCACCGGTCCCAAAATCCAGTTCGAAGACGGCACCGTGGAAAAACACAAAATCATCGACACCAAGGATCCCAAAGAGTTGAAGAATCTGGCAGATTGGATTCTGTCGCAATAGAACGGGGTTTCAGGGCACGGCTGCCCGGCGTGCAGCAAAACGGCTGCCCTATCTGCTACGCTCCACGCCATGCCAAATCAAGCCACCGCCACAGCCATGCCGCCCGCTGTGATCGTCCTGCTGTTGTCGCTCCTGCTCGGCCTGCAACCTGTCACCACTGACCTCTATTTACCCGCGTTGCCGGTGCTCACCGCCGGCTTTGTCGCGCCGATGCAGCAGGCGCAGTTGACGCTGACAGCGCTGCTGCTGGCCTTTGGTGTGTCGCAACTGGTATGGGGGCCATTGTCCGACCGGTTCGGGCGGCGACCCATTTTGCTGATCGGCCTGAGTGCTTATGTACTGGCGGCCATTGGCAGCACGCTGGCGTCCAGCATGGTCGCCCTGATTATGTGGCGCACCGTGCAAGGTGCCGCCATGGGCGCAGCGGTGATGTGTGCGCGTGCCATCGTGCGCGACCTGTACACCCCGGTGCAGGGCGCGCGCGTCATGAGCAAGGGTTTGAGCGGTCTGGGCGTGATTGCATGTTTAAGTGCCCCCGTTGGCGGGCTGCTGACCGAAGCCTTTAACTGGCGTTTTGCGCTCCTGGCGCTGGCCGTTTTTGGTGCCGTCAGTCTGGCCGTGATCGCCTGGCGCTTTGAAGAAACACTGCAACGAAAAAACCCTGCCGCACTACAAGCCGCCACGCTGCTGACCACCTGGCAAAGCATTGTGCGCCACCCTACTTTTCTGGCTTATTCAGCGCTCTCAGCAGCATCTTATGGCGGCCTGTTCACCTTTTTGGCAAGCTCGTCGTTTGTCTTCATGAATGTGCTGGACCTGACAAAAACGCAGTACAGCTGGCTCATGGCGCTCAACTCGCTGGCCTATATTGGCGGCACCTTTTTGTGCCGCCACTGGCTGCCCCGCTTTGGTGTGCGGCGCACCCTCAAATGGGCCGGCGTGCTATCCCTTGCTGGCGGCACGCTGATGGCCGGTCTCAGCCTGATGGGCGTGCAAAACGTGTGGGCCATCATGCTGCCGCAGTTGCTTTTTGTCATTGGTCACGGCATTCACCAGCCCTGCGGCCAAAGCGGCGCGGTGGGGCCGTTCCCGCACGCGGCCGGCGCGGCATCGGCTGTGAACGGCTTCTTGATGATGCTGGCCGCCTTCGCCATGGGCAGTTGGCTCGGGGGCCACATGGACGGCACCGTGCTGCCACTCACGCTGGGTGTGTGGTTCTGGAGCGCCCTGATCTCGCTGTCAGCCTGGACCCTGGTACAAAAATATGGAGAGCCCAAATAATGGGGGTCAGATTCCAATTAATTTCTCACCTGCCCCGCTACCTGGCGCTGGTCGGCCCCACCGCGTCGGGCAAAACAGCGGCCGCGCTGGCCATTGCACAAGCCTGGCCGGTGGAGATCATCAGTGTCGATTCGGCACTGGTCTACCGCGGCATGGACATTGGCACGGCCAAACCCACAGCAGCCGAGCTGGCTTTGGTTCCGCACCACCTGATCAACATCCGCGACCCGCTGCAGGCCTACAGCGCCGCAGAATTCGTGGCCGACGCCCGGCAGTTGATGACCGACATCACGGCCCGCGGCAGGCTGCCGCTGCTGGTGGGCGGCACCATGCTGTACCTCAAGGCGCTGCGCGACGGGCTCGACGACATGCCACGCGCCGAGCCCGCCATTCGAGAAGCCATTGCCTGGGAAGCGGCGCAAAAAGGCTGGCCCGCCCTGCACGCCGCGCTGGCACAGGTTGACCCGGAAACCGCTGCTCGGCTGGCTCCGGCCGACTCGCAACGCATTTCCAGGGCGCTGGAGGTGTTTCGCCTCAGCGGGCGGCCGCTGTCTTCTTTTCAAACCAGAAATTCCGACTCCCAAAAGGCGCCCATTCATGACCCGGACAGCCTGCTGATCTCACTGGAACCGCTGGATCGCGCCTGGCTGCACCAACGCATCGCCCAACGCTTTGACACCATGCTGGCGGCTGGCTTTCTGGACGAGATGAAGGCCTTGCGGGCGCGGGGTGACCTGCACCCGGACCTGCCATCCATGCGCTGCGTCGGATACCGCCAGGTCTGGGAAGCTTTGGATGGCCTATGGCCCATGAGTGAGCTGCGCGACAAGGGCATTGCCGCCACACGCCAACTCGCCAAGCGCCAGATCACCTGGTTGCGCGCCATGCCACAGCGCCAGGTGGTGACGTGTGATGCGCCGGATGCACTGGAACAAGTGCTGGCATTGGCGGCTCAATTTTTGCGTTGAACATCGGATTGTCATTTTGACGTATAAACTCGTATCAACACTTTCCAGAATTCATCATGACAGCGACGATCATTGCAGAACAAACCGTTCAGGTATGGGGCAACGGCCTGGCGGTGCGCATCACCGCACCTGTTGCCAAAGCAGCCCGTTTTGCACAGGGCTCCCCAATCCGGATCGAAGTGGTCGAAGGCGGTGTGCTGCTGCGTGCGGTGGGTGAGCCCAAACTCACCCTGGCGCAAAAACTCAAGGCCTTTGACCCCGCAGTTCACGGCGGCGACGCCATGACCAGCGGTCGTGTCGGCGCTGAGGTGTTCTGATGCCCGACAGCAAACTTTGGGTGCCTGACCGGCGTGACATGATCTGGATCGACTTCAACCCGCAGATCGGCTCTGAGACGAAAGACGAACACCCGATGTTGGTGCTCTCCCCCAAGGCCTTCAACGAGCGCACCGGCATCGTCATCGGCTTGCCCATGACACATGCGCCGTTTAACGAAACCAACCCCTTTGCTGTCAAATTCACCGGCGCTGGAGGTGAGGTCGGCTACCTGCTGACGCACCTGCCCAAGTCCTTTGATTGGCGCAAGTGCGGTGCCCGCCCCCATCTGTTCAAGCCAGTCAACGTATCGCTATTTGAGTCCGCCTGTGAGTCGCTCAATGGCATTATTTCCATTGCTTGATGCCGGGGCCATAAATCCAATCAGTTGGCCCCTCCATGACCCTGATCATCAAACACCTTGGTAAACGCTACGGTCAAACCCCAGTCTTCAGCCACGTGTCACTGCGCGTGGCACCGGGCGAATTTGTTGCCATTGTGGGTGAGTCGGGGGTGGGCAAGTCCACCCTGCTCAACTGCATGGCGGGGCTGGACAGCTGGGACAGTGGCACCGTGCTGCTGAACGAACAAGATCTGGGCACACTCAGCGACGAGCAACTGGCGCGTCTGCGCCGAGAGAAAACCGGTTTTGTGTTTCAGGCCTTTCACGTACTGCCGCACTTGAGCGTGGCGCAAAACGTGGCCCTGCCGCTGATGCTGCTGGGCCAGCATGACGACGCCCGGGTGCAAGCCATGCTCGATGCCGTGGGCCTGTCTGGTTTGGGCGAGCGCCTGCCGCAACAGCTCAGCGGCGGCCAGTTGCAGCGCGTGGCCATCGCCCGCGCGCTGGTGCACCGCCCGATGCTGCTGTTGGCCGACGAGCCCACCGGCAACCTTGACCCCGGCACCGCCGCCCGTGTCATGGACGCCCTGGTGCAGCAGACCCGCCAGCACGGTGCCGCCATGGTGCTGGTCACACATTCACTGACGGCTGCAGAGCGCGCCGACCGGGTGCTCAGACTCACCCCCGAGGGGCTGGTTTCACATGCAAGTCCTGATTGATTTTTGCGACCCGCATGGTCAGCAGGCCGCGTTGCGCTGCGCTTTCGACCAACCGCAGCAGTCCCTGGTGGCGCACACGCCTCAGCAGATCAAGCCGCTGCTGGAAGCCGTTGATGCCCTGTCCAGACAAGGCTTCTGGTGCGTGGGTTATGTGCGTTATGAGGCCGCGCCAGCGTTTGATGCCGCACTCAAAGTGCATACGTCAGACGGTCCACTGGCCTGGTTCGGCGTCTATGCCAAGGCCCTGCCGTGGCCCGACAAGGCGGCTGATGGCGCCGATAAAAATGACGCCACCCGCGTGTTATGGCAAAGCAGCCTGGACCGGGCGGACTTTGATTCGGCACTAGCGTGCATCCACCAGGCCATTGCGGCGGGCGACCTGTACCAGGTCAACTACACCGCGCCTCTGCACGGCGCGTTT
>Ga0208373_1004594_pt1 | contig 12234 bp, 17 predicted proteins | sample RifOxyC2_FD_184036 | JGI IMG/M metagenome (GOLD analysis project Ga0208373, IMG submission 184036) | Soil microbial communities from Rifle, Colorado - Rifle Oxygen_injection C2 (SPAdes) | ecosystem: Environmental > Terrestrial > Deep subsurface > Rock core/Sediment | place: Rifle, Colorado... | reverse complement strand
TGCAGGTCTAAAAATATTCAGAAATATAGTGAAGTACGCAACAGCCTAGATTCTAGATATTCTTGCGAACGAAGTGAAGTTTATCCAAATATTCCAAGCAAAGGTGCAGCTATATTAAAGACAATTACAAAGGCGAGTAGAACTGATATTCCCAATGTTATTCTCTTTGCACTTTTAGGATTCATATAATTTGCAACTATATCATGGAAGAACTTTCCTCCATCAAGTGGATATATTGGAAGCAAATTTGCAAGCCCGACCCCTAGAGTGACTATGAATATTGCCCTGAACAGATTCAATATATGAAGCATAATTGTAGACGATTGCACAGGCTGGAATGCGAAGACGAACGCATATATAATAGCCAGAAAGATAAGCGACGTGATGATATTCACGAATGATCCAACAGCATAAATCCTGAGTCTGTTCATCAGTTTTGATCTGGCAAGTTGTTTTTCATCTGGTTCTACAAAAGCACCAGGAAGGACAGCAAGTAGCATTAATCCAACAGATTTCACCTTAATTCCATATCTTCTGCACAATACTCCATGAGAAAGCTCATGAGGAATGAACATTATGCCTATGGCAATTACCCAGACATACCATGGGAAGAAAAGCACCCCAGGCGTTTGGGAATATCCTGTTCCAGGCAAAACCAGCGCCAGTGCAGGCGGACCTCCTGCAACTAGGCCGGCTGTGGCAACCAGAAGGGTGTATACTATGAAGATGCTTGCGAATATTGCTACAATAGCACCCACTGTTCCAAAATAATGCCAAAACCGTGGCCAGCGCTTTGCAACAGAATCAATATGTTTTTTTCCGCGTTCGGTTTTATACATGATAAGTATTCCGCTTATCAGAAGTTTGTGTCGCTTGTAATAGATAAATGAAGCTAAAAGTATGATGAATATTACAAACGACAGTAGGCTGAGATCGACCATGCAGATTACTCTCCTCCACTAAGTTTCGGTTTTAGTTATGTGGAGGAGAGTATGGAGTTTCACAAAACTATACCGATTTACATTTGTGGACGACTATAGTTACAAAGGATGATATTTAAATCTCGCCGATTTTGTGCAGTAGCAGTTAATTTTTCAAGAATTCTTCTATTTCTTTCTCTAGTTCTTCGTCACTAAGTTTTATGCCATGTTTTTTAGCAAACTGAAGAATAAAAGAATATAGAATTAGTTTTTCCTTGTCCATTTTGCTAATACTCTTCCTATTTTCCAGATCCACAAGGCCCAACTCATCCAATATCTGGTCTCCCCATGACATTTCAAAGACACCTCATATATAACAGTCTTTGAAATGCTGAAAAACGTTGTTTTTTGTACATTTTATCTCATAAATAATATGGCAAGTAAAACAATTAAAGCAATCAAAGAAAATGCCACGCAAAAAATCATGAGAGATTTATTTTTTGAAGGAAGATTTTTCATAAGAAGCTGATCTTTGACGCTTTGATTTGCAAACCTGCTTATTTCCTGCGCATGCTTTCGCGAAGATGAATTTTCTGAAAAGGCATGTCCGCACGACGAGCAATATTTGCCAGACCCTTTCAATTTTTCGCCGCAGTTTGGGCAGATTGTCGCGTTGCTTAACATACGCGCATAATTGATTCGGCTAGCCACTCCTTTGCCGATCATATTTCTTCGCATTCTTGACATCTATTCACCATGCTTTTCTTTCTGCTCGTCTTGCAGTGCTTCAGCCAATGACTCGTCGTTTCCAGGATGGTAACTGCCTTCTACTGGTCGTGATCTCCACACCGACGTTTCAAATGGTTCAAAAAGGTCAGCAGTAAATCCACAAGTGGGACATGAGAAATCTTTTTCAATAAGCTCTGAGAACGGTGTCCCTGCAGGGTATTCAGGAGGTCTGCCTTTATCTTGATCATACATGAAACCGCATCCCAGGCAAACCCATTTTTTACTTTCCATTGCAGAAATAGGATAGAATCATATTTAAGACGGATAGAAATACAAAATCAGATTGATTACCAACTGGGTAAAATACCACTAGCTTGCTAGGGTTCTAGTTGGAAATACGGAATTCATCATAATACAAACAGAAGCAGAGCTTCTGTTTGTACAGCAGGAACGAACTTCCTGCTTATACCCCGCAGCTTGTATTCGAAAAGCAAACGCTTTTCGATATCTCAATGAGCTTTGCTCAATTGAAGACTGCGATTGGAATTGAATTCCATTTATTTTTTAGAGTATTCTACAAGCTGATCGAATGAAAACCAAGCCATTTTAATAGCTTCCCGCGTGCTGTTAGATATGCGAAAATGGACAAGAATGATAGGATTGGCCGGAGCGTTGAGTGCAGCTCTTTACATAGGATGTGCCGATAAAAAAGATTCAAAAGCTATCGATACATTCTCATCATACGAAGAATGAAGGTAATCAGAGGTAAGATATAATGAAAAATATATTAGCATTGAGCATAACGGTATTTGTCATTATAATATTAGCATCAGGATGTATAGGTCAACAGCAGTTTGAAGAAACTGCTAATTACAAACTAGGGCTGGTTTATGTATACAGTTCAGAAGAAACCTATAACCCAAACTGGAGAGTTGATTTGGGTAAAGTTCTTCCAAAAGTAGAAAATTCGTTGACAAATGTCAGTGACGGAAGAATACAACCTTCTATAGAAATTTTAGGAGAAGTAAAAACAGATGTTTTTGAATGGAATCCAGCAGAAATTGGCATAAAGTTAGAGAACTGTCTGAAAAAAATAGAAAATCCAGATGAACCAAATCAAAGAGTTGTTTTTGAAAATTGCAATGTCATATACGATCAATTGCCAAATTCTGTATTTGCAGTAAGTTCAACAAACTTCGCTTCAACCAGGAAAAAAATAGAAGAGAACGGAAAGCAGCTACTAGAAATCTCTGAATGGAGAATAGTCCAATTGGAATGCAGTGAATGTGTCATAGAAACAAAAGACGAAACAGAAGAAATTAACACATTATTCCCAGATGATAATTATGAAAGCTACGTAGAAACAATTGTAAAGATGAATTCCGAAAAAACTTTGACATCTGAAAATCTTTTCAACACAAATAAGTTAGAGATGTTGAAAACAGAGATCGAAGGAAATCTGAAAATAGATTATAACAATTACGATGGAGTTTTTATAGTATTTGGAAAACTTGGTAGACCTCTATCCACAGACAGACATTTTCTTGAATGGGCGTGCAGTGGTATACATTCGAGCATAGGTGGATATTCAAACCTCATAATGTCTGAAAACTTTTTGATGGAACCTGATAATTACTTTATAGATTGCAGATCTCTAAACCCGAGCGATGAATTTGGATCCTCTCACTATTTGAAAGTAGGCTGGCATCAAATGGTTCATGAGGTATTGCATAGATTAGGAGCAGTTGATATATATGTCACAGGACCGATGTTTGGTATAAGAAGTGATAGAGAAAAAGCATTAGAAATTGATACCAGAGCAGACGAAAGTGTAATGGGAGATGATATAAAATCGTGTATTGACGAAGGCGGGTTAGAAACAGATGGATTTATATGCACAAAGAATGATCTGGAAGAAGTTTACCTTGATAGATACAACAAGCAAAAAATGGGGTGGGAAGTCGTAGAAAAAAATAGTAATGTGGAAATAGCTTCTCAAACAGGTCCAGGGAAAATAGTAATAAAACTAAATCACGAAACACCTGAAACAGATACAAGAATTTATGTATCATACATAGATGAATATGGCGACAAGAAATACAGAGACGACGGATATTATGCAAAAATCGAAGTCGAGGATCCGGAAAGAAATTTGAAAGAATATGATACTGTTTGGTATCGAGACTCTCAATCTTGGACAATGCTATTTGCAAGTATAGTAGGAGAGCACACAGTAAAAGTATCGATTTACAATGAAGCCAATAATCAAGTGGCGCAAAAGACTATAGTTTTTTCTGTGCCTGTTGCTGAAATAGCAACGTAAAATCAGATATTTGAATAATTCACTATAATCAAACTAAGGCAGTGTGCAGATTGTTCTCATCCAATTCCTCGATAAGATTATTTCTGTCCACATAGATTCTTATCGAAGAAAAATCTTCTTCAGCATTCACATTCTCAAGTGTCAGCACAATGCTTTCCCCGGGCCTGAGGCTTTTTCCTTCCTGTTCAAGCGAATCCTTTCCTGCTTCAATGACGAACATGAAAGTTCCGGATTCGGATAGTCCATCATTTGTTATCACAACAGTGCCATCATACAGATATTGCTTGATTATGCTTCTCGTAACTATTCTTTTTGAGAAATCAGCTTCGCTTACATACAGATCAGGCAATGGATCTAATCGGTAGGCTTCCAAAATACTCTGAACGTCGATATCATCGGGTTCTATGACATCGCTTTGCGCTTCTGGATACATTATACTCTGTTTGTTTTGAGAGTGGCCTAGGCCGATGGCATGTCCGAGTTCGTGCATGGATAACGCAACCATCTGGTCTCCATTAAGTTTGACGTTATCCTTTGTCGTAAGAAGTTCAATATTAGCTTTGTTTATGACACTGAAGGATCGGGTAACGGTGAAATTCAATTCTGCGTGTCCGATTGCATCCAGAGAGTCTGAACGCAGATGTTCCACCCATTTTACTTCAATGTCAGCTAAATCAGGATTAGTGGTTCTTGTAAACATGATTTTGTTTCCTATAGAATCACTGAGTATATTTGCACCGTCGAAAAAGTTGTCAATGTATTTCCTAAGATAGTCTGAAGTGTATTCAGAGTTTCTCTCATCGATGTAAACCATCAGATTAGTTTTCCCCCATCGTGCATTTTTCTCTATGAGAGGTACTGACGTCTCCAGCATATTTGTGCCTTTACCACTCAAATCGGTAGGTTGAGACGAGAATGTTTCTTCTGAGGGAGGCTGTAGAAATGTGTAAGCAACTCCAATAAGAATGATCAGAACAGCAATTTCAATAATTGTAGAGGTTTTCATGTCTATTTTTTGCTTCTGAGGATTTAAAAAGAGTTCGCTTGAACTATAATCAATGGTAAACATACTGGCGATAGCAATAACCATTGTGGGACTTATAATATTCGAGATCATCACAAGCATAGATAATGCTGTTATCAACGCAGAAGTTCTCGGAACAGTCTCCGAAAAAATGAAGAAATGGTTTCTTACATGGGGAATGTTATTTGCCGTGGGACTTATGCGAGGCTTGCTGCCACTCGTACTGGTAATGGCAACGCACCCCGATTTAGGTATATTCGAAGCTCTTACATTCGGCCTCGAGGGAAATTCAGAGGAAATACAACAGTCAGTTGGCGTGCTATTGATGGGAGGCGGAGTATTTCTCATATTCATATTTTTACACTGGCTTTTCATGGAACCAAAAGCCTACGGGCTTCATGGAGAGAAATTCTTCCATAGACATAGTGTGTGGTTCTATGCAGTGGTCTCAGTATTTTTAACATTGTTGGTATGGGCAGCAATAACTGCAGACCCATGGCTTGCATTAGGGGCAGTTGTTGGTTCCACAATATTTTTCATTGTGAATGGATTCCGTCTAAACGCGGAGAAAGTGGAGCGTGAAATGATTCACAAAAAAGGTCTTTCAGATTGGAGCAAGATAATGTATCTCGAAGCAATAGACGCGAGCTTTTCTATTGACGGAGTTGTTGGCGCGTTTGCTTTCACTGTTGTAGTTCCTCTTATTATCATCGGAAATGGCATAGGCGCGATAGCAGTGAGACAACTTACAGTTCACAATATTGAGAAGATAAAGAAGTACAAGTACATCAAGCATGGAGCCATGTATTCCATAGCAGCACTTGGATTCATAATGATTGCCGAGTCTTTCGGAATGCACATCCCAGGAGGACTAGCCCCAGTGATTACATTTATCTTCCTTGGATATTTCTTCTGGAAATCAAAAAAAGAAATGTAAGATTTAACCAAGAATTTTGGAGTAAAATACCGCATTTTTGGGGTAGCGAAAGATTAGTTTTTCGTTGTAGACAACATTTTTCTCCCTTCTGCTTTTCCTAAAACCATTTCTCTTGTAAAAATTTATGGCACTTTTGTCTCCAGCATCAGTCCAGATTTTGAATTCTCTGTATCCTCGATTGCGCGCTGCATCCACAGTTTTCCTAAGGGCGGATGATCCAAAACCCTTTCTCCTTTCTTCAGGAATAACTCCAAACCAACCAAGCCAGGCTCTTTCTTTCTTGAACTTGTGGCTATAGATTCCTGTTAATCCAATTGCTCGGTTTCTATCGTAAACAATTTGATAGGTCAAGTAATGTAAGTGAGGCCAGCGCTTTTTGAAATCAGGTGTCGCAAATTCTTTATACCAAAATATAGCAGTATTCCTATCAACTTTAGATATGAAACACTTGTTTACCAATTTAACAGCGATATTTATGTTGGCAGAAGACATATTTTCAAAACGCATATTATGAGTATCCAATACAGCTTTAATAATTTTCCGGTCTCATCGCACTATGGATAGACATCAAATACTTGAAAGAGTCAGGATAAAAATTCCTGTAAAAACGTACGAAACTCCCCATACAATTCATGGAGACATTCCAAAATCTCTGGCAGGCAGACTGCCATTGTTCGCGTCCGAAGACGGAAATCAGCAATATTTCAATTCTGGCGGTCGCGGAATTTTGGTAACCAACGGAGATTCGGCTTATAGAATAAAAGGAGCCGATCCAAAAGGAGTCGTAGTAAGAAAAGTTGCAGAATCTACAAAAAACATTATAGCAGACATACGAGAAGCCGCAAAAACCACTCCTGATCCAGACAGTGTAGAATCTATTTTACAACCTCAAGCGATTGTTGTCCAAGTACCGGGTTATAGAGAAAGAAGACCATGGAATTTTCTTACAGCTGCGAACGTTGAAAATTCCAGAAGAGCATCTGAAGTTCTTGGAGAAGCATATGATAAACTGGGTCTAAAAGTTCCATGCAGGCATATAGCAGCAATAGAATATCCAACGCTTTCTCATGAAACAGAACCACTTTATTCAGAAATTCTTGGGTTGCCTGATTTGGAAAGCGATCTTAGACAAGATGAGTTTGAAGTGCTGATGAGAAGACGCCTTCAACATGCTTCAGGAAGAGAATTGAGGGCTCTAAAGGATGATGTGATAAAACTCTACGAAGCATTTATCAGGTGGCATGCCTTTGAATGCAGAGTCATGGCAGATGCGGGGCTTGTTCCATTTTCAACATCATTCCTAGGGCAGAACTATGTTATTTCTCATGTTGGTGAAGGGCAAGTATGCTTGGCGAGAGTGGATAATACTTCAACAACAGAGTCAACAGACCAAGATAGAATAAATGAATCTGCAAAACAGTTTACAAGTCTTTTACTATCATTTCCTTCCTTCGTAGTTCAAGCAACAGAGATGTGCGACAAAAGCATGCCTTACGACAGTGAAAGATTCTCATGTCCATTTGATGCAGCTTTCAAGACATGTGGGGAATTAAGGCCAGACATATATCCAAAAACATTAAGACAAATTAAAAAATCCTCCGGCGCATTCGAAGAAGATTTCAAAAACCCTAAACCAGAACCTGTTAGTGAGGAGTTAATGTTAAAAGTTTTTGACCAAGCTATGTCAATAGAAATCGATGAAGAATTCGAAGCAAGAAGAAGAGCTAAATATGAAGAACTTAGAGCAAGTGGCATGCTAAAATCTTTAGGAATAGAATAATTTCTATGAAAAAGTACTCAGAGTATAATTGCGAGCGAAGCGAGCTTTTGTACGAAGAACATGAGTTCTTCGGCATCCCGAAGAGCTTCTGCTCTTCGTAGATCTCCCGAGGGTCTTTTTTATAAAAAGAGGCTCACTTGTACTCTCTCCAGACATGATTGCATTTTGTGCAACGGAAGAATTGTGTCGGCGGTTCGTCAGCAGAACGTGTTTGTTGTAGCCAGTAATATGCCTTTGTATTTGCGCATTTTGGACAGATTTTATCTATCATTGGCAACGGTACTTCGTCTTTTTCAAGCAGAATAACGCCACGCTTCCCTTTTACCGATTCCTTAATTTTCAAGCTGCTTGCTGAAGCAGAAGTAATTTTGGTTGAAGACCCGCATTTTCTGCACTTCAACATTTTGCTTACAATCTTACCTTTCTTTATTGGAACCATTATAGAATGGCATTTTTTACAAAATTCCATATCGAATCAAACCTCCCGTCATGAACGACGGGCATTCACTTCAAACCTCCCGTCGCGAAGCGACAGGTATTCTCTTCAATTCAACGTTCATATTTTATATAAATCAGGGTACTTGAAGATTATAATCCCACTATCTTCTATTAAGCATTTAAAGTTCAAGCGAACATATTCTATAATCCCATCAGGTGGATATCCACAAAGTGGGTATATATAGAGTGGGAGTTTGGCCATATGAAAAATACGAATGTTGTGAAAGTTGATTCCAAAGGAAGAATACTCATCCCCTACAACATTAGAGAGTTGCACAACATTGATGAGAGTGCAGAATTCGTTATTTTTTCTACACATCGCGGCGATATTAGATTAATGCCTATGGAAAAAGGAAAATGCGCTGACGTAAAGATCGTTCACATGGACGATCCGTCCATACTTGCCAAGATAACAACCATCATGGCGAAGAACAGTATCGGAATAGTAATGTCGCAAAGCAAAGCTTTGGAACGCGGCTATCTTGCAGAATGGAATGCGCTAATAGATATTTCCCGATGCAAAAGCATGAAAAAGTTCCATGAGCAGATTTCCAAAATGGAAATGGTAAGGAACATAGAAATAATAGAGAAGTAAACTAGAACAGAATGCGAAGTTGCCCCTGCAATTTCTTTATTTATTTAACATCCACCTTATTTCATGGCTAAATATTTTGCAGTTAAGCCCATGTACGCTTATGTAACACTCGGCGTAATTCTCCTCGCGCTTTCAATTTCAGTGATAAATTATGGAAACATAACCGGCTTTGCAACCAGTGGAGGAACCGGTGAAAGCGGAGTATCAAATATCATAACAGCAGAATCAGAGGAAATAGAACTTCCATCACAACCGTCTTGCACAGCAAATTGTGGAACACAATGTTGGCTGGTTTCCAGTGGCGAATCCCAGGGAACATTTGAATCATCCCAAGGAAAAATAGGGATATTGGGATGCGATAATAATTGCTACGGTTTGAAAGAAAGTTCTGATCAGCAACTTTGCTGCAAGCATTCGGATTGTGCAGAATCATCTCCGGTATGCTCTTCCAATGGAAAATGCGAACAATTTACGCAGGTGTCATCATGAAATCTAACAAGTGTGCAATTTTAGATTCGAATTTTCTCCTGGCTCCGTATCAATTCAAGATAGATATCGTAGATGAGATCAAAGACTTGGGATTTGCACCGATAACACTTTCCTGCGTAATATATGAAATAGAACATCTGGTAGAAAATAGAGGCAAAACCGGTTCAGCGGCAAAAATAGCACTGGAAATAATAAACAAAAGAAGAATTCCTGTTAAGCATGCGGATGGTTTGGCAGACAAAACAATTCTTGAATATGCATTGAAAGAAGATTGTGCAGTTGCCACCAATGACGCGAAACTTATCAGAAGACTCAAAGAGAAAAATATAGAAGTGCTAAGAATCAAGCAGAGGAAATTGGTTGTTGTGGATTAGCAATTATAGTGAAGCAACTAATGAATCGCTACATAGTTTAGTTACTTCCCATAAAGCAAACCAACTTTGCGATGCCGTTTATTTAGTTGGTTTGCTTTAAAGGTTTGCGGTCAATAATCAAAAATGAATCAATACAAACAGAAAGCAGCGGAAGTTATTGTTAGAGACTTAAGGTTCACAGAAGATCAACTTGATATTGTAGGGCGCCTTCTTTTTATGGAAGATGAAAAGGAACTTGTAAAATACGTGAAAATAGAGTGTGGTGGAGGTGTAAGTATTCATCCAGGAGGACCTGAACTGCCGCGAAATGTTAACGTCTATGTGATATTACAAGAAAATTTAGAGACAGAAGGAAGCAATGAAGTCAAGAAAAAAATTAAAGATGCTGCAAGAAAGTTAGGCATAGATTCCCGAGAAATAGTTTCTTATCATGAATTTTCATATGGAATCGAAATGTCCAATGTAGATGTCCATTTTGAATTTGATTATGAAGATTGAATTATTCAGGAAGAATTTGTAGTCCTCAGACAAAGAAGAAAATCGGTTCTTTCACACATCGTAAATCAAATCAAACTTTCAGCACATATTTGCCAGGTTCTTTTATTCCTAGCCTCTGCGAGACTTCAGATTCTATGTCGTAAACTATGACCATTCCCTGATGAGACGTGGTCAGGTCTGAACTCTTGCACGATGGACATAAGTTTCCCGTAACAATTCTCTTGCAATGCTTGCATGCTTTCTTTACCATAGTCAATCCCTTTCTTTAGTGCACTGACGTTGCAGTTGCAACGTCCATACGCCTTAAAAGAAAGGTCTAGACATCACCCCAAAGAAACTTACATAAAGCAAGCTTTCTGAGATTATTGATCTAAACCTCACTCAAATTTCAATTATTTCTTAGTCCCGCCTTTCTTCCTCGCAGTTTTCTTGTTCTTTTCAATTTCCGAGACCAATCCTAAAGCAGGACTTCTCATTGTAACTGCAATCTTGCTTCTCCCGCCTCTTCCAAGGGACACAGAAGCAACCCTTCCTCTTACAACATCGCCTCTCTTTATTCTTATTCCTGTTTTCTTTCCGACAATGGCGCTGCCTTTCTCATCATAGCTTACCTTGTCATCCATTATCTGGCTTACGTGTGCCATTGCATCAACAGGCCCTATTCGAACAAATGCCCCATAAGCGGTAACATCAACAACTTCTCCATAAACTATCTCGTTGAGTTCTGGAGTGAAACCAAGGCATTCAAATTCTGCTTCATAATATATTGCTCCGTCTTCAGGCATAATATCTCCGCCGGTTATGTTTTTTAAATCCGTTACCGCAAGAACAATTCCTATTTCTGGATATAGCTTGCCCTCAACCTGCTCCTGCAAGCTCTCTTTGATAGCATCATTTATGTCCATTCCGAATTTTTTCGGAAGTACTCTGACCTTTTCTCTGCAAACCATTATTTTGTACATAATAATCACTCCTAAATATCATACGTACGAAGTACGTATCCTTTTCTTGGGATCGTCCGAAGAACAAAAGTTCTTCGGCGCGTCAAAGAACTTCGGTTCTTTGAACGTGGTAAAGACCTTCTTTTGAAAAAGAAGGGATTTACTTCTGTTGAACAATAGCCCAGCCGCATTTTCCGCAATATTTCCTGTTTTGATATGCTGCTAAAAATGTTCCTGGACCGCATCGTGGACAATTTTGGTTCTTTCTTTCCAACAAGTCTCCTTTTGCTGTGTATAATTTCCAAACCTGAACTTTAGTATGTTTCTTTTTGGACTTAGGTCTGTCTTTCTGCGACTTTTTTTCTTTCTTTGGCTTGACCTTCTCTTCAGGCTGCCCTTCTGCAGCTTTGTCTCCTCTTTTTGGCGGTGGCATATTTCAAACCTCACTTTTTGGAGTTTCTTCGGAAGCGTATGGACGTTCCGAAGGAACGTCAGTTTGCCCTTTAGTTTCAGGTTTCTTCAAATGTGCCTGAGGCTCGCTCCAAATGTAAGCGCTTATCTTTGATTCAGACAATCCTTTCAGAGAAAAGATGCTTCTTACATCTACCCTTTCAGCTTCAGCCTTAAATTCCTTGGAAAGATGCTCCTGTACACTTGTTTTGGAAGGGGTTGAAACAGCCATATGCTGGCATTGCAGCTTAAGCTCCTTCCTCTTCATATGAGCATTATCTCTTTCCTGTAAAGTTTTGAATTGCATTACCTCTAAGAGAGTAATTAAGCATTTAAAGTGATGCAAGAAAAGTTAAAATTATTGTATTTCTTGTTCACTATGAAAGTGTTCTTAGAGATTTGGAATCTTCTAAAATTAGTTAGTGGTTTTATAAACCTTTCGCCACCAATTCATAATATGCCAACTCAAACAATTGAACCAATCACATTATCAGGACAATCTCCACAGCAATTGCTACAGAGAGAAGATTTCCGAGCCAAAGGCTATACTTTATTGGAAGAAAGAACTGCTTACCAGACAGATCCAGCTTTCAGACAATCAGTTCATGATAATTTCGGTAAGGGAATCTGGACACCTGAAATTATTCTTACAGACGGTGCAGAACAGCTGCCAGAT
>Ga0208373_1004585_pt1 | contig 12254 bp, 11 predicted proteins | sample RifOxyC2_FD_184036 | JGI IMG/M metagenome (GOLD analysis project Ga0208373, IMG submission 184036) | Soil microbial communities from Rifle, Colorado - Rifle Oxygen_injection C2 (SPAdes) | ecosystem: Environmental > Terrestrial > Deep subsurface > Rock core/Sediment | place: Rifle, Colorado... | reverse complement strand
GAGCCTTTTTGCTTAAAATGTATCTTATTTTTGAGGGGGTGCTATGATATAAATAATGTTAATAGATGATGTAAAAATTAAAGTTAAGGCTGGGGCTGGCGGCCGTGGAGCGGTGGCTTTTAATAGCGGCAAAATGAGCCTAGGGCCAACCGGCGCGACTGGCGGCAAGGGAGGGGATATTTATTTGGAAGGCTTATCAGATTTGGGGGCGCTAATTCAGTTTCGTTATAAAAAAGAAATCGTGGCGAAAAATGGCGGCCATGGCAAATCGCAATTTAATGACGGCGCAGACGGGGAAGATATTATTTTAAAAGTGCCGACCGGCACGGTGGTTCACGATTTAACGCGAAATCAAGATTCAGAAATTATGGCGATTGGCCAACAATTATTAATTGCCCAAGGCGGAAAAGGCGGAAAAGGAAATTATAAATTTCGCTCATCAGTTAATACCAGCCCAACCGAATTTCAAGAAGGCTTGCCTGGCGAAGAAGTTGAGTTGAGACTGGAGCTAAAACTTATCGCCGATGTTGGTTTTGTTGGATTGCCTAACGTTGGCAAATCAAGCTTGCTCAATGAACTAACTAACGCCCAAAGCAAGGTAGCTAATTATCCATTTACTACGCTAGACCCAAATTTAGGCGTTTATTATGAATTAATTTTAGCGGATATTCCCGGACTGATTGAAGGCGCTTCGGGCGGCAAGGGGCTGGGCATTAAATTTTTGCGGCACGTTGAGCGCACCAATACTCTTTTCCATTTTATTTCGGCCCAGTCGGCTAATCCGGCCGAGGATTATCAGGTTATCAGAAAAGAACTAGGCGCCTATAACGAAAAACTTCTAGAAAAACCGGAGTATGTTTTTTTGAGTAAATCGGATTTGATTGACGAAAAAGAAGCAGCCAAAAAAGTTAAGGCGCTCAAAGCAATAGCCAAGGAAGTAATCGCCATCTCAATCCACGACGTGGATAAACTAAAAAAAGTTGAACAGATTTTGCGGAAAATAATTAAGCAACGGTATTAATTTTTTGTTCGGAAAGACAGCTTGATTTTTTAACCAAGGACGAGTATTATCAAAAATAATTAGATGGTTCTTAAAAAACAGAGGCATTGATAAAAATGGAGGTTTTATCATGGAAGATAATAAACAGTTAGTTAATGTCGGTGGTCTGATAAAAAGGTCGGACAATCCAGCGGTGGCCATGAAGACCTTGGCCGAAGAGGTTGGGCGTCTCCTCAAAAGCGATTTGCCAGAGAAGGGCAATCTTTTAAAGTTGTTTGAGGCGGGATTTTTGTATCTTATGGATAAATATTTCGCCGAAGCGGGAATTAAATTATATGATTGGATGGATGCGCCGTTGCCTGAAGTAGCCGAAAACGAAGGGCTCAAAAAGATACGGGAGAAACTTAAGAGAAAAGAAAAGCGCATGAGGAAAAAACCATATAAAGAAAAATTCATCTTTACTTGGCATAAAGAATGGGATATAGACAAAAAGATTCCTATGCGCGAACTGGACACGGAGGCATATTATAGAGAGATTGATAAGGTTGAGCATCAAATCAGGGAAGTGGAGCGGACAGAAGAAAGAGACAAAGAAAATCGGCGGGCGGAAATTATGAATACGAAACTGGAAGAGCTTCTGTCAGCCGCGCTCGGTGGATTTGAAGCCAGCGATAAAATTCATAATTCGGTTGTCTCTTATATTCTTCAAACTGTTAACCTCGAATACTTTATTCTGCTGGCAAGAAGAATCTGTTCTTTCTTGGAGGCGGACATAAAGAAAAATAATGGCTGGACGGAAAAGAGCGCTGTTTTGGGAAGATTCGTCCTTTCATTAAAGCAGAGAATCAAAAATATTCCTTCCGGGTGGACTCAAGATGCCTCGGCTTTAAAACGATTAACAACTCTTCGGGATATTGCTTTGGAAGCAGAATTATTTATAACCGAGATAAATAATTCCATTACTGCCCAAAGAAAACAAGAGCAATTTCAGGGAGAGCTTCAGAGAGTTTTGGAATCCGGTTTTAAGCAAATGGACACAAGATTGGGATTCATTGAGAGTGGAATAGTTGCGACGAACAGGCAATTATCCGGCATCAGCGGACGATTAGCAGACGTCCTTAAGATAAACGGAGAAATCCTAGACGGCATCATTCAAAATGGTCAGCTCATTGGTTCTCTGTCCGGGAAACTGGACGGAATATCCGAACAACTTTCGGGCATTGGAGAAATGATGCTCGGCCTGGTCATGGGTGATAAAAAATAGATTTAGCAGCTCGTTCAAGGAGAAAAACCTTGCGGGCTGCTTTTATTTTGACTGTTTTTACCACTCTCGTGGTATACTATATATTAATAAATAATAATTTATCTCCATGATTAGCGAACTTCATAAGCCCCAATTTAGATTTTTATTAGTTTCCTTAGCCGGAGCGGCGATTTTACTTTTTTTTATTTTCCGCCCTTTTCTTTTTTCTCTCATTCTGGCGGTAATTTTAGCCGTAGTTTTTCAGCCGCTTTATCAGCGGCTACTCAAAATTACCCGCCAGCGCGAGGGCTTAGCCGCAATCATCACCACGCTTTTAGTCGTTATTTTTATCCTAACGCCGTTGACTTTCTTGGGAGTACAGATTCTCCGGGAAGCACAACAATTATATTTTTTTCTGACCGAAAATAGCAGTAAGGATATTATTTTCAATGCTTTTAAAGAATTAGTTAATAAAGCCGAGCAGATGTTTCCCGGCGCTAAAGATTTCTCTTTTAACTTTAAGGCGGATCAGTATCTAAAAGACGGGGCCAATTGGCTGCTGCAGAATTTGGGCGCTATTTTTTCTAATCTGGCTCGGCTACTGGTAAATTCTTTTATTTTTTTGATCGCTTTCTACTATTTGCTAAAAGACGGGCAAAAAATGAAAAAAATTATTGTTGATTTGAGCCCGTTGGGTAATACTGAAGACGAGACAATCTTTAAAAAGTTAGGATCAGCCATAAATTCGGTTGTTAGAGGTAATTTAATAATTGCCATTATTCAAGGGACCTCAACGGCTATCGGCTTAACTATTTTTGGCGTTCCCAATCCTGTTCTTTGGGGAACATTGGCGGCTATAACCGCTCTTATTCCCGGCGTTGGGACGTCACTGGTCATCATTCCCTCAATCGCGTTTTTATTTTTGAGCAATAAGATTGTGCCGATGCTCGGCTTAACTATCTGGGGCATAGTCGCGGTCGGGCTGATTGATAACTTTTTGGGCCCAAAACTGGTAGGGAGCGGTATGCATATTCATCCATTATTGGTTATTCTTTCGGTGCTGGGCGGCGTGGCCTTTTTGGGACCGATTGGCTTTCTACTGGGACCACTGGCAGTTAGTATCTTTTTTGCCTTTTTAGATATTTATGTCTATTTGCTGGGGAAAGAATCTACTTGCTAAGATTATCTCTTTGAGCTTTTGAAATTAGAGGATGAAGTGTTAGGATAAGGCATTATGCAAAAAATTCAAGAAGAATTTGACGTTGTAGTAATTGGTGCTGGCGCGGCCGGACTTATGGCGGCTGGGCGAGCCGCCGAACTTGGCGCTAAAGTTGCCATTATTGATAAAAATAAAACTCTTGGCCGGAAACTTTTAATCACCGGCAAGGGCCGCTGTAATATTACACAGGCGGAGTTTAATGATAAGGAATTTATTAAAAAACTGGATAAAAAAGGCCAATGGCTTTTTTCGGCGCTAGCGGCTTTTGGACCAGAAGAAGCTATCGGTTTTTTTGAAAACCGGGGACTCAAAACAAAAACGGAACGAGGCGACCGGGTTTTCCCTGAATCAGACAAGGCTCAAGACGTGCTGGATGTTTTGCTAAAATACTTAAGAGAGAGAAAAGTAAAAATATTTTCGGGTGAAACAGTTTCGGGATTTAATCTAGAAGATAAAAAAATTGTTAGCATAAAATTGGCCAATCGGAATATTGGCGCAAAAGCCTTTATTCTTTGCACCGGTGGCAAGGCTTATCCAGTCACCGGGTCAACCGGAGACGGTTACATTTGGGCAAACTCTTTGGGCCATAAGATAGCTAAACCGGTTCCAGCGCTGGTGCCGGTTGAAACCAAAGAAGTCTGGCCAAAAAATTTACAAGGATTGAGTCTAAAGAATGTTAATCTTAATCTTTGGCAGAATAATAAAAAGCAAGATTTCCGGTTTGGCGAAATGCTGTTTACTCATTTTGGGATAAGCGGGCCGATTGTGCTTGATATCAGCAAGAAAATTGGGGAACTTTTGGCAAAAGGAGAAGTCATAATTGAAATTGACTTGAAACCGGCGCTGGATATTGTTCAATTAGATAAAAGACTCCAGCGTGATTTTTCGGCTAACGGTAATAAAGATTTTAAAAATTATCTGCCCGACCTTGTTCCGCAAAAAATGATGGAAATAATTATTAAATTTTCCGGCGTTGATGCTCATAAAAAATTAAACGCTATCACCAAAGAAGAACGAAGAAAAATCGCCGCCACTTTGAAAAGTTTGCGAACAGGAGCGCGGGGGCTGATGGGTTTTGATCAGGCAATTGTGACGAGCGGCGGCGTGGACTTAAAGGAGATTGATTCCCGCTCGATGAGATCAAAAATAATTGATAACTTATTTTTTGCCGGCGAAATTATTGACTTGGACGGCCCGACCGGCGGTTATAACTTGCAAATCTGCTGGAGTACAGCCTACGTGGCCGGCACAAAAGCAATTAATTAAATTGGGGATGCCAAACTAGTAATTTTTTGATATACTATTTATATCTATGAGTAACGCAGCAACTTTCAGGCTTATTCCGCTTCTCATTTTGGCAATATTGATATTTTTCGGGGCTCATTATTTTCTCTACTACTCTGTAGTCAGATTTTTTGGTGTGGCCAGCCACGCCATCCGGGGCACTATCTTAACGGTTATTTTTTTATTGCCAGTAAGTTTTTTTATTTTTTCGGCGCTATCCCATTTAAAGCAAAATCTGCTGCTTAATTTTTTCTATATTATTTCGGCTTCTTGGCTTGGTCTGGCAACCTGTTTCTTTCTGGCGGCTTGTTTAATCTGGGCCTTAATTTGGCTGGCCGGACTAACAAATTTTAATTTTAATATCCCGGCTGTCAGTACAGTAATTTTTTCTTTTGCGGGCCTGCTTTTTATTTATGGAGTTTGGAACGCTTTTCATCCGCAAATAAAAAATATTGAAGTTAAAATTAAAGACTTGCCAATTATTTGGCAAGATAAAACTATTATTCAACTTTCTGATGTTCATTTAGGACATGTTCATGGTGTAAAATTTTTGCAAGATATCGTTAATAAAACTAACGCCCAAGATCCGGATTTGGTTTTAATAACCGGCGACCTGTTTGATGGAATGGACGGCGACCTAAGTATTTTTATTGATGTCCTAAAAAGCATCAAAGCCAAAAAAGGAGTATTCTTTGTTATCGGTAATCACGAAACATTTTTGGGGGTAGACAGAGCTTACCTCATTCTGATGGAAGCCGGCATAAGAGTTCTAGACAATGAATTTGTTGATTTAGACGGATTGCAATTAGTCGGCCTTAGCTACCAAGGGAGCCACGGCGCGCCAAGCATAGTGGGCAAAATAAGAGATATTTCGGAGATATTTGTTTCTCTTAAAGAGAGGGGATTTGATTTTGCCAGGCCAAGTATTTTGATGCATCACGCGCCAACTGATATCACCCACGCTAAAGCTAACGGCATAGACCTTCAATTATCCGGCCATACTCATGTTGGCCAGACCATTCCTTTCAGTATCTTTACGCACATGATATATGGAAAATATTATTATGGGTTGACTACCGAGGGGGATTTTTCTATTTATACTAGCGGCGGAGCCGGCACCTGGGGCCCGCCAATGAGAATCGGCAATACGCCGGAAATTGTGGCTATAAAAATATCAAAATCTAATTAAAAATATGTATCAACCACTTTTAGATTATATTAAACAAACTCGCGCCGCTGGAATGCCAGATGATCAAATCCGGCAGGAGCTGTTAAAAGTCAATTGGAAAAAAGAGATTGTTGAGGGAGCTCTTAAAAATTCTGGCGAAGCGGATAATAAAAAACCTAAGGCAAAAGCAATCATTTTTGTTATCTTAGCGCTTTTGGCCGCTGGATTTATTGCTTTTGCTTTTTGGTATAAGGATTTCAATTTAACAGATAAAATTTTAAAATTAATCGCTAATTAAAATATATGAAAAAATATTTAGGTTTGTTTGTTGGTTTAGTTTTACTTGTGCCGATTACTGTTTTTGGCGCGGAATTTAGGGCGGGTGATAAAACTCTAAATTCAACGGAAACGATTAAAGATAATCTCTATGCTGCTGGCGGTAATTTTAATCTGATGGGCACGGTTGAAGGTGATTTAACTGTTACTGGTGGCACAATTAATATTCTCGGCACAGTCACGGGCGATATTTTAATACTAGGCGGAACAATAAACATCAGCGGCCGGGTTGGCGGGGATGTTCGGATCGCGGGCGGGACAATTTTAATTAACGGCCAGATTGGCGGGGAGGTTGTCGCGGCTGGCGGAGATATTAGCGTGGTCAACGGAGCGTCAATTATTAAAAGTGCGTATTTGGTTGGCGGAAGGGTTAACATGAATGGCTTGGTTGGAAAAAACTTGGAAATTCGTTCTTCGGAAATTACGCTGGGTTCAACAGCTAGAATAGCCGGAAGTTTTAATTATTATTCTCAGAAGGAAGCGAATATTATTAGCGGCGCCAGAATTAACGGCGATGTAATTTTTCATCCAGAGCAAATTAAAAAGCCAACTTACACTCATAAATTTCCTTGGCTGGCTTTTATGACTTTCTGGTGGCTAGTCGGAATCGCCGGGACAACCATTTTAGCTTGCCTGATGTTTTATCTGTGGACGGGCGAATCCAAAAGCATGATATCCGCGGCCCTAGCTTCGCCGGGCCGGGAATTGGTTCGCGGATTTGTTCTATTTTTTATGATTCCCATCGCAGCTATTATTTGTTTAATAAGTATTATTGGCTTTCCGCTGGCGCTCATCGGAGGATTTTTCTTCGCTGTCTTAACCGTTTTAACGGCAGCGGTTAGCGGCCTTGTAGTAGCCGGTTTACTGGTCAGACTATTATTTAAGAAAAAAGAAACCGAGCTTAATTGGTGGCTGATACTCTTGGGTATTTTTGTGTTAGCGATTATAAAATTAATTCCATTGGTCGGCTGGATCATAAGTTTCTTAATTTACCTTATTGCCTTTGGTGTTCTGACTAACAAAATTTACACCAAGCTTTTACCAGATAAGTAATAATTTACCCTGTTAAATAATTTTAAATTATCGATTAAGATAATAAATTATATCAGGGTATAAATAATTTAAAATTAAGATTTGAGTGGTTTCAGAAGGGATTAATATAATCAGTGAGTTACTCCTTAAGGATTAACTCAAATCTTATTTAACAGGGTCAATGTACAAAAAGAAAAAAGTAGCTCAAAAGAAACAACAAAAAAAAGCCGGCAAAAAAATTGCCAGCTTGCGTTACCGATAAAAAATACCGGGTGATTACTATAATCAGATTTTTTGTTCTTTTAGCCTTAGAAGGGAGGTAAAAAATGAGCGAAGGCAACGGAAATGGCCGGATTTATGAGATACAGCAAATAACCTGCACTCCTTTTTGTTTAAAAACCCCCGATGGTGTTATCCATGATTTTGATGGTTGCGTAACTCCCAGAAAAATCGAAAGAGATGATACCCAAATTATTGTAACCATAAACCCTGGCCAAAAAGGCCGGGAAGGCAAGGCTTTCTTTCCCTTAGGGACAGAAATCGGTTACGGGAACAGATCATCTGTCCGGAATTTAAGAAATAGCCGTTTTTAAAAGAGGGTCCAAAATAAAGGTCCCTCTTTTCATTTCCGTAAAATAGGATTATATTTTAAGGGCTAACGAGTTAAAAAAATATATGCCAAAACAAAATCCTTTCGCTCAAAAAGCCATTGCCTTGCATAAAAAATTAAAAGGCAAAATATCGGTTGTCAGTAAAGTTTTAGTGAAAAATGCCAAAGATTTAAGCCTATGTTATACGCCGGGAGTTGGCGCGGCGGCGTCATATTTGGCCGGGCATAAAAATGAAGTGCGCGACTTTACCATCAAAAGAAACACCGTGGCCGTGGTTTCCGACGGCTCGGCCGTTTTAGGTCTTGGCAATATCGGACCGGAAGGAGCCATGCCGGTGATGGAAGGCAAATGTCAATTATTTAAGGCTTTTGCCAATATAGACGCTTGGCCGATAGTTTTGGACACACAGGATGTTGATGAGATTGTGGCCACGGTAAAACACATCGCGCCAGTCTTTGGCGGCATAAACTTAGAAGACATTTCGGCGCCCCGCTGTTTTGAAATTGAAAAAAGACTGATAGACGAATTGGATATTCCCGTCATGCATGATGACCAGCATGGCACAGCTGTCGTCGTGTTAGCCGCGATGATAAATGCTTTGAAGGTGGTAAAAAAATCCCTCAATCAAAGTAAAATAGTAATTGTTGGCTCGGGAGCAGCCGGCATGGCATCGGCAAAATTATTATTGCTGGCAGGAGCGGGAGACGTTATTTTAATTGACAGTGAAGCCATTATTTGCCGGAGCCGGGAATATAAGAATATCTTTAAAAGTGAAATTTCCAAGATTACTAATAAATGTAATGTTTCGGGTTCTATGGAAAAGGCGATAAAGGGAGCTGATATTTTAATGGGGTTATCTAAGGCTAATTTATTTAAATCCGAACACATAAAAAGCATGAATAAGAAGGCCATAGTTTTTGCCATGGCTAACCCCATTCCGGAAATAATGCCCGGTGAAGCCATTAAGGCCGGCGCGGCAATAGTGGCGACAGGCCGATCGGATTTTCCCAATCAAATAAATAATGTTTTGGGTTTCCCGGGAATTTTCCGGGGCGCGTTGGACAACAACGTCAAAAAGATTACGCCGGAGATGAAATTGCGCGCGGCCAAGAGTTTAGCGGCGCTGGTAAAAAAACCAACGCGAAATTGCATTATGCCTTCGCCTTTTGACAAGCGAGTCGTTAAGGCGATAGCCGCGGAGATAAAAGATTGATAAATCTCCTAATTCTGCTAGAATACTAAATAAATGGACTTTTTACAGGCTATTATTTTTGGTGTTGTCCAGGGCATTAGCGAGTTTTTGCCCATTTCTTCCACCGGCCACTTAATTCTAACCGGCCGGTTTTTGGGACTCGCTCAAACGGAATTTTTAAAAAGTTTTGAAATTGCCATTCAGCTGGGTTCAATTTTGTCGGTTATTATTCTCTATTGGCGGCAACTTTTTACTGATTGGGAAACAATAAAAAGAGTGGCCATCGCTTTTATCCCAACTGGAATTTTGGGGTTGGTATTTTATAAAGTCGTTAGACAATATTTACTAGGCAGCAACGCGGTTGTTTTATGGTCATTATTTTTGGGCGGAGCTTTGCTTATAATTTTTGAACTTTGGCATAAAGAAAAAGAAACGGCCAGTGAAGATATCGCGAAAATTTCTTACGCCCAATCATTTTTAATCGGTCTGGCTCAATCAGTAGCGATGATTCCGGGCGTTTCACGTTCAGCCGCCACGATATTGGGCGGGCTGGCGCTGGGAATCAAAAGAAAAGTAATCGTGGAATTTTCTTTCCTGCTGGCTGTTCCGACTATGCTGGCGGCCACGGGACTGGATTTAATTAAAAATGCTGATCAATTTTCTTTGTCGCAATGGAATTTTTTAATGGCTGGATTTATCGTTTCATTTATTGTCGCCTTGGCTTCCATTAAGTTCTTGCTTAATTTTATAAAAAAACGCAGCCTTATCGTGTTTGGTATTTATCGGATAGCACTTGCCTTGGCTTTCTGGCTTTTAATTTTAAGATAAAAAAATGTTAATCTAATAAAAAAATGAAAAGTTTATTTAAAAAACCTTTGTTTATCGTTTTAATTTTAGCCATTGTTTTTGCCGGCGCGGGAATTTATTTTTATTCAAAAAATAGCGCGAAATCTCCTTACGAATTTACGACCGTTCAGAGAGGGGACCTTTCTCAAGAAGTTAGCGTGACCGGCCGGGTCAAGCCGGCCGAAGCGGTTGATCTGGCTTTTGAGAAGAGCGGCAAAGTTGCCAGAATTAATGTTAAGGTCGGCGATAAAGTGACCTCCGGCCAAATTTTAGCTACTTTAGAAAATAGCGATTTGACAGCGCAAATTGCTCAAGCCAGAGCCAGTCTGGCTGTCCAACAGGCTGATCTTGAGGCGCTTCAGCGCGGTACCCGCCCAGAAGAAATCCAAATTGCCGAAACAACAGTTGCTAACGCCCAAAAATCTTTGGCTGACGACCAAGTTAACTTAACTAATGTGAAAAGCAAAGCCGATTCCGATTTAAGCAGTCTTTACGAAGGAATCAAGGATATTTTAAGCGATGCCTATGTTAAAGCCGATGACGCGGTTAATAAGCAGACTGACGATCTTTTCACCAACGATACTTCTGATAATCCCAAGCTAACTTTTTATACCAGCGGCCAATCGGGTTCAGATTCGGAATGGAAACGGCGCCTGGCCGGAACAGAGCTGGCGCAACTCAAACAAGAAATTGATTCTTTGCCGTCTGATAAAACCGCTTTGGATTTGGCCCTGGCTAAGGGCGACGGTCACCTTAGAATTATTCAAGATTTTTTAAATACTTTAAGCGGAGCAATTAACGAAGCAACCAGCTTAACCGCTACAACGATTGCTAATTATAAATATTATGTTAATGCCGCCCGGACGAATGTCACAACGGCCATTACCAGCCTCAATACTAAAAAACAAGCGATTGTGACGCAAAAAGCGACTAATCAAAATAATATCGCAACCGCTGAAGCGACAATTAATACCGCGGAAAATACTTTGGCCGCCGCTCAAGACCAGCTAATTCTAAAACAGGCCGGCTCAACCCCGGAACAAATTAACGCCCAAGTGGCCCAAGTTCAATCAGCGCAAGCTAATCTTCAAAACACGCAAGCGCAATTAACAAAAACGATCATTACTTCGCCAATGAACGGCATCGTCATCAAGCAAAACACCAAAGTGGGAGAAATTGTTGCCCAAAACGCATTGGTAATTTCAATCATGAGCGCGGCGCAATTTGAAATTGAAGCCAATATTCCGGAAGCGGATATTGCCAAAGTTAAATTGAATGATTTGGCGCGAGTAACGCTTGATACTTATGGCAATGAAGTTATTTTTGAGGCTAAAGTGGTTGAGATTGAACCGGCTGAAACTTTGGTTGATGGCGTGGCCACCTATAAAACAACTTTTCAATTTACCCAAGAAGACAAACGGATAAAATCCGGTATGACGGCTAACATTGATATTCTAACGGCTCAGCGAACCGCTGTTTTGTTTGTGCCGCAACGGGCAATCATCCAAAAAAACAGCGAGGAATTTGTTTTGCTTGGCGTGACGGATAATCAAGTGGAAGAAAGAAAAGTGGTGATTGGCCTCAAGGGCGTTGACGGCAATATGGAAATTATTTCCGGCTTGAGCGAGGGAGACAAAGTAGTCAGCTATGGCGAAAGTATTAAATAATTTGCATGACCGAAAAACCAAGCCAGATCAATCAGCCGATAATTGCGGTAAAAAATCTGGAAAAAACTTTTTACGATGGAAGCCAAACGACAGCACTGGACGGCGTAACCTTTAACATCAAAGAAGGGGAGTTCGTGGCGATTATGGGGCCAAGTGGTTCTGGCAAATCCACCCTGCTTCACATCTTGGGTTTTTTAGATCATGCCACCGGCGGAGAATATCTTTTTGAGGGTAAGGCTCAATCGGAACTAAAGGATGAAGAATTAGCGCATGTGCGCAATAAAAAAATGGGTTTTGTTTTTCAAAATTTTAATCTGTTGGCCCGCACTTCGGTTTTAGAGAACGTAAAATTGCCCTTATTGTATTCTGGCATTAAAGAAAGAGAATGGGGCGCGATGGCGCAAGATGTGATTAAAGCGGTCGGACTGGAACATAGAATGGAGCACGAACCGGCTCAACTTTCCGGCGGCGAAAAACAGCGCGTGGCGATTGCCCGGGCGCTGATTAACAATCCCAAAGTTATTTTTGCCGATGAGCCAACCGGAAATTTAGATTCAAAATCCGGCAAAGCGATTATGGAAATCCTGCAAACTCTCAATGAAAAAATGGGGCACACGATTATTTTGATTACTCATGAAACTTATACGGCCGAACAC